>OGZH01001721.1_pt1 | contig 13151 bp, 10 predicted proteins | sample 1576741 | NCBI WGS metagenome assembly OGZH01 (sample SAMEA3541560, study PRJEB24748) | human gut metagenome | biome: human gut; feature: human-associated habitat; material: faeces | place: China | collected 2012 | reverse complement strand
GGTTCCCACAGCTTTTCAAAGTGTTGGAATCAACTATTACGGCGGTGGAGGAAGGGGAGAGGACACTACTCTTTGGATTTATCTTCCTTCCTTATCCGGTAATGGCAATGCAGATAAAACAGAGCCGGCACTGAGTATTGAAGAGCAAATTCAGAATGGCGGAGGAGAAGAAACGGAATCAAAACGTGGTATCTGCCTGGCACTCTATACGGGATTGCAAGGCTTAAGTGTCGTGTACAATGGCGTCTCTATGAAATATCCGGTTCCTTATATAGATGAATATACGAAAAACCATACATCCAGAGATGAGTCTTGGTGGCAATATGTTAGGACAAACAGTATTGGGGCAAGTTTGTGCCTGAATGTGCTTGACGGGTTGCTGTATCAGACTAACTATGATATTGACTACACCAAAGCGGTGAAGGTCCAGAGCCATGACCCGAATGTATATGCCGCTCACCAAGTGTTTGAGATACGCAACAAGCGATATGTCTGCAAGGAGATGGAATTCACATTGGATGCGTTCGGTCGTAAGGGAGCTTGGACCGGTACGTTCTATCCCATCCGTATCAGCGATACTGAGGCTGATGTCCGGTGGATATTGGCTGATGGCCGTTGGCGTGACGGAGGGGTGTGGCTGGATAATGGCCGTTGGCTTGACGGATAACACTTTTTGTTCATAAGTGCTGGCCTGGTAGTCCGTGATGGATTGCCGGGCTTTTTCATGTCCTTTTTCAAGGTGACGCTTGAAGATACCTTTGTCCTGGATTAATAGGTAAAGATATGGCGGTTAACATACAAGACTTTAGAATGGCAATCCGGATTGATAATTCGGAGGCGAAAGCGAAGTTTGACGAGACCAAACGGCAGATTGATGCTGTCAAGGCTGAAATGGCGAAACTGCGGGCAGAAGGGAAGGAGAATTCAGCGGAATACAAGGAGCAGAAAGAGAATCTGGATAAACTGAATGCCGCGCTCGCCGTTCAACGTATAGAGGCTGGAAAGACTGCATTGTCTTACTCGGAATTGCGCAAGGCTGCGGCTTCCCTCAAGAGGCAGATGGATAATGCCACTCCCGGCACGGAGAAATGGAAAGCGCTACGGGCTGATTATCTGCTGACCAGACAACGGATGAGAGAGGTGGAGGTGCAGGCACGTGATACCCGTTTTTCTCTTTCCAAAATGGCGGATGGGGTTAACAAGTATGCGGCTATGGGGGCAGGAGTTGTCGGCACTCTTACCGGGATAACTCTGACTGCCCGCAAATGTGTGGATGAATATGCGGAGATGGAGGAAGCCGAAGCGCAAGTTATCAAGTACACCGGTATGACCCGAGATGAAGTCAAGGGACTGAATGAAGAGTTCAAGGAAATGGATACCCGTACAGCGCGTGAGAAGCTGAATGCTCTGGCCGGTGATGCTGGTCGTTTGGGGATTACCGGGAAGAAGGATGTATTGGAGTTTGTCGATGCGGCCGATAAGATTAATGTGGCACTGGGTGAGGATTTGGGGGATGATGCGGTGAAGAACATCGGCAAGTTGGCACAGATGTTCGGTGAGGACCAGAAACTTGGGTTGCGTGGGGCGATGTTGGCTACCGGTAGCGCCATTAATGAGGTGGCACAGAACTCCAGTGCGGCAGAAGCATACCTGGTAGGATTTACTGCTCGCGTGGCAGGGGCGGCAAATCAGGCGAAAGTTGCTCAGGGTGACATTCTGGGATATGCCTCTGTACTTGACCAGAACATGCAGCAGCAGGAGATGGCGGCTACAGCTTTCCAGACGCTGATGATGAAGATGTACCAGGAGCCAGCCAAGTTTGCAAAGATTGCAGGGCAGAGCGTGGAGGATTTTACCTCTCTTATCAAAAAGGATGCGAACGAGGCGATACTTCAGTTCCTGGATACATTGAATAAAAAAGGAGGGCTTGACCAGCTGGCACCTATGTTCAAGGAGATGGGGCTGGATGGTGTCCGGGCTTCTGGTGTCATCAGCACGATGGCCGGCAAGATAGATGACATTCGTAAAGCGCAAAGATTGGCCAATGATGCGTATCGCGACGGTACCAGCATTATTAATGAGTTTAATGTACAGAACAATACGGTTCAGGCGGGGCTGGATAAGGCGAAGAAGCACTTCAAGGATGTACGGGTGGAGCTGGGTGAAAAGCTCCAGCCGGTGATGAAGTACATGATAACGACGGGCAGTCTGACGGTGAAGGGATTGGGAACTATGATTTCCATCTTATGGAAGTACAAGGGGGCCATTGTTGCAGCCTCGGCTGCTGTTGCTGCCTATACATTGGTCGTAAAGGCAGACACTATGGCCAAAAGCTTGTGGACCACTATAACCAAAGGCGCTACTGCCGCAGCGTCATTGTTTAACAAGACATTGAAGGCTAATCCGTTGGGACTTGTAGCTTCGGTATTGGCTGGTGTCGTATCATATCTGGCTATATTCAAAACCAGGACAAATGAGGCGACAGAGGCTCAGGAAGCCTTGAATGCCAAAATGGAGCGCTATGAAACGCTGATGGGACGTATTGCTGGTATAAAAAGCAAAGCCGATAATATGGATTTGCTGGATGATGACCAGAAGCAACGTACACGGAGCGAGACTGAAGCAGCCATCAGCGAACTTAAGGACCGCATGGCTGAAGAGATGGCGATTCACCGTAAATGGTTCCAGGAACAAAAGGCAGAAAAGATGAAATGGATTGGCGATGACAAGTCTTTGGAAAAGGCGGTTATCGGTGGGTTAAAACATCAACTGCAAGAACGCTTAAAATTATATGGCAGCTATGCTGTGAAGAAAAAGGAATTGGAAGAGATTCTTGCAAAGTTGCCCGAACAAGAAGTAGATAATCCGGTGCCAGAAGGAAACAGCAATGGAGTAGATGATAATGGCCTTGACAAAGAACTGAAGGCCCGTGAAGAGAAGCTGAAGCAGGCAATGCTGGTCGAGCAGAATTTGTGGAAGGAAGAATATCTGAATAGGCAGCACACCGAAGATGAATACAACCAGGCCTTGCAGGATTCTGAAATGAAATTTCTGCTGGAGAGGAAAGCTTTGCTGGAAGCTTATGGCAAGGATACATCAGATATACAAGGGCAGATTTATGACAAGATGATAGCTGAAGCTGCCCGTATTGATAAGGCTAAGAGTGAAGCTGAAGGTAAGGAAAAGCAGGAGACCTTTGCCGCCCTTGATTCATCATATAAGTCAGACCAGCAGCAGATAAAACAAGCCTACCTTGATGGGGATATTCGTTCCGAAAAGGAGTATCGCAGGAAATTACTCGAAGCTGAACGCGATTACCTGGAGCAGAAACGTGCCATGCAGTTGCAATATGGAGATGATACTACAGCCGTCGATGACAAGCTGCTGGATATGGGGCTTTCCTCTCAAAAAGAGGAAAAGGACATTCACCGTGAACAAGGATTCATGGATATGGATTCCGCTTCCTCATTTTCTCAGAAAAACGATATTCTACAGGCGATGTATGATGCCGATTTGATAACATATGAAGAACATCAGGCAGAGAAGACCCGTATTGCAGAAGAGCAGGAACAGTTACGGGAAGATATGGCGAGGGCGGCATTCGACGTCATTGGTCAGGCCGCATCTGCTGCCAGTCAGGTGGTAAGTGCTTTGCAGGATGCGGAGGTCAGCAAAGTTACCCGAAAATATGATAAAGAGATTAAGGCGGCCAAGAAAGCCGGTAAAGATACCACGAAGCTTGAGGAGGAGAAGGAAGAAGCCATCAACCAGGTTAAAAAGAAGTATGCCGACAAACAGTTTGCCGCCTCTGTCCTTCAAGTGACTGCCAGTACTGCGGTTGCCGCTATGGAGGCATACAAGGCTATGGCCGGTATCCCTATTGTTGGGCCGGCATTGGGAGCCATTGCTGCTGCGGCAGCCATTGCCAGTGGTGCTGCACAGATTGCCGTTGCCAAACAACAGCGTGATGAAGCGAAGGGACTGAAATCCGGTGGTTATGTGGATGAGTATGTGGAGGGCTATACCAAGAACGGTAATCCTGATGATGTGGCTGGTGTTATTCCGGTACATAAGAACGAGTTTGTGGCCAACCATGAAGGTGTGGCCAATCCGCATGTGCGCCAGTTCTTGGATGTGTTTGACATTGCACAGAAAAACGGGACTATCCGTATGCTCAATACGACGCAGATATTAGAGCAGGTTCGTACACGCAGCGGCAAGTATGGCGGTGGTTATGTTGATACGAGTGATTACTCTATGGCGTTGTCGTCCGACAAAGGTAACGTCTTGTCTGGCTTGACACCGGAACAACGCTCGCAGATCGTGAGGTTGTTGGCTCGCAACAATGAATTGCTCGAAATTCTCGCAAAAAAAGAATTGGTGGTTGACTCCCGTAAGGTGAGGGATGGTATAAAAAGGCTCGAAGTCCTGGAGGGTAATGTCAGTAGATAGTGTCCTTTTTTTATGGTACCGGTACAGATAATTTTGCAACATGAATGTATTCCAGGCAATAGATGAAATGAGGCAGTTGTCTTCCGAAGGAAAAAGCTTTTCTTTTTCTTTCATGAGTTATAGTTATGAGCGTCGCAAAAGCGATGGGGTCATAACGGTGAATAATGCACGTCTGCGTAAGCAGAGCCATAAAGAGAACAATAGGTTTGCTGATTATATGCTGAATTTTATCAATCTGGATACTATGGAATATGGCATGTGCTGGCAGCCTCTATTGCTGTCTTTTAATGATAATGAACTTGAATTGGGTTGATGGATACGAAGTTTGAAAATATAGTACCTTGGAATGGCTCGAATGATACCGGGCGCGATGTTCGCTTAAAGTGGGAAAGAAACTTTAAGCGCATAGCGGATGCCTTGAAGGAATTGTCTGATACGGATAAGCAGATTATAAAGGATATTTTAAAAGAAATAGATAAAATATTTCTGCATAAGGATAAAGAGGACGGCACTCCCTTCCCCATAACCTTCGGAGATTGGGTCAAGTTCGGTGAGTTCATCAGTGGCATTTCCGGAGGTTGTATCGATAAGAATGGCATCCTTGAAATGGAAGAAGGCATTTTCCGCAAGCGTGTGTTTTTTCCGGAAGTAGCCTATAACCGTGTGACCTATTTCAAGGGACGTATGTGCGCCTCTCCCGGAGGTGGATGTACGGTCAAGGAATGGAGCGACAACGGTGATGGCAGCTATACCATAACCCCGGATTTGACGGATGCCGACGGTCTGAGCCAGTTTGTGGATGATATACTTACTACTTACTTCGTCACCAAGAACGCCGAAGGCAAGTTGCAGGGGTTCGAGGAGATGAAGTTCCGGGTGACTTCTGCCGATTACACTGCCAAGACATTCGTCATGACACCCAAGCCGGGTACTGACTGGAAGCCTGGGGAATCTATGGTACTTGCCCAGACGGGTAACTTTACAGATGAGGATAGGCAGACGTACATCCTGATTGATACGGTTAACGGCAACAACTGTATTACTTTCTTCGACCACGCTAATACATGGGATGTCGAGCCTGCACAAGAGATGTCGTGGATTGGCAAGAAGAAAGGCCGTACCGTACATGGCATTCCGGCTGACAACTACTCGGCAGTTTTTCGCCACGTCATCATGTCCGGCAAGATATTCCAGGTGGATGACATCACCGGCGAGGCTTTCCGGGTGCCGCTATTCAAGGAGACGTGGAAAAAGGGTGAGAAGTATGCCTATTACGATGAGGTGACGCATAACGGCAGTTCATGGATATGTGTCAATGAGAAAGGCACGTCTACAGAACCGGCAGACGGCAATGCCGACTGGCTGAAATATGCGGCAAAGGGAGAAAGCGGCAAGGGTATCAAGTCTACCGATGTGGAATACGCGATATCGGTGTCTAATGTCATTGCCCCGGTGGACGGTTGGCAGACTACCTCCCCTGAATGGGAAGCCGGCAAGTATATCTGGTCCCGGACGAAGATTGTCTATTCTGATGACGAAGTCAAGTACACCCAAGCGGCTTGTATCAGTGGTGGGCAGGGAGCCGACGGCAAGGGCATCAAGTCCATTACCGAAGAATACTACCTTTCCTCTTCATCGGCCACCACAACCGGAGGCGAGTGGCAGACAGACTCTCCGGCGTGGAAAAACGGATGGTATATCTGGACCCGGACAAGGATAGTCTTCACTGACGATACTTCCACCACAACGAACGCCATCTGTGTGACTGGCAGCAAGGGTGCAGACGGTACAAGCATTACCAATTGCGGTGACTGGCAGACCGGCAAGCATATACCTTACATGGGTATTACCAAGATGGCCGGACGTGTGTTTTTATGTGTCGCTCCTGATGGTACCGACAATCCTCCGATGTGGACTCAGACGACCAATGAGGGGCGCCGTATCCTGCAGACGCAGAACGGTGGAAAGAGCTACGGTTATACCATTACCGGGGACTTGAATACGGCTGAATATGAACTGCTGGTGGAGAACGGCCAGGACGGGCGTGACGGTAGGGATTATGAATGGATTTTTAAGCATACTGCGGAAAATATCGCTCCGGCAACCCCTGCCACATCACAGGTGGATGACTACGTGCCGTCCGGCTGGCATGATGACCCGATTGGGGTGAGCGAGAGCCTGCCATACGAGTGGGCTTGCTGCCGCACGAAGAAGGACGGTGTATGGAGTGCGTTTTCACCGGCAGCCATCTGGGCCAAGTGGGGCTTTGACGGTGAGTCGGCCATTGTAGCCGATTTCGACAACGAGATGGAAAGCATTGCCTTGACATACGAAGGAAAGACTGTTTCGCAGTCCGTACTCAATACAACCGTCGGCATGTGGTATGGTACGAAGAAACTACAGCTCAAGTCCATCTCATGCGTGACCCCTGCCGGTGTGACGGAGAGCTACAATGTCAATACGGGTGTGATAGCGTTTACCGTGGCTTCCGGCATTTCGATGCCTGCACGCTCAGAGGTCAGGATAACCGTTACGGCTACGGTACAGGATACGGACATAAGCCGTGAGTTGGTGTTCACCATTACCGGTGTGCGTGCCGGTAATCCGGGCAGTGATGCGGTACTCTATAGGCTGGTGCCTTCTATCTCATCGGTAAGCAAGCGGAAGGATGGTACCTACAGTGTGGCAAGCGTGTCATGTACACGCACCAAGTCTGTAGGCGGTAGCACTTCCATCACGACGGATGGCGTACTGAAATACAGTAAGGACGGTGGTTCGGAGGTCGAGATACAGAACGGAACGGCCATTTCCCCGAAGAACTTCACGGCGCAGCTGCAGTTCGTGTTCTACGTGGGTGGGCAGGTCGTGGACCGGGAAACTATACCCATGGTTGTGGATGGCAACGACGGTAATCCTGGAAAACCTGGCGGTGACGGCGAATCCGTCAAGGCTGGCGGTGAGTGGCGCACAGCTAATACTCCATATAAAAAGCTCACCATCTGTACGATGGGTGGCCGCTCCTGGCTCTCAAAGGTTGATACATCGAATCCACCTCTATGGACAGTCAATGACAGTCAGGATAGGCGCATCCTACAGACACAGAACGGTGGAAAGAGCTACGGCTATATTCCTACCGGAGAAGTGAACACGGCCGAATGGGAGCAGCTTACCCAGGATGGCGGCATGGTATATCTCATCAGTACATGCAGCAATATCCGGGTGAGCAATGCCGGTTCGCTTGTTCCTTCAGCTTTCCGCGTCTATGCCAAGCGGACGCTTGGTAGCGCCACATTGACTTATCCGGACGGATATCTGACCGCACGGGGGTACAGCAACGGGATATGGAGCGCCATCGCAGGGCCTTCGAGGGCTTCCGAGATTACGGTCAACGCTTCGGCTGGGTATTCCACTTTCTCGGTTCGCTGTTATCAGAGCCAGGCGGACGCTTCGGCATGGAATGACAGTTTCATTGCGGAGATGTCCGTGGGTGTCAGCTATGACGGTTCAAGCGGACGGGATGCCAGTGAGCCGCGTCCGAGAGGTTTTTTCGCCAAGGGCAACACATATGTCTGGAATGAAGATTACCATGACATCGTACTGGCCACATTCAACAATCGAACCATTCCGTTTCGGGTACGGGCTTACGGTACGTCGGTCACTGTCGCACCTACCTCGATAGACGGTGATGCGAATTGGGAGGCGGCACAGCAGTTTATGTTTGTAGCTATGGATATGGCTTTAGCGAGAAAAATACGTGCTGATGAAATCCTTGTGGATGATTTGGTGGTACAGAACGTATTGGCAAGGGATAGCGATGGGAATCCGACAATCGAAATCAATGGAGATGAAAAGAGGTTCACCATAGGCGGCATTGAAATAAATTCCGACGGGTTAGGGTCTAAGATGGCTGATTCCGGAAGGCTTGATTTGAACGGGAGCTTTATGCGGCTCGGTTTGGACGGGCTAAGAGTAAGGCGTTCCCAATATTCGAATCTGGATAACATTATCAGATATGTATATAGTATCGCGACATTGATAGATGGCTGTCTCAAACTGGAATCCAAAGGGGCAGTCTATTCACCCAAAGAGGTATTCTATGCCGTATCAGGCAATTTCGGTTTGAAAATAAACAGTTCCGGGATATACAGGACTTCGGATGGAGGCACAACATGGGTTCAATTATAATTTTAAATATCAGTGTTATGAAAGTGTTTTATGAAAGCAAAATTGCGAAATGGCTGCTGTGGCAGGGTTACAGCACCATCACATTGGGATGCTTCGTCTTTACGAAGAAAAGCAAGGAGGAGATGAAGCAGAGCACGCTCAATCATGAGGCGATTCATGTGCGCCAATGGGAAGAATGTATGATTGCATCGGCTGTGCTGCTGACATTAATCATGCTGTTTACCGGATTCAACTTATGGGTATATCTACTTTGCCCGTTGTGGTTCTACCTTCAGTATGGGTTGGAGTACGCAATATCCTACATGTATCACTTATGCCGTAACCGGTGTTGGATAAATGTAGGTGATAAGGCTTACGGAAATTCAGCGTTTGAAATGGAAGCGGAAGCTAACGAAGAGGTAGACGGTTATCTGGATGTGAGAACTCCTTTTGAGTTCTTCAGATACTACGGAATAATTTGATTTATAATTTACAAAACGAGTTAATTATTAAAATGTTAAATCGGGTAATATTTCCGTCCGGAAATTATGCCCCTTAAATATGCAATGTTATGGCAGAGAAGCAAGATATTCAAGAGAATGCGATGGCTTCAGTAAGTAGTGTGGACTATGTGCGAGGCTTGAAAGGTAAGGACAGCGTGCTTATCGCTCCCGGTGATTTGTTGAGTGCACTGTTTAAATATAGAGGTTCAATTAATGACGCTAATATTGCAACGAATACTGGTTATTATAGAATAAATAGCGGCATTCAGAACATGCCATATGATGGTTTTGGGATCTTGTTGGTGTTTAAAGCCCTCGATTACATATTACAGATATACAGTGGAGGTTCGAGAATTTTAGTGAGGAAAGCCAGTGGTGATAATGTTAGTTGGGGAGACTGGAGGTCAGTAACTCTTACCTAATTTGACAGTTTTATTTGCCTCTTTCATTTCTTATCCAATCTCTTACCCGTTCCGGCCATATCGGTCAGAACGGGTTTAATTACGTCAATATATTTGTTTCCATTCTCCCCATTGATACGTACCTCCCGTACTTTTCTTCCCCATTAGCATGAACCCTTTTAGGTCATAACTATAAGCTTTTATTGTCACTACATTCAGCCCATTGCCATTCCCATCAATACGAGATGTTATCTCGACAGTACCATAAAAATAATTATTTCCATTAGGACCATTTAAAGTTCCTGATTCCTCCGTATTGGCTACGTAAATGTAAAGTCCTGCTTTTGGAAAATTGTCAGGACTTTTAAAGTCTCCATTAAAACCCGATTTGGAACTGATATGCACCAAATCATCCTTCTTAATCAACACACTATCTTTCCCTTTCATTCCTCTTACATAGTCTACACTGTTGACTACAGTCATCTGGTCTTCCCTAATATCTTGTTCTGCCATACCCTTGTACGTTTAAGGGGCAAAGAACACGGCAGAGAAATATAAAGCTCAATCTGCCATCTAATTTTGGTAAAGTAGATTGAGCTTTATGATATAAATGTCAAGATAATATGTTGGTTGGATGCGTATGTGCTTTTGACAACATATTTAGTGTTTTCTCCTGCACTCATTATACAAAACTTATTTTCAACCTCTGAGAAGAAATTAATGGCACCTTGTGGAATTATTATGTTCCCGGTATTGTTCGCATATACAACTGCAATCGCTTTTTGATGTACAGAAGAGGCATTTTGAACCATAATTAATCCGGAATTATAGGGCAGCTCATACGTTTCTCCAGGAGTAAGAATTTTGTGTAATCTAAAAAATCCACAACTCTTCACCAAATTTGTAGGAGTTACCTTCTGCTGGTTGTTCCCTTTCTCAGTATACAGATAGTCCGCTACATTGTTTATCGGAAACTGGTTCATTGCTATATCTTGTTCTGCCATAATATTGCATATTTAAGGGGCGAATCCTCCGGATTATGAAAACTTTATGTTCGATGCTTTATTAATTGCATATAAATTCTTACTTTTAAAGGAGAAAAACAGAATCCTATGAATTACGGTTACATACGAGTCAGCAGTGAAAAACAGACCGTTGAAAACCAGCGGTACGAGATAACTGAATACTGCAAGCGCAAGGGGCTCATTATAGATAAGTGGATTGAAGAGAGTGTGTCTGGTGCCAGGCATCCCAATGTGCGAAAATTAGGCAAGATATTGAATACGATAGACCAAGGCGATACCATATATGTTACGGAACTTTCAAGGCTTGGACGCTGTGCGTATATGGTTATAGCTATTATATCTCATTGCCTCATGGCAAAAGCTAATATTGTAGAAATACGGGATGATAAGTTGGTAAAGGATGACTCAGATTCTGTTCAGGATACATTCTTCAAGGTCTTATTTGCCCAAAAAGAACGAGAGGATATATCTCGTAGAACCAAAGCCGGACTTGCCAGGCGGGTAGCCATGGGGATGAAGCTTGGACGAAAACCAGGTGTTCAGAATTCCCATTATAAATTGACTGGAAAGGAACGGCTAATAAAAAAGATGTTTGAATACGGATATTCCAAAGCCGCTATTTGTAGAAGGCTGCAATGTAATCCGATAACTTTGGATAGGCATCTTATAAGGATGTGCTATTTTCTACCTTGTAATTGAGTTTTATATCTTTGCGTGAAAAATGATTTACGCGTATATTAGAGTCAGTACAGATAAACAAACGGTTGAGAATCAGAAATTTGAGATAGAGAAATTTTGTAAGATAAGAGAACTGCAAATAGACAAATGGGTGTCGGAAACCATATCCGGTACCAAGTCTGCAAAAGAACGGAAGCTTGGCGCTTTGCTGAAAAAACTTAAAAAGGGTGATACCCTTATTTGCTCTGAAATTAGTCGTCTTGGGCGTCGTCTGATGGAAGTGATGAGCATTCTAAACACTCTCATGCAAAAAAAAATCACTGTTCTGACTGTAAAGGAGAAGTATGAGTTGGGTAACAATATACAGTCTCAGATACTTGCCTTCGCTTTTGGTCTGTCAGCTCAGATTGAGCGTGATTTGATTTCGCAACGGACCAAAGAAGGTCTTGCCAGGCGTGTTGCCGAAGGACAGAAATTAGGGCGGCATAAGGGTGGGCATAACTCGCATTACAAGCTGACGGGCAAAGAAGGATTGATTAAAACTATGCTTGAATACGGATATTCTAAAGCTGCCATTTGTAGAAAATTGAAATGCAATCCTAAAACATTGGATGACCATTTAAAAAGGATGCAATAAGTAATCGGATTTCCCTATATTTGCTTGTAGAAATGCATATAAACACCAAGAGCTTGGTGGCAACTTACGTTGTCATCGAGCTCTTTTTTTTATGTCCTTTTTCGAGGCGGCAGATGCTGGTAGCTTTGCATTGACATCCCATGTCAGTGGAATATTATGGAACATTTCATATATGATGATGGCTTACTTCTTTTAATAATTGTTCGACAAAAAAGTGGTTGGTAGTATTAATAATTATATGGTATTTGAAAATGGATAGATTATTGACATTAGACCAAATTCGTGTGATATGCGTGTCGTTATTTAGTTCGACATTAGCGTATCTGACACCTACCCAAGGCTTCCTTATAGCTTTGGCGGTGATGTTTGCCTTTAATATCTGGTGCGGTATGCGTGCCGATGGCGTGAGTATTATTCGGTGCAAGAATTTCAAGTGGAGTAAGTTTAAGAATGCATTGGCAGAATTGCTCTTGTACCTGGTTATTATTGAGGTGGTGTTCGTCTTTATGGATTCAATAGGTGACGGTGAAAGTGCTCTCATTGTTATAAAGACTATTACATATGTTTTCTCATACGTGTATTTGCAAAACGCATTCAAGAACCTGATTACAGCATACCCGAAGAATAAGGCTTTCCGGATAATCTACCATTTGATAAGGTTTGAGTTCAAGCGTGCGATGCCCTCGCACGTCCAGGAAGTGATTGGAAGAATTGAAAACGAAATTGATAAGGAGGAAGAAAAATGAAAGTATTGATTGACAACGGACATGGTAGTAATACTCCCGGTAAGCGTTCTCCGGACGGCCAGTTAAGGGAGTATGCCTATACCCGTGAGATAGCTGAACGGCTGGTAATGGAGTTAAGGAAGAATGGCATTGACGCTGAGCGTATCGTCAAGGAAGAGATAGATGTTCCACTGGCAGAGAGATGCCGTAGGGCAAACGAGTATAAGGCTTCTGAGGCTGTACTTGTTTCTATCCACTGCAATGCTGCCGGTAATGGAAGTGATTGGATGTCTGCCCGTGGTTGGGAAGCGTGGACTTCTGTTGGCAAAACAAAAGCGGATAAGTTGGCGACTTGTCTGTACGAGAATGCCGAACACTGTCTGCCGGGAATGAAGATACGCAAGGACATGACGGATGGAGACCAGGATAAAGAAAATGGATTCTACATACTGAAGCACACAAAGTGTCCGGCTGTCCTTACGGAAAATCTGTTTCAGGATAATAAAGAGGATGTGGAGTTCTTGTTGTCCGAAGAAGGAAAACTGGCAATTGTGAATCTGCACGTA
>OGZH01001704.1_pt1 | contig 13229 bp, 14 predicted proteins | sample 1576741 | NCBI WGS metagenome assembly OGZH01 (sample SAMEA3541560, study PRJEB24748) | human gut metagenome | biome: human gut; feature: human-associated habitat; material: faeces | place: China | collected 2012 | reverse complement strand
TGTTGCTGTCCACACTATGCTGGACAGTTCATTGTTTTTCCCTTGTTCTTATTTTTCCTCTGTGCACTCCACTTTGCACATTTCCTGTTTTTTTATTCATCGTCCCTTTACTTTTTCTTGAAATGATGATACTGAGGGCGTTGAGGGGATTGATTTCCATCCTGTCGCGCTGAACCGCGTGTATAAGAGTGCCGTCATCAAGTAATCAGTCGTGTGCGCTTTTAGAAGAGGCTGAGCCAATCTAAAATCGTATCGAAATCTTCAGGCAGAGCGGTTCTCTTCAGGCAGACCGCTCTGCCTCTTGCATCTGGAAACATTTGAAAAGGGATGACGGATTGTTATGACAAAATATGTGCTCAAGCGAATCGGCATGGCGCTGCTGACGCTATTGATTAGTAGAGAAAATCTACGGCATCAACGGCATCGGCAAGCTGATGGTGGATGCCATTGCCGGCGAGGGCGTTGACTACAACTATGTGCTTGCGCTGGGGATTCTGTATTCGTCGCTCTACATTGGCATCATGCTGGTGGTAGACATTCTCTACGGCGCGCTGGATCCCCGGATTCGCGTATCGGCTAAGGGAGGTGCAAACGAATGAAACAGTTAGGAACCTGCCCGCCGGTGCAGGCAGCGGAATACGTCCCTGTCGCCGGGGACTTTGCGCAGTTGGAGCAGGCAGACATTGCGACCGACACCAACTATGCTTCCCAAGGCTACTGGAAGGGTGTCGCAACGCACTTTATCCGCAACAAGCGCGCCATGATTGGGCTGATTCTGGTACTGCTGATGATTTTTCTGGCGTTCGCCGCGCCGCTTTTCAGCGGATATGCGTATGACGAAATCGTCACGGCGCTCAATGCCAAGGGACGCAAGAAGGCCGCCGTCGGCATCAGCCCGCGTGTACCTGCCATCCACGAGATGGTGACGGGCGAACCTTACGACGACATTTATGCCGATAAAACGTTTCTCTTCGGCACGGACGACCTCGGCCGCGACCTCTGGACACGGACGTGGTACGGCGCGCGCGTATCGCTGATGATTGCCTTCGTCACCATCATCATTGATATGCTCATTGGCATGAGCTACGGGCTGTTATCCGGTTACTTCGGCGGACGTGTAGACAGCATCATGCAGCGCTTTGTCGAAATCGCCAACAGTATCCCGCGGCTGGTGATCGTGTCCGTGCTGGCGATTTTTATGCCCAAAGGCATCGGTCTGGTGATTGTAACGCTGCTGCTGACCGAGTTAACTCCAAAGACTTGCGGAGATAAAACACTGCTGCTGACCGAGTGGATTGGCATGAGCAAAATCGCCCGCGCAGAAATGCTGAAGATGAAGGAGCAGGAGTATGTTCTCGCCAGCCGCACACTGGGTGCAGTCAGCGGACACATCATCTTCAAGGAGATTCTACCCAACACCATCGGCCCGATTATCACACAGGTTATGTTTTCCATCCCGGCTGCCATCTTTACCGAGGCGTTTCTGAGCTTCGTGGGCGTCGGCATTGTGCTGCCGCAATGCTCCATCGGCACGCTGATTGAGGATGGTTTCAACAACATCACTACCCTGCCGTATCAGATTATTCCGCCGATTCTGGCGCTGGCGCTGCTGATGCTGGGCTTCAACTTCATCGGCGACGGACTGCGCGAGGCGCTCGCGCCCAAGCTGGAAGACATGTGAAAGGAGAGGATTCAAGATGTCAGCAAAGACCATTCTGCAAATCAAGAATCTGGATATTTCCTTCCGCACGAACGCCGGCGTGGTACATGCCATCCGCGGCATCAATCTGGATTTGCAAAAGGGCGAAACCGTCGCCATCGTGGGCGAATCCGGTTCGGGAAAATCCGTAACGATGAAAGCCGCCGTCGGCTTGCTGGACAGCAACGCCACCATCAACAGCGGCGAAATCCTGTATACATACGATGACGGCTTTCGAATTTCTCTGCGCAAGCAGCGCTTTCGGCTACACGTCCGATAGTATTGTCTGCAATAACACATTCTACAGGACTTCCGTCACCGTTCTTCAGGTTGCTGCTGATTAACTCGGCTACTGCTTTGGCAAGATTCATAGTCTTTTCTTCAAGGCTTTCACGAACGCCGCCCTGGCGACCGTCGATAGTGGGACGAATCCCGATTTTCGGATACTTTTTCATGGTTTCTTAATTTTTTTATTTAGTAAATAACATCTGTGCTGAGCTGTGCTGATTGTGCGGCAAAAAAAATCAGAGTGACTTTCGAAGTCGCACTTCAGTAGGCATGTACTTTTGTATCGGGACATTGTTGAGTACGAAGTTTGCCGCTTCATTTCCCACCATTTCCCAGTCAATACTTAATGAAGTAATTCCTTCGTCGATGACCTCGTATGAAGGAATATCATTATATGCTAACAGACCGAAATCTTTTCCGCATTTCAGTCCTGCCAATCTTCCTTGTTTTACTACCTTTACTACATCTTGCTGTTTGATAGCAATGTATACAGTCCCTTTGCGGACCGTCAGGTTCTCGATATCTTCCTGTATTTCATGCAAGAAGCCTTCTTTTTCACAGAAACGTGTGAAATACTCCTTACTACTCTGAGGGTGTTTCAAACCTTTAGAAAACAGGAAAACGATTTGAAGATATTTCTGCATTCTTTCTTTTAGTGTAAATAATGCTAGATAGAATGAATCATCGAAATCCTGACAGATATACGAGTATTTATCTTTCTCAAATTTTCCGAAATCAAGGAGTAACCGCATGAAGGTATACGATAAGAATGGACTCCAGGTAGATCCCCACAGTATTAAATGGGCGAAGTATGCAGGAAGTGGCGTACCTTATACGGTGAAGCAGGACAACAAAACAGGGAATTCCTTGGGACGTATCATCTTCCGTTTTCCCAATCCTCATTCCGTATATCTGCATGATACTCCGTCACGGTGGGCTTTTACACGGAATAATCGTGCGGTGAGCCACGGTTGCGTCCGTCTTCAAAAAGCACTCGACTTCGCGTTCTTCCTGTTGAAAGAGCCGGATGAATTGTTGGAAGACCGTATTCGTATTGCAATGGATATCAAGCCGGTGAGTGAAGAGGGAAAGTGACACCTTGCTGTCAAGCTTGCGTTTGAAAGTTATTTTTTGATGGATTACTACAATATCTCATGATGACAATTAACATATGTGTCAGATTTCAGATACATCAGATATAATAAGTATTCGAGGTCCAAATATCGATGATATTTGAACCTCGTGGATTATTCTATATAATTATATTATCCGATTTGTCTGACGAGATTTATCATTTCGATTGCACCGAGTGCACAGTCATATCCTTTGTTTCCGGCTTTTGTTCCGGCTCTTTCTATTGCCTGCTCGATATTTTCGGTGGTGACTACTCCAAACATTACCGGGATTTCTGACTCGAGTGATACTGATGCGATTCCCTTTGATACCTCGTTGCACACATAATCATAGTGGCTTGTTGCGCCTCTGATTACTGCTCCGAGGCAGATGATTGCATCGTATTTTCCACTTTTTGCCATCTTCTTTGCGATGAGTGGTATCTCGAATGCTCCCGGCACCCATGCTACGTCTATGTTTTCCTCCGGCACGTCATGTCTTACGAGTCCATCCTTTGCTCCTCCTAAAAGCTTTGATGTGATAAATTCATTGAATCTTGCTACTACGATTCCTACCTTGATTCCATCCTGTGTCATTTTTCCTTCGATTACGTTCATTTTTTGTTCTCCTTATGTTTTTTATTTTTACTCAGATGAGTTTATCTGCAATTATTAACTATTTAGAATTTGTTACTATTCAGAATCCCCGCACACATTGCAAAAACGCTCGATGCGGTGTACTAATATGAGAGTATGTGTCCCATGCGTTTCTGCTTGGTTTTCAGATAAAACAGGTCATGCGCGGTGGCGCTCATCTGGATCGGCACACGCTCGCTGATTTCCATGCCAAACTCTGAGAGCTGGTATACCTTGTCAGGGTTATTTGTGAGAAGGCGCAGACTGTGTACACCAAGCTCTCTTAATATCTGGGCTCCGATATAGTACTCGCGCTCATCTCCGGCAAAGCCGAGTGCCAGGTTTGCTTCGAGTGTGTCCATTCCCTGCTCCTGAAGCTCATATGCCTTCAGCTTATTTATCAGGCCGATTCCTCTGCCCTCCTGACGCATGTAGAGCAATATTCCTCTACCCTCCTCGTCTATCTGTCTCATGGCCGCCTCAAGCTGCTGGCCGCAGTCGCAGCGCTGTGAGCCGAATACATCTCCTGTGAGACACTCTGAATGTACTCGGCAGAGCACATCTCTTCCATCTGCGATTTCGCCCTTTACAAGTGCCACATGATGCTCTCCGTTTAATCTGTTGACGAATCCATATGCCTTGAAGTCGCCGTATTTGGTCGGCAGCTTTACCTCTGTGACACGGTCAACGAGCTTTTCATGTATCTTTCTGTATTCCTGAAGTGCCGCTATTGTGATGAACTTGATGTCCCATTTTTTTGCAAGCTCCATGAGCTCTGTTGTGCGCATCATGGTACCGTCCTCACGCATTATCTCACAGCACAGTCCACATTCCTTTAGTCCTGCGAGCCTGCACAGATCGACTGTTGCCTCTGTGTGTCCGTTTCTCTCCAGTACGCCGTTTTTCTTTGCAAGAAGCGGAAACATGTGGCCCGGACGTCTGAAATCCTCAGGCTTTGCGTCATCAGAGACACATTTCATTGCTGTGATTGAGCGCTCTGCTGCGGAAATGCCTGTGGTTGTTGAGACATGGTCTATTGAGACTGTAAATGCTGTCTCATGATTGTCTGTATTTTCCTGCACCATCTGCGGAAAACGAAGCTTCTTTACATATTCCTGCGACATCGGCATGCATATCAGACCCTTGCCGTGCATCGCCATAAAGTTGATGTTTTCTGTTGTGGCAAATTCTGCCGCACAGATGAAATCGCCCTCATTCTCTCTGTCCTCATCATCTGTGACAAGTATTATTTTTCCTGCACGAAGCTCATCAAGTGCTTCTTCTACTGTGTTGAATTTCATATTTTATGTCCTCGTCTTTCTATTGTGATTTTATAGCTATTGCGTTACATGATTTTTAACCCTTCATCCCCACGCACATTTGCAAACCCGCACGATACCCATGCTTTTATGTTAGAAGCCGTATTTTGCCAGGAAATCTCTTGTTATTCCTTCCGGTTGTTTTTTATTTTCGCCGGATTTATGTGGTACATTTTCCTTAATTGTCTGTGCTACTGTCATTTCTTCTGTAATTCCTTCCGGCTGCCCTTTAAACAACAGCTTCTCAACATATTTTCCTATGATATCTGTTTCCAGATTTACGACAGCTCCCACTTTTCTGTCCTTTAACACAGTCTGGCTTACCGTGTGCGGTATCGCTGATATCGAGAAATTATCCTCTGCAACCTTTGCGACTGTGAGGCTTATTCCATCGATTGTGACTGAGCCCTTCTCGACTATATAGCGCATGAGCTGTGGTGTGGCCTGTATTGTATACCAGATGGCATTGTCATCTTTTTTGACCTCCACAATCCTGCCTGTTCCGTCAACATGTCCAGACACTATGTGCCCGCCAAATCTGCCATCTGCGGCCATCGCACGCTCCAAATTGACATGTGCTCCTCTCATCGCATTTGCAAGCGATGAACGGTTTATCGTCTCGTGCATGACATCCGCTGTAAACGCATGTGGCATGAGCCTTGTGACCGTGAGGCAGATACCGTTTACCGCTATGCTGTCTCCGACCTTTGTTCCATCGAGCACTTTTTCAGCTCTGATTGTAAGTACTGCTGAGTTTGCTCCACGTGAAATTGTATCTATTGTTCCAACTTCTTCAACTATTCCTGTGAACATTGTGTATCGCCTTTCTTTTTTAAGTATTCACAACATCACTCTCGATGAGGAAATCATCACCAAGCTTTGTTACCTTACTGTTTCCAAGCATCACGGCATGTGCCGGTGAGTCGGTTCCCATTCCCTCTATCGGAGTTTTTGCATCCGCCCCTCCGAAAAGCTTTGGTGCAATGTAAGCGTATACCTTATTCACAATCCCACTCTCCAGGGCTGACCAGTTGAGTATTCCGCCTCCCTCAAGCAAAATGCTGTCTATGCTTCTTTCGCCGAGCTTTTGCATGAGGTCATTTAAATCAATATGACCGTTTTTTTCAGCTACATACAGAATTTCTATTCCGTTTTCTTCAAGCCGTGTTATTTTTCTGTTTTTTTGATAATTATTGTTTTCTTCTATACTATCTTTTTCAGTATCAGGCAAGGCTTCTGAATGTGCGGTTTCACGATATCGCTCACTGACTGCAACTATCGTCGGCACTTCCTTTGCAGTATTTACTATCTGCGATTCCAGTGGAAGCTTAAGGTGCGTATCGCATATTATGCGGATTGGATTTACTCCGCCCTCGATTCTGCATGTAAGCAGTGGATCGTCTGCAAGCACTGTTCCTATTCCTGCCATTATGGCTTTATATCTGTGGCGCAGGTTTTGCACATGTTCTCTCGCTTTTTCTCCTGTTATCCACTTTGATAGTCCTGAATATGTGGCTATCTTTCCATCCATCGTCATGGCATATTTCATAGCGACGTATGGACGTCTGGTCTGAATGAAGTAAAAGAATACTTCATTCAGCCGGTCGCACTCTTCTTTGAGCACATTCGTGATAACCTCTATCCCATGCTCTTTAAGGATTTTGATACCGCCCCCGGCGACAAGCGGATTCGGATCATCCGAGCCCACATATACTCTTTTTATCCCGGCTTCTATCACTGCCTCCACACATGGCGGCTGCTTGCCATGATGACAGCATGGCTCGAGAGTCACATACATATCCGCTCCCTGTGGCGATTCCTTGCAATGCTTTAACGCATTTCTTTCCGCGTGCAGCTCTCCGTATCTCTCATGCCAGCCCTCTCCGATTATCCTGCCGTCCTTTACAATCACAGCTCCGACCATCGGGTTTGGCGAGGTATACCCCATGCCGCGTTTTGCAAGCTCAATCGCCCTTCTCATATATTGTTCATCAGTCATTTGAGTTCCTTTCTGCATAAAAAAGCCCTGAACTATTATCGTTCAGGGCCTAATGATTTCAAATATCATAATCTCAGATAAACATGCACTAGCTGCATTTCATCATAAATGAATTTTGAGACAAAAAAAATCCGGAATGTATGAAACACTCCAGAGTAGATATCTTTTATAACTATGACATGTGCTGTATCTGAAACTGAATCTAACCCCCAGCTATCTATACTCTGCATATATCATATTCACATCTTCTTTCATCCAGACTTTACTGTCGGCCTCGGAATCTCACCGAATCATGCCTTGCGGCTCGTGGGCTATACCACCGGTAGGGAATTGCACCCTGCCCTGAAGAATAATTATTTAATTAGCTTACGCTAACCATAGTAAACCTTTGTGGCTTGTATGTCAAGATTATTTTCATTTTTGATAAAATTTATGCTATAATCATACATCGATTAAAAAAATCTTAAAATTTTTTGTAACAAAACAATCCTTTCTACGTCTAACCTATGAACAAAGGAGGTGACAGTTCTGGATTATGAGAAATTGTACAATTCCTATTACTTGCAAGTATACTCATATGTAATGACAATTGTAAAAAATCAACATCAGGCTGAGGAAATTACCCAGAATACTTTTTATAAGGCCATGACCGCAAAGAAGGCATATGCCGGCAAATCAAGCGAACAGACCTGGCTTTGCAGCATAGCAAGAAATCTGGCAATGGACGAATGCCGAAAAAACACAAAATTTACAGAGCTTGACGAAGAGCAGCTCAAACAGCCCGATAACATGGTAAAAAGCTTGGAAAATAAAGATACCGCTCTTCAGATTCATCTTATACTTCACGAGCTTGATGAGCCCTACAAGGAGGTCTTTCAGCTTAGAATATTTGGTGAATTGCCATTCTCCCAAATAGGCATGATATTTGGAAAAACAGAGAACTGGGCACGGGTAACTTACCATAGAGCCAGACTGAAAATCAAAGAAAGGATGGATAGAAATGAATAATCCAATTACACAATCAACCGATGAAACCTGCAATATAGTTCAGGATTTACTCCCACTATATTATGACGATGTATGCAGTTCCTCAAGCAAAAGGCTTGTTGAAAAACACCTTAAGGCTTGTGAAAAATGTCAAAATACATACAATGAGCTAAAAAACGATTCTATTGATTCAATGATAAAAAAAGAGGCCGACAGTGTATTAAAGCAGCATGAGAAAAAAGAAAAAACTGCTGCCTACAAGACCGGAGTCATAATAGCCGGACTACTGCTTATCCCAATACTCATCACATTCATAGTGTGTCTGTCAAATGGCGGTGGTTTAAATACCTTTGCGGTGGTAACAGCATCTATGCTTCTTGTGGCTGCAATGACAGTTGTTCCACTTATGGCACAGCAGAAAAAACTGACCAAATGCATAATCTGCGGTGTTTTTGCTCTGCTTTTGATATTCTTTTTTGTTGACAGAATGTATAGTTCAAATGAATTTATGCTTTGGTCTGTTCCAACTATATTTGGATTATCAATTGTTCTCTTTCCGTTTGTCATCAGAGGAATTGAGCTTCCACCTGTTTTATCAGACAAAAAAGCTCTTATCACTATGCTGTGGGATACCTTATGGCTTTTCCTCACAATCATTGAGGTGTGTGGTCATACAAACGATGTTGCCGGAATGAAGGCCGGCTGTATTATAGCATTTGTCTTTGTACTTGCAGCCTGGCTCATATTCTTTGATGCACGATATTTAAACGCAAACGGATTTATAAAATCCGCAATTATAGTTTTGATAGCTTCGGTTTGGACAGCTTTTGCCGATGACGTATGCGAGTTTTTAATCTTTGGCACAAGACAAATCACTATAAAGTCTGTGAATTTTTCTGACTGGACTTCCAATATCTGCGTGAATGCCAATGTTTACGCTATTGTGCTTGTGTCCGGCATTATTATTGCCTCTATACTTTTTGTAGCAGGCGGTATTAAAGCATTTGCTAATAAAAAATAAATTAGTTTTCTCTTTGAAATATTATTACAAAACCCCTCCCACAGACTTCTATCTGTGGGAGGGGTTTTTATAGTCATTATTCAATAAGTGCCTACAAGATTAGCAAACACCCTGTGCAAGCATAGCGTCAACTACTTTCTCAAAGCCTGCGATATTTGCACCTGCAACATAGTCAGTCTTTCCACCAACTGTTGCATTGTATCTCTTAGCAGCATCACTGATGTTAGCGTAGATTGTCTCCATAATGCCCTTGAGCTTTCCGTCAACCTCTTCGAATGTCCATGAAAGTCTCTCAGAGTTCTGGCTCATCTCAAGTGCTGATGTAGCAACACCACCTGCATTGGCAGCTTTACCACCTACGAAGAGTACTCCGTTCTCCTGAAGGTATTTTGTAGCCTCAAGAGTTGTAGGCATGTTAGCACCCTCTGTAACAGATGTAACACCGTTTGCTACGAGCATCTTTGCATCGTCAATATCTAACTCGTTCTGTGTAGCACATGGAAGAGCAAGATCTACCTTGTACTGCCATACACCGTGCTCACCGTTCTGCTTTGCATGATACTCAGCAGTTGACTTAGCAGCTGCATACTCAGTAAGACGGGCACGCTTAACTTCCTTAACTTCCTTAAGAAGAGCAACATCAATTCCGTTTGGATCATAAATCCATCCGGTAGAATCAGAACATGTTACAACCTTAACACCTAACTCCTGTGCCTTCTCGATTGCGTAGATAGCAACGTTACCAGATCCGGAAACTGCTGCTGTCTTTCCCTCAAGGCTCATACCATGATCTTTCCATAATGCGTTAGTAAGATATAACAGACCATATCCGGTAGCCTGTGTACGTGCAAGAGATCCACCATAGGTAAGACCCTTACCAGTCAGCACACCTTCGTATGATCCACGAATTCTCTTATACTGTCCAAATAAGAAGCCGATCTCTCTTGCGCCTGTTCCGATATCTCCGGCAGGAACATCAACGTCTGCTCCGATATATTTGCAAAGTTCTGTCATGAAGCTCTGGCAGAATGCCATGATCTCTCTGTCAGATTTACCCTTAGGATCGAAATCAGAACCACCTTTACCACCACCGATTGGAAGTGTTGTAAGAGAATTCTTAAATACCTGCTCGAAACCTAAGAACTTGATAATACCCAGGTTTACAGAAGGATGAAGTCTTAAACCTCCCTTGTATGGTCCAATGGAATTATTGAACTGTACACGGAAACCTCTGTTTACCTGAACCTGTCCGTTGTCATCTACCCAAGGAACACGGAACATGATCTGACGATCCGGCTCTGTGATTCTCTCAAGAATCGCATTCTTTCTGTATAATTCCTCATTTGCATCGATCACAGGTCTTAAAGAATCAAGAACCTCTGTTACTGCCTGTAAGAACTCAGGCTGATCTGCGTTTTTCTTCTTTACTACTTCGAGTACTTCATCAACATAGCTCATTTTTATATCTCCTTTACAAAATTATTTTTCACATCAACAAGTTTATTTTATATAAATCTATTGCTATAATCAAGTAATTTTTGAAAGTTTTATATAAAAAAAATTCATTTTATTTATTATCTTCATTTATATTATCCCAGTTTTGGTACTGATTCTCCTCATCATCGGAATATACCACCTTGAAATAATCCGAGAGTTTTGCAAGTGAAGTTATAAGAACTTTCATTTCGTCATCCGAAAGATCGTCCTTTATATGCTCTATCATATGACGGTGAAACTGCTCATGATGATAGTATGCACTCTTTCCCTTGTCGGTGAGTGAGAGCTTTACCACACGCTTATCCTCCTCACTGCGGATACGGTTCACGTATCCCTTGCGGGTGAGACCATCTATTGCCTTTGTCAGCGTGCCCAGAGTGATAGACATAAGCTTGGCTACGGTGCCGGAGCGCTTTGGCTCATCGACTCCTATTGCCTCTATTATATGCATATCGTTGATAGAAATATCAGAAAATTCGTCTGTTATCAGACATCTGCCCTCTATCTCTGTCAAATCCTTGAACAGACACACCAATAATTCATTTAAAGTTTCATCTGCCGTCATAAATACCTCTTTCTATTGCCACTCTATGGCGCAGGCTCCCCATGTAAGTCCTGCTCCAAAGCCTGATAAAATTATTTTTTCCTCATGCTTTATCATACCATCTTTGCGGACTTTATCAAGCAAAATCGGCACACTTGCCGCAGAAATATTTCCACACTGCTGTAAATTGGTCGGAAATTTGTCCATAGGCTGCTTAAGCCTCTTGGCAACCGACTCAATAATACGGATATTGGCCTGATGCAGCACATAGACATCAACATCATCTGCGCTCCAGCCGATTTCATCAAGCAGCTCATTTATAGCCTTTGGCACTGTCTTTACCGCAAACTTGTATACAGCAGGACCGTCCATGGTGACATAGCCACCGAGTGCAGACTGCTTTCCATTGTCGGTAAACGGATTGACTACTGGACGGTTGTCTCCGTCAAGCGCCTCACCGCCTTTTCCGTCCGAGCCCTGTACAAAGCCCTTGAAGGCATCGCCCTCGTCTGTCACAACGGCTGCTCCTGCTCCGTCTCCGAAGAGTACACAGGTGCTTCTGTCATTCCAGTCCATTATTTTTGAAAGAACCTCTGCTCCCACTACGACTGCCTTGTGAAATCTGCCGGTCTTAAAATATGCATCCGCTGTGGCAAGCCCGAATAAAAAGCCTGAGCATGCGGCATTTATATCAAATGCCACTGCACTGCCTGCACCTATCTCAGCCTGAATCTGACATGCGAGCGACGGAACGATTTTGTCTGTGGATACGCTTGCCGCTATTATCAAGTCTATCTCACTTCCGTCAATTCCCGCATCCTGCAGCGCACTTTTTACTGCATCACATGCTAGTGATGTGGTTGTCTCAGTAGTTGCAATGTGTCTGTTTCTTATTCCTGTACGCGAGCTGATCCACTCGTCAGATGTGTCCATTATGGCTGCCAGGTCATCGTTTGAGACCACTCTCTGCGGCAGGCAGCTTCCTGTTCCAACTATCTTCATAGAATTTCCTTTCCGGGACTAGAACTTGCGGAAACGCTTGTATCTTTCCTCCAAGAGCTGGTCCTTTGTCAATTTGCTTTCTTTTTCCAAGAATTTCTTCATGTTGCCCTTCATGTAGTTTCCGATTGATGAAATGGCATCCTCGTCGGCTCCGCCAAACTCAGGTATTATATCATCCACGACATCAAGCTCCTTTAAGTCGTGTGCTGTAATCTTCATTACCTCTGCGGCTTCCTTTGCACGCTTTCCGTCCTTCCAGAGGATAGATGCAAAGCCCTCAGGCGAGAGGATTGAGTATGTGGCATTTTCCATCATCCACACTTCATTTCCTACAGAAAGAGCTAAAGCTCCGCCACTTCCGCCTTCTCCTATCATGAGACAAAGGATTGGCACCTTAATGCCACTCATCTCATAAAGGTTTCTTGCGATTGCCTCGCCCTGTCCGTTTTCCTCTGCTTCCATTCCGGGATAAGCACCTGATGTATTGACAAAGGTTATGATCGGACGGTTGAATTTCTCTGCCTGTTTCATGAGGCGCAGTGCCTTGCGGTAGCCCTCAGGTGATGGCATACCATAGTTTCTCTTTGCGCAGTCCTCAAGATCCTTTCCCTTGTGGACACCGATAACTGTGACAGGCTGGCCGTCTAAGTATGCAATTCCGCCTACTATAGCCGGGTCATCGCGGAAATATCTGTCTCCGTGCAGCTCCATAAACTCATCAAAGATATAGTCCATATAGTCAACCGATGCAAGTCTCTTAATCTGTCTTGCGGCACTGACCTTATCCCATACCTTAAATGGCTTAGCCTTGACCTCGCGCTCCTTCATAAGCTCAGTCGGCTCGTAATTGTCGTCTGAGTGAAGCGGGTCAAAGTTGGCATAGCCTGTTGTAGGTCTGTGAGCACGTAAAATCTTGTAAAGAGTCTTCTTTAAATCCTCACGCTCAACTATCATATCCACAAAGCCGTGCTCAAGCTGGAACTCTGCTCTCTGGAAGCCCTCAGGTAGCTTCTGTCCGATGGTCTGCTCGATAACACGAGGACCTGCAAAGCCGATAAGTGCCTTTGGCTCTGCAAGAATGATGTCTCCAAGCATTGCAAAGCTGGCTGTCACACCACCTGTTGT
>OGZH01001698.1_pt1 | contig 13246 bp, 10 predicted proteins | sample 1576741 | NCBI WGS metagenome assembly OGZH01 (sample SAMEA3541560, study PRJEB24748) | human gut metagenome | biome: human gut; feature: human-associated habitat; material: faeces | place: China | collected 2012 | reverse complement strand
TTGCCTAGCTCCTCGACCTTCGGGGTAGAAAGTACCCCACGCATGATATATTCATTTCCGAACTCGTAAAGTACGCCACCGTTGGCGTTTAAGTTCATGTCTTGGGTGACAGCCATTATTTCACCCATTGAAACGCTGTAGTGGCGCATCCGTTCCGGGTCCAGTTGAATCTGGTATTCTTTGATATCTCCGCCCAATACGGCTACCTGTGCCACCCCTCCGGTGGACAGCAGGCGCGGGCGAATCGTCCAGTCCGCAATCGTGCGGAGGTCGAGCATGGAGGTCGAGTCGGCGGTCAGACCGACAATCAGCATTTCGCCCAGGATAGAAGATTGCGGGCCCAGCGTCGGCTTGCCCACGTTGACGGGGAGGGATTCACTGACTACCGCCAGTTTCTCGCTGACAATCTGGCGGGCGAGGTAGATGTCTGTTCCCCAGTCAAATTCCACCCAGACAACGGAGAAGCCGTTGGTAGACGAAGAACGGACACGGCGTACACCGGTAGCACCGTTTACGGCTGTTTCGACAGGAAAGGTAACGAGTTGTTCCACTTCCTCGGCTGCCATACCGTTGGCTTCGGTCATGATAACCACCGTCGGGGCGTTGAGGTCGGGGAAGACGTCAACTTCGGTATTCATGGCAGTGTAGGTGCCCGCGATGAGCAGGAGGAAAGCCGCGCAGAGTACGACCAACCTGTTATGCAGGGAGTAATGTATAATTTTGTTAAGCATGATAATTCATCAATTGAGTGATAAAAAATGAGATAGATGCACCGCAAAGCAATCCGGCTGCGGCGCCTTGCCGCTTAGTGTTCGTGGCTGTGTGCGGGAATTGCGTTGCTGGCGCTTGCCAGACGAACCTGATAAGCTCCTTCCGTCACTACGCGGTCGCCCGGTTTTATTCCGGTGAGGATTTGCACATTTTTGCCGTTGTCGGCGCCTAAAGTCACTTCTTGCTTTTTGTATCCCTCTTCGTCAAGTTGCAGATATACAAAGTAGATTCCCTGTTCCTCGGTCAGTGCCGTGCGGGGAAGGGAAAGGACATTCTCCAGTTGGGAGGAAAGCAGGTAGACCTCTACGAACGAACCGGCTATGATGTCGCCTTTGTTGTCAAATTCAAAAGTTACGGGGACATAGAAAGAGTTGTCTCCCGCTGTTTTGCCGAACGAGAGAAGCCGGCCGTTCAATGTTCCCAATTCATATACCTTATTATTATATGGTGTCCGGAAATTGGCGGAATTAATTGTGCGGAGATACGGGTAATACTTTTCCGACACTTCGGCACGGAGGAACAGACGGCGGTTCTGTGTCACGCTGACCAATGGCTGGCCAATTGTGACATAATCCCCTTCTTTCACCAGAATACTTTTCACGTAGCCGGCGATAGGAGCGGTAATGTTCTGTCCGATTGCCGAATGGTTCTTTGCGAGCGCCTCATAGCTGATGCGGGCATTCTCGTAATTCTGCTCTGCCTGTGCAAAATCCTTGTCGGATACGATTTTGTTTTTAACAAGCTCCTTCATACGTTCGTATTCCTTCTTGGATACCTCGTAGGCAATGCGGGCACGTTGCACCGGATCACCATCGGCGATATTCTTTGAAGAAATAGTGACTAGCGGAGTGCCGCTGCCGACGCTCATTCCTTCCGTTACTTTTCCACGGAAAGATACAACGCCGGCCACTGTAGCTACGGCAACCGATTCATCACCTTGGGCAGCCAGCACCTGTCCGCTGGTTTTAATCACTTGCTGGAAAGGTGCAGGTTCGATAACGCTCACCTTGACACCGGCTGCTTCAGCTTTTGCCTTCGGAAGGATGATTTCATCACTGTGCGCTTCGGCAGACTCGTTATGTCCATCGGCCGCTTCATGGTTGTGTTCTCCGCTACATTCGCCTTCATGAGAATGATTGGAACCCTCTGCCTCGTGATTATGTCCTTCTGTGGCATGATCGTGTTCATTGTGTGTGTGTGTGACGGTACTATTATTACAGGAACCCAGCACGAATAAGCCTAGGATTCCTACGAAAATAAGTTTTTTCATAATGATATTTTCCTACTAAATTTTACTGTTTTCTTTTTACGCTACAAAGATAAGGTAGCGCAGATGCAACTGATTTGCATTTACACTTTTACGCAAAAACAGAGTAGGGAGGGGCACGAAGAGGAGTGGCACGGTGTATATCCGTGCCATGCAGAGAGTCTCGGTAGACGTAATAGTTCTTAATCCGTCTCTCTTGTGGCCGTAATAGATGTTCGATGATTACATCCGTGAACAGGGTAGCGATGAATACATAATCCGGTCCGCTATCCGTATGTACGGATGGAGTGGGAGAGTAGAAACGAGTCATACATTCACTGCTGCAACATGAGTCGTTTCCCGGGTGATGATGATGCGTGGGACATTGTTGTTCTACAGGCAAGTCCTGCTTCATGCAAATCATTCCGTTGGGGTGATGATGATGGGGAATAACGGCTGCCACCAACATTATAATGTTGATTAAAAATAGCAGAGTTACTATTATTCGTTTCTTCCCTTTCATCCTTTCTTTTAGAGAATTTATTTTTTTATTGATTCCTTTTCTTTTTCTTGCAAACGTTCCAGCAATTCTGTTGCTGATACATAAATTACTTTTCCATCTGGCGTTCCCTGACTAAGGAGTTTACCATTGCGAGCATTTTTTTCCAGCAATCGCTTTTCTGCCAGCTGAAGACCGCGTCGTAATTTATCGCTCAATTCTTGCATTTCATTATTTGACATAATTCTTGATGCATTTAAAAAGTTCAAGTTCATATATTCGATCCTCGCCATGTTGGTAACCTTCGGCTACAATTACTCGAGGAGAAATACTATTATCGGCTAACAGCCAATAGTCTACACGCGGCATATAAATCTGAAACAGATTGTTAATGCCTGCCTGATATCGGCGGTAGATAACGTCCATCGGTACATTATGTCCCCCTTCATTGACCCGTTGTAACACACGGTTGACGGCAAGTTCCGGAGAATTCAGCCAGAAATAAATCAAGCTGACTTTATATCCGGCATTTTGTGCTCTTTGAATGAGCCGGGTGTATGAACGGGTTGCCAATGTTGTTTCAATAGAGAAACTTACTTTAGCAGCTAATAGTTCATTAATACGTTTCAACATCAGACGGCCGGCTTCTATAGCCATACTTTCCGGATTGAACGGTGATAAACCTTTGGCGATTTCATCCGCATTAACGAACTCTTTACATAATAAAATTTCAGGCAGTACAGTGTAGGAAGCTGTTGTTTTACCAGCTCCGTTACATCCGCTTATAATGTATAACTGCCTTGTTTCATCCATTTTTTTCTAAATGCCTGTTATAAATGATGTTGCAAATATACAAATACTTTTATTCCGCCTGCAGCCGATACCCTCTTTTTATTATTTCTTTTCCAGTTCTTGCAACGAATCCATTTTTTTCTTTTCGAGGAACTCGTAGATGCCGCAAAGATGTTCCGTCACCTTTTGATTACCGAACTCATATACCTTGGTCACCAGTCCGTCGAGGAAGTCACGGTCGTGTGAAACAACAATCAGTGTGCCGTCAAAATCCAGCAATGCCTGTTTCAGGATATCTTTCGTTTTCATGTCCAGATGATTCGTCGGCTCATCCAGGATCAGGAGGTTGACAGGTTCCAACAGCAATTTAATCATGGCAAGGCGGGTACGCTCCCCACCCGAAAGTACTTTCACCTTCTTCATTGATTCCTCGGGACCACCAAACATGAAAGCACCCAGTAAATCACGAATCTTGTTTCGGATATCCCCCTTGGCTACATCATCAATCGTTTGGAAAACTGTCAGGTTTTCATCCATCAACGAAGCCTGATTTTGAGCGAAATATCCGATTTGTACATTATGTCCTAGAGTCAGTGTACCGTCATGTTCGATTTCCTTCATGATACATTTCACGAGTGTAGATTTACCTTCACCGTTTTTACCGACAAAAGCTACTTTATCACCACGCTCAATCGTCAGATTGGCGTTGCGGAACACCTCTTTCTCTCCGTATGTCTTTCCAACACCCTCCATGATAACCGGATAACTGCCCGAACGGGGTGAAGGCGGGAATTTCAGTCGCAATGCAGAAGTATCCTCCTCATCGACTTCGAGCAATTCCAGCTTTTCCAGCATTTTGACGCGGCTCTGTACCTGCAACGTCTTTGAATATGTTCCTTTGAATCGTTCGATGAACTCCTTCGTTTCAGCAATAAACTTCTGCTGCTCGTCGTATGCCTTCTGTTGCTGTTCGCGGCGGTCCTTGCGCAGCTGCAAATATTGCGAGTAATTTACCTTGTAATCATAGATACGTCCCATCGTCACTTCGATGGTGCGTGTTGTAATATTATCCACGAATTTGCGGTCGTGGCTGATTACGATAACTGCTTTCCCGTTATTAATAAGGAAATCTTCCAACCATTGAATAGATTCAATATCCAGATGATTCGTCGGCTCATCGAGCAAGAGTACGTCCGGTTTCTGCAACAGCAACTTAGCGAGCTCGATGCGCATCCGCCATCCACCGCTGAAATCACTCGTCTGGCGTTGAAAATCGCTCCGGGTGAACCCTAATCCGAGCAATGCCTTTTCCACATCCTCTTCATAATTAGTTGCGTCAATCGAATAAAACTTCTCGCTCAAGGCAGACACTTCTTCAATCAGCGCCATGTAACTGTCGCTCTCGTAGTCCGTCCGTGTCTCGAGCTCTTTATTCAGTTTTTCAATCTGCGCTTCCATCTCATGTAGATGTGAAAAAGCCTGTGCCGTTTCGTCAAACACTGTTCTTCCGTCTTCCGTCATCAGATGTTGAGGCAGATAGGCTACTACGCAATCTTTGGGCGCGGAAACTTTTCCACGTGTCGGTTGTCGTGTGCCTGCCAAAATTTTCAGCAGCGTACTTTTTCCCGCCCCATTTTTGCCCATCAGAGCGATGCGGTCTTTTTCATTAATTACGAAAGAAATATCACTAAATAAAGCAGTGCCGCCAAACTCTACGGCTAGTCCGTCAACAGAAATCATACTATTCTTTTAAATTGAGGCGCAAAGATAGCGAAATATATGAATCTTTTTTATAACTTGCGGGCTGAAAAGGGAGATTAATCTCAAAAAACAGATAAAAAAACAATATATAAGCGATATGGAAAGCGAACAAATGAATGAATTCAGACCCTTAATTTTAGTAGCTGAAGACGATGACAGCAACTTTAAATTAATCAAGGCTATCATAGGCAAAAAGTGTGATATCGAGTGGGCTAAAAATGGCCAGGAAATGGTGGAGTTGTTTCAACAGCATCAGGAAAGAACCAAAGCAATGCTGATGGATATCAAGATGCCGGTGATGAACGGGTTGGAGGCAACGAAGATAATTCGTGAGTCTAATACCGAAATTCCTATTATCATGCAGACAGCTTATGCTTTCAGCTCGGATAAGGAAAACGCAATGAATGCAGGAGCAACTGAAGTGTTGGTGAAACCTATTACTTTGAGTATTCTCCGCACTACTTTAAGCAAATATCTACCCGATTTGCAGTGGTGAAATTGATTGGTACGGGAATTTTTTAAATTTATTTAAAAGGTGCTTAAACGGTAAATACGGAATAAAGTAGAAAAAGAGTATGATCGGGTAGAAAAATGGTATATAAAAGATGCCGTTGAATATTCCTTTTTCTCTATTATTATTTGAGCATTCATCTGATGAAATTGGATAAAATAAAATAGGCGAACCTCACGGTTGGCCTATTTTTGTTCGCCTCTGTTAATTTGTTAGAGTACAGAAACGACTCTATGTAAAGTCTCTCCTTTGAGAGATTTTGAGTTCATTATTTGTTTCCGCCAGCCCACCATACGGCCTCGCTATATACGTACTGTCCATCACCGAAAGCAGCTTTCACTTCTGGATTTGCCAATACATCGTCTGCTCCATAACCGAAGCGTAATGGGAATTTACTGCTGTTCAGCGGGTTCTTCAGTACAATGAAGTTTTCTCCTGCACCTTTCAAACGACGGTAGTCGTTATAGGCTTCCAGTGATTCGCCGGATGCACCGAAGAAGGCGAGATACTTCTGTATCATTGTCTCTTGCAGAGGGTTGGCATCGAATAACGGTTCTACTTCATCCGTGAAATAGGTTTCTGCTACATCTGCCCCCAAATCGCTGTCACCATCATATACCCAAGTGTCGGCGGCATCTATAATTGAGTTTTCCAGATTCTCGAATCCGGCAGTGATTGCAGCTTTTAAAGCATTCTTAGCTTCACTCAGTCTGCCTCCCAAACGGCATAATGCTTCTGCTTCGAGGAATTTCACTTCGTGATAACTGATTAAAAGAGTAGGAGCCGACATTGCCCATGATATCATTGACATACCATAATTGTTCTGCAACTCTTGCGGAGTTCCGTTAGGAGCCGCTTTGATACCTGCGATGTCTGTAGCTTGCGTACCTCCGTATCCATAAGCAATATAGCCGGTGGGATCGGGCTCCAGAAATGCTTGCGGTGCTCTGGGGTCATTGCGCTCAACAAACTTTTCAATCAGACTGGCACTGGCTGCCAAACTGTTACGGCTATAGCTGAATGACCAAAGCGGATTCAACTGCGAATCAGCGTCATAAACAGCCAGTTTACATTCTTCACTTGCATTAGCAAATGATTTGCTCACATAAGTAAGAATGTTCTGAAGATCAGTTGTCTTATTGGCACTTTTATTGAGCAGACGCATTGTATAGCGTGCTTTTAACGCATAAGCTGTCTTGAGCCACATACTTGCTTGAGTACTGGTGTTTGAACCGTAGATCAAGTCTTTAGAACCGACTGCGCCGGACAGACCTGCATCTTTGGCAGTACCGTTATTCAGCAGAGTGATGGCATCATCCAGATTCTGCATCACTTCCTGATAAATGCTTTCCTGCGTATCTATTTTGGGCTGCATATACATTGGTGTGCCGTCCGGATTGAGGATACCAGTCTGGCTGTACGGTGTATTTCCAAATACATCGGCAGCCACTGCTCCGTTGTAAGCGAGCAGGATTTTAGCAATTGCTTCCGTCACTACGTTTCCTTTTTCCGAAGGATCTTCTTCACACTTCTTGATAACGATTTTAGCGTTCTTGATATTTGAATACACGTTGATCCATGCGTTGTTGTAGGTAGTAGCCGTTGTAGGCTCTCCGCTACGTACTTCCGCCCGGTAAAGCTGGTTGGATATACCCGTTTCGTGTTCAATGTAAACAGAAGAATAGAGCGAGAAATCCCCTCCCACAGTGCTGAATGCAGTGCTTACCCCTAAGTCTGTAATCAAAAATTTAGCAGGCGCATCCAGAGGATTGTTAGGGTTTTCATTGATTTTATCCATTGCGTCTTCCGTACAAGCAGAAGCAATGGCAGCAGTCAAGAAAGAAACTGCCAGCAATTTTCCTATTGATTTATATTTTTTCATTGTCTTGCAGATTAAAATTTAATGTTGAAACCAAAGCCGAAACTAGCTGTCTGCGGCATTGAATAATCTTCAAATGCTCCTGCCATGTTGTTGTTACCCTGACTGGCTTCCGGATCGAGGTCAGGCAATTGAGCCCAGATCAGGATATTTCTGGCAAATGCGTTTACAGAAAGTTCTATCGAACGTTTTTGAAGAATTTTGTAGTTGACAGCCACTTCACGCAGTTTGATGAAAGAATTGTCATATACAGAAGATTCGTCAATATCGTTCAGGCGGCTGTAAAATACCTGTTGTGCGTTTGCACCTGTGATAGCGATATCATTTTTAGTTCCATCGGTTTTGTATCCGTCGAAGATGATGGTACCTTCGCGGTTTTCCGTTCTCTTGCTGACACCGTAGTAGTCTGCCAGTCCGGTTGTTCTGCTGTACATCTGGCCACCCTGTTTCCAGTCGAGTACTGCGCTGATTGTACACTTCCATAAACGTAATGTGGTGTTGAAACCCATCAGGAAGTCCGGAGAAACCTTTCCGATTACCTGTGCTTCACCAGCGATAGGAAGACCGTTTTCGTCTACCAGACGATTACCATTTTCATCTCTCTTGAAGCCTACACCATAGATAACAGGGAATTTCTCACCTGCCGAAGCACGTACCTGCGGAGTAACATAACCACCCAGAGAGATATTTTCTACACCCGGTGCCAGTTCATCTACGTAGTTATCGATTTTCGTCCAGTTGAATGCAAAATCCCAGTTGATATTCTTCGTCCGGATGGGGTTGAAGCCAAGAGTGAATTCGTGCGTGTTGGTATGAATCTTACCACCGTTGGTGAGCAGTTTGCTGGCACCGGTAGAAGAAGCCAAAGGCACTTCAAAAATCTGGTCTTTTACATTCTGGCGTGAGTACGTATAACTGAATGTGATTAAGTTATCGAGGAAGTTCACGTCAGCACCCACTTCATACGAACGTGTGTTCTGCGGTTTCAGTTTCGGGTCGAAAATTGTGTAGTACGGAGTATAGGCAGTAGTACCTTTCATCGGATACATGATCGGAGTCAGCGTGTAAAAACCACCTCCATAGGTCGGAGTTGAGTAGTAGTTTTCGAGGAAATCCCCTGCTTGTCCTACTTCCGCATAAGATACTCTCAATTTAGCGTGATTAACAACATTGTTTTTCAATGCATCCAGTTCCGTCAGAATGAAACCTGCCGAAATAGAAGGATAGAAGAACGAACGGTTGTTACGTGGCATATTAGATACGTAGTCCTGACGTCCGGTGAGGGTCAGATAAAGCATATTTTTGTAAGAAGCCGATACGTTACCGAAGAATCCCACTGTACGGTTTTTCCACGTCTCTTCCTCTGTCTGTTGAGTAGTGGCGTTGTTGATGTGGTTCCATCCCGGGAAGTTGTAGTTCGTACCATATTCATAATACTTCTTTCTGTTACTTTGGATAATTTCGTTACCCAATACAGCGTTCAATCCCCAGTCCTCGTTGATGCGCCAGTCATAGTTGATGGTCAGCAAAGAGTTGTATGTAGCGTTCGTCCAGCCGTAGTTTTCAATCTGTCCGCGACCGCCACCGGTGTTACTACCGTATCCGTAGCTGTCTACATAGTGAGTGGTGTAAGCATCCACGCCGACCATGTATTTTGCGTTCAACTTGTGGTTAGTTGTACCGAAATCAGTCTGATAGCTTGCGTATACATTTCCGAAGAAACGGTTGGTATCTTCTGTGAATTTGTTGTTTTCCATTGCCCAATAAGCGTTGTCAAAGCTACCACGGAAAGAATTCTGTGTGTACGGGTTACCGTCTACGTGACTTGGAATACCAGCAAGATCATAGCTGGGAGGAGCTGCGTAAACCGTTCTCAACAGACCGTTACCGGAAGTCACTGCCTTGTCGATAGAAGTAGTGATATAGTTAGCTGTAAATCCGGAACTCCAGTTGTTAGTCAGTTTCGTGTCAGCACTAACCTTTACATTATATCTGTCCATACCAGTGCTTGAGATAATACCGTCCTGATGTGTATTTCCCAATGAGATAGAGTAGGAGCTTTTTTCGAGCATCTGTGCTACATTCAATGAATTGCTCCAGGTGATTCCTGTGTCGAAGAAGTCTTTTGCATTGTCATATGCCTGTGGAGTAGCCCACGGGTCAAGACCGGCTGCTGCACGCTGGGGAACATAATATTTTCCCTGTTGCTTACCGAACTTCTGCGTGTATTCGTTATCCGTGTTACCTCCATACGTTGCGTCGTTGGGAAGTTCGGAAATCTTAGGTCCCCAAGACGTTCCCGAAGTAGTGCTGAATACTCCACCCGAACCTTGTGCGTATGTTTTCTGGAATTCCGGCAGACGACCGACTACATCGAAGCTGACATTAGAAGAGAAGCTAACCTGTGGTTTGCCTTTTTCCAGTCCTTTACCACTCTTGGTTGTGATGATAATCACACCATTGGAAGCACGGATACCATAAAGTGCAGAAGCAGCCTGTCCTTTCAAAATGTTGATACTTTCAATATCATTAGGGTCGATATCTACCGCACGGTTGGCGAAGTCGGCTCCGCTCACACTACCATTGTTCTGTATGTCTGTGCTAACGTCCGGCGTACTGGTTACCGGCATTCCGTCGATAACGTAAAGCGGAGTGTTGTCACCCGAGAAAGAACGTGCACCACGGATGGTGATCTGTGAAGAAGCTCCTGGCATACCACTTGAAGGCTTAACGTCCAAACCGGATACTTTACCTTGCAGCGCTCCTGCCAGATTGGAGTTGGCAGCCTGCGTCAGCTGATCTGATTTTACGTCCTGAACGGCGTAACCCAGTGCTTTCTTTTCACGCGAGATACCCATGGCTGTCACCACAACCTCATCCAGTGCCTTTGCGTCACTTTTTAATACGACTTTTATTACTCCCGGTTTGATGGAAACGTCCTGCGAAATCATTCCTACATAAGAAATGCGCAAAGTTTTAGCAGAACTTGGTACATGGTCGTTTCAGTTTTCATCATTGTTAATAGTTCTTTAGTCTTTCGGGAGATGTAAAATGATAAAAAGATACCATTTGGGAGGAAATAATGTTCTTTTTATCTTGAAAATATCTTTTTAGACGCTATCTTTATGATAGAAATTCCATTTTAAAATATATTAAATTGAATATTTCTAGTTATAGTTTGTTGGTTTTTACTAGATGGGAGCTTGCAAAATAATACTTTTTAGTTAAATACGTAACACTTTTTTCGGTTTGTCATAATTAGTGTTATCTTTGCAACCTGTTAGAGACAAAAAATCTGTTTATAGGTTAAATTTAAGAGAGAATTTATGAAAAGAAAATTGATGTTCTTAATGACCTTCCTTTTTATAGGTATAGGTCTAGTGACAGCGCAAACATCCAGAGTTACCGGTTTGGTTACCTCTGAAGAAGATGGGCAACCTGTCGTAGGTGCTTCAATATTGGTGAATGGCACTACCCTTGGTACTATCACTGATATTGACGGTAAGTTTACAATCACGAATGTACCAAGTTCTGCTAAGACTTATTGATTTTTCTTTCCTCCTTTCCTTCTGCTTTTTTTCTCCTATCTTGTTGTTTTTCAATGTTTTTGTTTCGGATTTTAAAAATTAACCTATTCTTCCGGTTTCTTTTATTGAAATTTCCTTTATCTGCTCTTGTTTATTTAGTAGTCTTTTTTTCTCATTGATTTTGAGATGGGGGGTAATATTCTACCCGAATTTTTAATGAATTTCCCAGTGTTTTCACTATTATTTCAATTATCTTCGGCTTTGAATAAAAATATGTTTGATGACGTTTTAATATCTGTGTTTTAAGGGTTATAAATTAAATGCTATAGTCTGACAGTGATTGGAGTTATGACTTATAGTAAAGAAGAATGCAAGATACTGTAATAATAACTTGTACGACACCCGGGTCTCATACATACCGACACCCGGGTGTCGTACAACTCAATTCTGCTAAATGAAATAGATACAGAGCTATACTATATTTATTTGTACTAGAACAATTTAATTCATATTTCTACAAAATGCGATTTTCCAGTTTACGTTGTTTTACTCTGCCATGATAACTTCGACATCATAACCTATGAAAAGGCCGCTCTCTATGACACCGGTAATGGTTTTGAGTTGTTCTTCGAGCGAAGAATCAATATAGTTAAAACGAGTGTCGAGGATGAAATTTCCGTTTTCTGTAAAGACAGGCCCGTCTTTGCCGTGGGCTGGACGCAGGACGATTTCTGATGCACCCAGTCGTTGCAGCTCATGCTCTACATAAGTTAGTGAGTCCGGAAAGACCTCTACCGGAATGGGAAATTTATTTCCCAACTGATTGACGCGCTTGCTGGGGTCGATGATGATGAATGTTTTATGGCTGCTTCTAATGAGCAGTTTTTCTTTGAACATAGCTCCGCCACGTCCTTTAATCAAGTTTCGCTGCGGGTCTACTTCGTCCGCTCCGTCAAATGTCCAGTCGGGGCGCTTGTTCCAAAGGATAGTTTGTGGGATGCCTAGCTGTATGCAAGTCATCGAGATTTCTTGAGAGGCGGGAATCACTTCAATATGCAAGTGCTCTTCACGAATCCGTCGCGCCAGTTCGAACAGAGTTAGATAGACTGTAGAGCCGGAGCCGGCTCCTATCACATCTCCGTCTTTTGCCGTGGCGGCAATTTCACGGGCTACGTGTTCTTTGGCTTCCCGGTTGATAATGGAGTTCGACCATTGCAGGTGCTTTATAAGATGATTTTCCCAGTCCATAAATTTATGCTTTATAATTGTTTTAAATTACTCTTTTATATATAACGAATTGGCGAATCTGTTTGTTTCAACTTTAGAGAGAGGCTTTAGAGATAATTCGGATCAGGCAACAATCATTGTTGGTATATGCTATAAGTGGACGTAAGCCCTCCGATTGACGTAGAAAAGATAGTGACGGTATCATTGTCATATAGCGTCGCTATTTGTATCGGATAGCGTCACTATCTTTTAGCAGGGAACTCGCCAACAACAATTTTTACTTGGTCCGATCATTCAATCATTTAAATAGTTAATAAACGATTCGTTAATTTTTAACTTTATTGCGTTAAACGTTAACGAACCTCTGCTTTTTATTAAACCGTGTTATAAGTTAGGCTGCTTTGGCCTGAAAATTTGGAGATAACCGAAAAGTCCGTATCTTTGTACTGTGTTTTTCATAGTATTAGATTTAAGGTTAACAAAGATTGGCTGTCTGGGATAGATAGCCTTTTTTTTGTCCCTACTATTCCTTATAGAATCAGCCAGATGGCAATGATATGCCCGATGCTGCCTCCCAGACAAAACAAGTGGAAAGTGGCATGCATATACGGTTTGCGCAATGAATAAAAGACAGCTCCCACAATATACGAAACTCCTCCGCCGATCAGCCACCAGAAAGCAGTAGTGGCTCCCAACTCTGCCAGATGATCTAACAAAGGTTTCATGGCTACCAATATACAGGCGCCCATCCCTACGTAACAAGCCGTTTCGAGATTGCTATGTTCTTTCAGTTTTTTGAAGCTAAGAATGAAACCGGCGATAGCCGATAGCCAGACGAAAGCGAAAATTCCCCATCCCCATCCGCCGGCATGCCGCAGAACGAGCAGGGTAAAAGGAGTGTAGGTTCCGGCAATGTGCAAATAGATAGCTCCATGATCGAATTTACGGAGCAGCTCTTTCAGCTTTCCCGGACGGCTGCCGTGATACCACGTAGAACTGACATAAGAAGAAAGCATCCCCGCCAAGTAGACAG
>OGZH01001692.1_pt1 | contig 13281 bp, 10 predicted proteins | sample 1576741 | NCBI WGS metagenome assembly OGZH01 (sample SAMEA3541560, study PRJEB24748) | human gut metagenome | biome: human gut; feature: human-associated habitat; material: faeces | place: China | collected 2012 | reverse complement strand
CTTATTCCTCTGCCAAGGATCCTGTAAATATGGCAGGATTCATGATAGACAATATAGCAAAAGGTACCTTAAAACAATGGCATCTGGAAGATATGGATAAGATTTCTAGAGATAAAAGTGTTGTGTTGCTGGATGTGAGAACTGTAGGTGAATTTAACAGGGGGCATATGGATGGATTCAAAAACATTCCTGTAGATGAACTAAGGGAACGTATCAATGAAATTGAGAAGGGAAAGCCTGTTTACCTGATATGCCAGAGTGGGCTGCGAAGTTATATTGCCAGTCGTATTCTGGAAGGAAATGCGCGCATCGGCGACCTCGGCAAGAAGCTGCACACCGCCCGCTCGCGCAACGATCAGGTCGCGCTCGACCTGCGCATGTACCTGCGCAACGAAACGAGCAAGATCATCGCGCTGACAAAGGACGTGCTCGCAGTACACAAAAGATGAGAGTAGATTTTTTTAAGGAGACGAAGTACCGTGGATACAGTATTTAAATTTCTTTTTGAATTTCTCGGTCAGTTTTTTGGCTCATTATGGTCAATAATCACCGGGTTATTTGGCGGAGTAGGCAATGCCTTTGATTTTTCCGCTTATGTAAACATTATTAATGCCTATACCACGGAGCTTGGCGGCCTCGCATGGGTGATTGCGATTATTGCCATTGTGCTTCTGGTTGCTGTGCTAGCACTTTGCGTATGGCTTATTGTCGTCGCTGTAAAAAAGTTTATTCGTTCGCACAGAAGGAGAAAAGATACAGATTCTCTTGTTAAAGAGGTTCAGGCACTCAACAAAGAGGTTATGAGACTTAACCTTGAAAAGGATAAGATTCTCTCTATGAAGGTTTCACAGATTGGTCTTAACCCCAACGAGATTTCAGAGCTTACAGGCGAAGAAATCGAGTCGCTCAACAACGGCGAAGAAGAGGACACAGGCGAAAGCCGTTTCTACAAGCTTACGGAAATCGACAAGCTTTGGGCAGATTATGTTCCGCCGGTTTATGACAACGATATCACACTTCCCGAGTTCTGTGAGCGTTTCAGACTCTTTGCCTGCTCACAGCTTGGTCTTTACTACGATATTAAGCTTATCAGACTTTTTGTTGCTGCGTTTGCGTCTACCAGACTTATTATCCTTCAGGGTATTTCAGGTACAGGTAAAACTTCACTTGCTTACGCCTTTGGTAAGTTTGTAAACAATCCTTCAATCGTTGCTTCCGTTCAGCCGTCATGGCGCGACAGAACAGAGCTTTTCGGTTACTTCAACGAATTTACAAAGAAGTTCAACGAAACCGAGCTTCTCCGTGCAATGTATGAGGCATCGTATAACGAAAACATCTATGCGGTAATCCTCGATGAGATGAACATCGCAAGAGTTGAGTATTACTTTGCAGAAATGCTTTCAATTCTTGAAATGCCGTCAAGAGATGAGTGGGTTGTTGATATCATCCCGAACTCTTGGCCGTCTGACCCGAAGCATATCGTGAACGGTCAGCTCAAAATTCCGCCGAATATGTGGTACATCGGTACTGCGAATAACGATGACTCGACATTTGCTATCACAGATAAGGTTTATGACCGTGCTATGCCGATTAACATCGACACAAAGGGTGTTCCTTTTGAAGCACCTCTCACAGACTCTGTATACATTTCATACAAACATTTTGAGTACATCCTCAATGCCGCTAAGGTTCAATTTGTTGTTTCGGAAGAGAACCTCAAAAAGATTGCCCTTCTGGATGATTATGTTATTGAGCATTTCCGCATAGCTTTTGGTAACCGTATTGTAAAACAGCTTCGTGACTTTGTTCCTGCTTATGTCGGAACAGGCGGTACAGAGCTTGACGGTCTTGACTATGTTCTTGCCCGCAAGGTATTTAGAAAATTTGAGTCACTCAATCTTTCATACATTCGTGATGAAATAGATGGCCTTTGTGCGTATATTGACGAGCTTTTCGGCGAAGAAAATATGACTGAGAGCAAGGATTATCTCCGTATGCTCAAGAAGCTTGTATAATTTTAGCAATTCAGGGCGAACTCTGTTCGCCCTTTGCTTGGTGAAAGGACTTTGTTCCTTTAGCGGTAAAACTATCTGATTGGAGAAAAATCAATGGCTGATTTTGGTAAATATTTCAGAGCATATATGTATATGCAGGACATTCTGAAAAATGATTTTACTTACAATTACATAACAGAAGGCCTTAAGGACGGCGATAAGGGCGAGGATAAGCTCGACGGTAAGACCAACGAAAAGGTCATTGATATGGAATGGGTTGTTGCCATTGAGGAAACACTTCCGTACATTCAGAAAGCAATAGACGAACAGCGCCGTTTTATTAAGCAGGTTGACAATGTTGTTAGAGTTGAGCTTGCAAAAAAGATTGGCCCCGAGTCTGTTAAGCACCTTTCGCAGCACACTAACTTTATCGCCAAGGTTGAGGGTGATATGGTAACGCCTAACAAAATCCTCACAATTGAGCGTGAGGAAAGCTTTGCTATTTATGAAAACCGTGTGCTTATGACGCTGATTCGCAAAGCGCTTCATTTTGTTGACGATAAATATTCAAAAATGAAAGATGTGCCGAACGACAGCTATAATAAAATTTCTATGGTTCGCCACATTGATTTTAATGAGAAAAAAGTCGATTTTAATCTTAACTATATAAATGAATCTCACGAAACTCTTGCAGATGACCTTGATGTTCTTGATGTTTCTCAGCTTTCGGACTTTGACAGAATCAGAAGAATCAGAACAACCCTTAATGAGTTTTTAAACACTCAGTTGATTAAGGAAATCTCAAAAGAGCCTGAGGTTCGTCCTCCGCTCACGCAGACCAACCTTCTCAAAAAGAACCCCAACTTTAAAAAAGTGGTTGAGCTGTGGAACTTTCTCGACAGCTACAAGCGTAAAGGCTTTGAGGTCGTAAGCGAGGAATACAACGGCAAAATGACAGATACTGTTCAGCAGGATGTTTACTTTGCGATGGGATTCCAGCATTTTATGATGTCTATTGCTACAAACCCGGGACTTCGTTCAATCCTTAAGGAACAGTACGACGCTGAAAATGCACGAATTGCCGAGGAAGAATCAAAGCCGCAGAAGACCCGCGAGGCGGTTATGCAGGCACAGCTTGATGCTGTTCGTAAAGAGGAGATGGAAATCCGCCTTCGTGAAATCCGTGAACGCGAAAAGAAAATTCTTGACCTCACGAATGAAATCAAGAATTTAAAGGTTATAATTGATCAGAAAGAACAGCAGATTCTCACTCTTAGGGGCAGGGTTTCTGCTCTTGAAGACCAACTTCAAGAGGTTAAGAAAGAGCTCCAGCAGACAAAACTCAAGTTGATGGAGGCAGAAAAGAGAATTGCCGAGCTTGAGGAAGAAAATCAGCAGTTAAAAGATACTATTGAAGAGTTGAATAAAACGATTGATGAACTCAATCAGACTATTGACACACTCAATAAAAAAATAGTAGAATTAAATAACAGAATTCTCGTGCTTGTGCAGGAGAATGCTCGTTTGCAGACAAAGGTGAAAGAGCAGGAAGCTGTTATCGCCGAGCAGAAGGCTCATATTGCAGAGCTTGAAACTCAGGTTGCCGAGCAGCTTGCAAAGATTGCCGCTCTTACGGAAAACCTTGAAAAGTGCCATGCGCAGATTGAAGAGGATAACCGCAGGATTACCGACCTAACCGAGAAAAATGAAAATCTTACGGAAACACTTCAGAATGAGCGTGTTCAGCACAGGGACACAGTCAATAAAATGAATGCCGATTTTGCTGAAGAAAAGCAGCAGATGAACGACGCTCATTCGGCAGAGGTTGAATCGCTTAACCATAAATTCAACGATGCAGAGGTTGAACATAACACTTATGTAGCAAAGCTGAATGCGGATTTTGCCGCAAGGGCAAATGAAACCGAGCAAAAGCATCTTAAAGAGCTTGCAGATAAAGAAGAAACTCACAAGAAGGAACTTGTTGAAATTAAGGAAGCCAACCTTAAATCATCAGCCGCAAGCAATGCCGCTCACGCTTCTGAGCTTAAAAAGGCTTATAAGTCGGTTGACAAAAAGGTTGAGCTTGCAGAAAAAGCTTGTGAAAAGCGTATGAAAGCCAAGGTTGCCGAGGTTAAAAAAGAGGCTCAGGCTGAAATTCGCAAAGCCGAAAAGAAAGCAAGCGAAAAAATCAGCCTTGCTAAGGATGAAATTAAATCTGTCAAGGATACAGGCGATTTGTTCGTTCGTGACTACGGCTTCGGCAGTGTTGCAGTTGTTTCAAAATATGCCGATGAGCTTGTTAAGTTCGGCAAAGCTACTGTTGCAGATGAGCTTATAAACGCACAGAAAAGCGTTAGATCTCTTTGCATATGCAGAAGTAAAAAGGGTGTTGTGCTTGCAGGCTTTTCACAGAGCGGCGCAAGCGTATATAATGTTTATAAAAAGCAGGCAGATCTTACTGTTGCATTTAACGATTTGTGTTCAATGCTGAAAGGTATGAGCAATCTGCCGATTGTAATTACATTCTCCGGTGTTGACAGACCGTTTGTGATGAATTTTGAAAACATTGTAAGAGATGCAACCAAAAGAAAAACAACTGTTTTCCATAACAAAACTCTGAAAGCAAACGGATTTGTTTCAGTTTACTTTGGTAAAGAATAAGGGGCAAAAATGAAAAACTCTACTGCGCCCAACAGAAAAACGGGCAGAATGATTGCTAAAAATTTAATAGTTCTGTTCACTGTTGCACTTGCCGGCTTTTGCGGCATTCAGGCGTGGTTTACGGATAACCGTTCAGCCAAAGCCAACGGTATAGAGGTTGAGTGTCAGGCACCTGACGGTATTGAAATTGCTGTTGTTGGGCACGGTGACCCCGCTCCTACCAAATATACAGTGGGTAATATTACGCTTAATAAAACTGATTACCCATTTCTTGAGAAACTTCAGTTGACCGAAATAACCGGTGACGGTACATATTTTAGCAAACCGTCTTTGATTCAATCAGGCGGTCAAGCCCATGTTAATCCAGATGGAGAGTGGAGTGAGCCTGCTGCAAATGAGCATTATTTGTCATTTGACCTTTACATTCGTTCAAAATCGCAGTATAATATATCAATAGGCAAAAAATCAACAATAAAACCGGATGCTCCTCAACTCACAACTCAAGACGGTACGGGCATTAAAAATAAAAGCAAGTACGGTAATTTTTCAAGAGATTCCGTAGTTGGTGCGGTAAGATTTTCGGTTGTTGACTATAAATCCGCTCCTCCTTCAAAAAAGCTCCTGTGGTTGCCGGCTCCGAATATCTTGTTGAAGCAGACGACTGACGAGTACACTTTGTCAGACGATATGCCAAGCGGAGAATCGTACAGTCATGTATACTATGACACGAATAGAGTACAACACACAGTCAGCAGTACTGATGTTGATAAGGCGTTTGTTGTGAATAATGATGGTTTTGACGGCGGAAAATTTACCTATGAGCTTGGTCAAAACCAAAACATTGCACAACTTAACAAGTCCTCAGAAAATGATCAATTCTACAGTGCTATGGTAACCTGTAATATGTGGATTGAGGGCGAAGACGCAGAGGCAAGACTTGCTCTTGTAAACGGAAAGTTTAAAGTTAATCTTGTATTGACAAAAGAAAGTTGATTTTATTTAAAGTAGGAAAGGGGAATTTTTGATGAAGTTGAAAGATAAGTTTTGTGACTTTCTCAACGGTTTAGTTGACTCAAGACTGAATAACACAAAAAAGGTCACAACTTCATATGTTGCTCTTTTTCTTGTTTTAAGTATTTTCGCAGTATCTACCTTTTCATGGTTCACAATAAGAGATACGGCAACTATTGATTCAGATACCTTTTCTCTTGAATCTGCTGCCGGAATGAGAGTTAATAAGGGTGAAGAAATAAGAAATACAATCACCGTAAAACAGGCAAAGCTGAAAGAAGCATCAAGTGTTGACGGTCGTAATATGTTTTTTCCTGTAGATCGCGGATACGGCGATAAAGGGCAAAGCGTTGACACAAGCGAAATGAAATTTCGTGAAGGCACAGTAGGAGATAAAAATAACGGATACATATACAGCGATTTTACCCTTACCGGTCAAACAGGCGGTCAGGTTGAAGTATATGTAAAAAGTTACAAAGTTGAGGTAACAAATAAATATACAAAAAAGACAGAAGTTTATGACGGTGCAACACATATTACTGTTGACGGCAACAAAAAGCCATCGACATATCTGGCATATCAGAATCCTTGCCCAATAAGGATTGCATTCATCAGAAACAGTGCTGAGGCTTCGACCGTTATTGATCCCACTGCAATTATTGACAGCTATGCTGACGAATGTCAGGCAGTAAGCTCTGTTAATTCGCTTGGCTCGGCAACAACCACTAAAGCAAAGGGCAGGTCATTTTCCGACTACTATTTCGGCACAGGTGCTCCTCTTTTTACTCTTGACGGTCTTAAATCCCAAAACATAACCATGGTTGCTTGGCTTGAGGCAACCGGAGAGAACTGTGACGCTTACGAGGGTCAGAATGTGTCAATTACAGTTGAACTTGAAAGTAACTGGAAAGATATGGAATATGTTACTTTCGTTGACAAAACAAAAGGTGATGCTGACAATGACGAAAATACGGAACTCATGTGGGTTGGCAATGCCGGATGTTTCCTTGTTATGACCTATTATGACGAAAACTTTCAAAATCCAAAGTCAGTAGTAATGAGTGCGTCAAAGACTAAGGTTAATGCTGAGGGAAAACCACAACCTATTGAATGGATAGCTTATCTGCCAAAGGATAAAATAACAAACATATCTTTTATGCGATATAGTAAAGTAAAAGAGAAAATTAAGCTTGACGGAACTAATGAGGTTGAGGTAGGCAGAATATATAATGTATGGCATACAACAGCTGAAGTAAATGATTGGATTAAAGCAAATAATAGTGGCAAAGGTGAAAAAGCGTTTAATTGGTCACATCAAATAAATAAAGAACACGGTCTTCAGACATACCGCACAGATGACGGAACTGAAAAAGGAAATAAAGAAAATACCTATTATGCCGTACACGGTAACGGTTACGGCGATACCCCTACTGTTGCTGAAAATGTTGCCCCGTGTATCGGATATTGGGGTACAAAGTATCCCAAAAATTCAGGCGGCAGTGTTGAACCGACTACAACCGAACAACAGCCGACAACCGGAGATGCATATGCAGAGGCGGATATCGTAATTGATAACAAATTATGGTTTAATGATTATAATTGGTATAACGGCGGCGGAGGTCTGAGAAATCTGCTTAGTCAGAATGTTTTTGTACTAAAAGCCGTATTTAGCGATACACACGGTAATGAAACCGCTTATGCAATGAAACCGGAGAGCAGCGGAGATAAGTGTAAACTAAATAGGACAAGTGTTAAAGCCGGTTCGAAGCTTGTCAGATTTGATTTGTATATTTCTGATACAGATACAAAAAAATGCGAATATGATGTGCCTGATACCATTCAGCATACATTTGTAGTGCGTGAAGGTGGCAGTTCTTATAACATATCCTATGAATTGGTAAATGAAGGATCTGGCAAAATCATAAAAGCAGGCAATTGGGAAAATTAATTGATTAACACATTAAGGAGGTGTCACGATGAGAGAAAGACTTGCTCTTTTAAGGGAGTATTTGAAAAACAGACTTGCATTTGGCAAGAATAAAAAAACAAGAAAAGGTTTTATACTCACTATGGTGGCACTTGTTGAAGTACTTGCCATATCGGTTGTGTCCGTTTCGGCTTGGGTTGAAACTATTTCAACAATCACAATTAAAGCTGAGGGCGCAAAAATCGATAACTATGTTTATACTAATGCCGATATTGGCAGTGGTAATGGTTATTCAAACAAAACCATTAACTTGGCTGAATATTTCCGTGCTGCGGGTGGAGTGCATCTTGCTTCGGCTTCAAGTGCTGACGGTGAAAATATATTTTTCCCGATAAAGAATTCAGGTGCTTCTGAATTTGGTGTTGACTCTTACAGATGTGCGGATATAAACGATAAGAATGTTAATTATATTGACTTTTCATTTAATGTGAAGGTTGATAAAACCTTTAAAGCGGATCATGCAGAATTTTACCTTGATCAAGTACCTAAGATAACTATAGGTGGTGGAAATGTTTCAGGAAACCTTGTAAGAATGGCAATTACAGATACCGATACTCAAAAAACGGTTGTATGCGGTTATAATGCCGGTAGTGATAATGTTGTAAATACAGCAGATGGCAAAGCTCCGTGCATGGTGCAATATCCAGACACGCAAATACAGAAAAAACACCACAAATAATAAATGCAATACCAAAATACACCAACCAAAAATTATTCTCCCAGCGATTCTCAAAGAAAAACCCTTTTATTTTTCTCCGCTGTAATATAAGCAATACCACACCGGCTATAGTCATCGCTATATTAGCCGCTTGATAAACATATATTCCCAATATAAATGCAAGTAGTATCGCAGAAATAAAGACTCCGCATATTCTTGCTCCGGCTATACCATCACTTGACACTTCATCTTTGATATTACTCATAGCACCTTTAATCTGTATTATAAAAAATACCAAATAAAACATAAGACCTGCTATCACAAGTCCAAGCCATTTGGGTAAGTCGAAAACCGCTTCTCCGATAAAGCAGCCTATTGCCAAAACACATAATTGTATGAATAAAACTTTTAAATTATTCTTCATATTCCCCCTTAATTTGTCACTCCTGTTTGCAACCGTTCCAGACTCTTCAACTGTTGTTAATTTCTTTATATCCTATAATCCATATATCTTCAACCATAAATACATGAATGACACGAATTCGTGCATGTTTGACATTCAATCAATATTTTTTCTCACAATTAAAACTGCCTATTAAAAAAATAAACAACACCACTATAAATACCAAAATACACATCCAATTGCACATAGCCTTTTTTGCCATATAAACACCATATATCCCTAATACAAGTTCAAAAACATATGCAATGAATTCTATGCTATAGAATACTCATACTGCGTATCTCCCTTTGATGCTCAAAATTGTATAATATTCCATAACAAAATAATCCTATTAACCAAATAGTAAAATGTATAATGTTCTTTCTCATAATTATCTTCATATTCCACTTGTTTTGTCCGGTAATTCTCATTAAAAAATAATCTCTATTTTTTCATTGAATGATGACGAATAATTACTATGAATACAGTAATCATTCCGCCTGCATAAATCTTCATAATCCAATCCGGTATAGGAAAATACATATTCCCCAAAATTATTATTGCAAAGATAACTAAAACTTGACATATTAAAGCTGACGCAATAACTATTTTTTCTTCCTTACTCATATTCATACATGTGTACCTACCTCTCTGCTTGCAATCTGTCCTGACTACAACTGTTGTTAACTTCTTTATATCCTATAATCCATATATCTTCAACCATAAATACATGAATGACACAAATTCGTGCATGTTTGACATTCAATCAATATTTTTTGTTTATATAAAAACAGTACCACTTATTCTAAATTGTTTTCAACACCTTAAGAATGAGCGGTACTTTTTTTGTAACGAATGGTATTTATTTTTTTATTGCAATACTTACACTAAACTTTCCATCATCTGCGCAAAAATTATAATTTCCTTCACACAGCCTGACTTCATCTATTATATTACTTACCCCATATCCATGTGATAATCTATCATCCTTTGATGTATATCTCCCCAACTTAGATATATCAACTTCCCATTCAATAGGATTCTCTATCATAATGACCACATAATTTCTCACATTTGATATATTAATCATAATTTCTTTCTTTTTTTTCTGTAATCTATTACATGCTTCAACTGCATTTGAAATACAATTTGAAAGTATTGTACAAATTGTTAAATCAGAAATTTCATTCCTGCCACTAAAATTTCCCATACAAATAAACTTAATTAATGGATTTTTTTGATTAAAGTAATAGATAATTGCATCAATTATTCCGTTATCATAATATGATTCCAATTTTTTACCTATATCATAATGCATTTTGATGTCATATATATACTTAACAGCTTCATCATATTGTTCTGTATCTAACAGATTATACAATATATTTATATGAGCATTCATATCATGTTTTATTTTCCGTATTTCTCGCATATGAGAATACAATTGACTATAATGTTCTTTTTGAATAATCAGATAGTTTTGTTTTATCTTATTATCTATCTCAAGCTGCTTCTTATATGCACCCAAAAACATAAAAACAATTCCAAATATTCCTAACATAACAAATGAAATCATTGTTAATACATTTATTACAATTTTAAGTCTATCCTGACCAGGTAAAATTATATCATCGGTCATTACAATTATTCCCATATTGATTATTTCTATCATGGACGAAGCCATAAAATATATAGGATCAATACGCGCTATCATGGACGATACTTTTTTGAATTGATTTATTATTTTGCCAATAAGACAAATTATAATAATAGTAATTATGTATACCATTAAATCATTATTGCTGCCAACTATAATTTTAATCGGATATTCTATTACATCAATATATCCATATGCAAACAAAAACACTGCTAATTTACGCCACATCTTTTCTTTGAATAGTATCCCTGTAGCAATTAAAGCACTCGGAAGCGCTAATATGGTATACCATATGCTTTGTGCCGGTCGAATAAAGATAACAATAATTTCACCTAACTGCATTAACATTATGAGCATAAACGCAAAATATTTTTTTAACTTGATATCACCAATCTCCAGCTTACATATCAGCCATTCAAATAATATTAATTCTAAAATCATCTATCTGCTCTTTCAACCCTTGCCACTTTACACATATAATTAAAAAAATCTTCTTGTATTTGTTTTTTCATTCTTCTACTACTCTTTAGCTTCACCCCATCTGTCATAATTATCTCATCTCCAATTGTATTAACATTTTCAAAATTAATTATAATACTCCTGCTTATTCTGGCAAAATTCATATCCTTCAACATTTCATAAAGCTGTGATACACCTTTATCTGTAATAAAATATTCGCTCCCATCTAACATGTATATCTTTAAGTACCTTCCCTGTGCAATACCATACACTATATCTGAAATTTTAAACTTTGTCAGTCCACTTATAGTATTTAGACAAATCCATTTTACCCTTCTATTAATAATATTTATCGCATGAAGCAATTTCTTTTCAATTTCTTCTTCCCTCACAGGTTTCTTAATAAAATCTGTAACATTTCGCCCATATGCTTTACTCATTATTTCATCATGGCTAGTACAGAAAATAATCAGTACCTCATTGTCCGTCTGTTCCAACAAATCACGGACTTTCAGACCATCTATGTGTTCCATCTCTATGTCTAGTATCAATATATCAGGTTTCTCACAATCCATAACCTGAATTCCTGACTCATACTGGATAATTTTAACTTCTATATCATTTTTTAAAGCTATATTTCTTATACTTTCCGATATTTTTATTCTACATGCTTCTTCATCATCACATATTCCAATTCTGTACATCATCCTGTATTCCTTTTCTAAACTTACTCTATAATAAATAATATACAATCTATAATTCATTTGCAATCAAATCTGCATAAATGACATAAATTCGCACATAAATGATATTTCACGCATACTTTTTATCCATAATTAAGCATAATTCCTACATCGGCCATTAAATTCTCAAAACACAACCTAAATTAATCTTGTAAATTCAAAATTTATAATTTATAATCTTCATAGCTTAATTGTTTTGATAAGGGGATTATTTTTATGAATATTGCTATTTGTGATGATGAACAACAAGATATTGATATACTTTACAATTACTGCAAATCATGCAAATTACCATACAATATTTCTACTTTCTTGTCTGCCTCTGCCCTGCTTGAGGCTTTTAAATCCCAATTTTATGATTTAATTTTTCTTGATATAGAAATGGATAAGCCAAATGGTTTTGAAATTGGCTCTATTTTAGCAGGATATTCTCCTCGTCCCATAATAGTTTTTACGACAAACGCACTGCAGTATGCAGTCCGAGGATATGGAATTGCTTTTCGATTTTTATGCAAACCGATAACGATTACAATGTTTCAAAGTGTTGTCAGGGAGGCTCTTGACGAGATTCTTCCGCAAAAGGCAGCGATAATGTGTGGTTCAACTCAGAAAATGATTTCTATAAACGATGTCATATATTTTGAGAGTCTGAACCGGCACATTATTTTTCATTTTGCAAATACATCCACATTGGAGATAAAGGATTCAATGGAAAATATGATTTCATTTTTTTCATATCCTTCATTTGTACAGATTCACAGAAGTTATTGCATCAATTTGAATTATGTGGACAGCTTTACACCACTTGCTGTCACTATGACTGACGGCTGCAAAATTCCACTTTCGCGGAAAAAACAGACCATTTTCCAAGAGCGCTTTAACAATTTGATACGAGGTACCATCAAATGAATTTTCCAATTGAAGTATATACCATTATTATAGAATGCCTGCTTATTTTCTACTTCTTTCATAAAGAGGTTAGACCTGTATACCCTTCCCGCAGATATATTATCCTATTTTGCATATCACTCTTTGCGGTCATAATGCTATCAACCCTATATACACCTATGTTTATACGGCTTGTCATTATCAGCTTATTTTTGTTTTTATGCTATACTTTCTACTTCAAATGCAAAGTATTCCAAATCACCTATACTATTATATTATTTTTTGTTACGTCGATGTTTTCCGATGTTATTGGTGCGTTTGTACTTTCCAGACTTGGAATTTCAATGAATGAACTTTTAGGAATAAGTGAAGGACGGCTTATCTACAATACCACAAGCAAGATTATTCATCTGTTTTTGCTGGTCATAATTATTTTATTTACCAATGCCCGATTTGATTCAAAGGCTCTACTGCATGCCATACCACTCATGCTCTGCAATCTGTCAAGCATATTTATTCTGTTTGCCCAGTACACTACCTTTATTGACAATGGTAAATACTCCACCTTTGTGATGACCACCATATGTATGCTTGTTATCAATATAGTGGTTTGTGGATATACGGAAATAGTAAAGAAATCTTATGAATTACAGAAAAATCAGCTCTGTATGCAGGAGCAGCTTGCCAAACAGGAGCTTTACTATCAGGATATCATTGCTCGTCAGGACGAATCCCGCGCACTTTGGCATGATATAAAAAAATACATGCTGGCAATGGAAAA
>OGZH01001645.1_pt1 | contig 13593 bp, 10 predicted proteins | sample 1576741 | NCBI WGS metagenome assembly OGZH01 (sample SAMEA3541560, study PRJEB24748) | human gut metagenome | biome: human gut; feature: human-associated habitat; material: faeces | place: China | collected 2012 | reverse complement strand
CGAAGAGACGAGGAGAAATCAAGAGCTAAGGAGAGAATTTTCTCTTTCAGAAATACAGCACAGGCATGGGATCCTAAGAACCAGCGTCCGGAAATGTGGAAGCTTTACAACACTAAGATTCACAAGGGCGAGAGCATGAGAGTTTTCCCTATCTCTAACTGGACTGAGAAGGATATCTGGCAGTACATCCAGAGAGAGAAGATTGATATTGTACCTCTTTATTTTGCAGCAGAAAGACCTGTTGTATACCGTGACGGCAATATCATCATGGTTGATGATGACAGAATGAGACTTCTTTCGGGCGAGAAGCCACAGATGAAGAAGGTAAGATTCAGAACTCTTGGCTGTTATCCACTTACAGGCGGCGTTGAGTCAGACGCAGAGACTCTTGATGAGATTATCGAGGAGACTTTAAGTGCGGTTGAGTCAGAAAGAACAAGCCGTGTAATCGACCATGAGGAAGCAGGAAGCATGGAAAGAAGAAAGAAAGAGGGGTACTTCTAGAATGAAAGGTTTACTTAAATTTATCACATGCGGTAGTGTTGATGATGGAAAATCTACACTTATCGGACACATTTTATATGATTCAAAGTTATTGTATGCTGACCAGGAGAAGGCGTTAGAGCTTGATTCCAAGGTTGGAAGCCGCGAAGGTAAGATTGATTATTCACTTCTTCTTGATGGTCTTATGGCTGAGCGAGAGCAGGGAATTACTATTGATGTTGCTTACAGATATTTTACAACTGACAACAGAAGCTTTATCGTTGCTGATACTCCGGGACATGAGGAGTACACAAGAAACATGGCGGTTGGTGCTTCATTTGCAGACCTTGCAGTAATCCTTGTTGATGCAAAGCAGGGCGTGCTTATCCAGACTAAGAGACACGCAAGAATCTGCGCACTCATGGGAATTAAGCATTTTGTATTTGCAGTTAATAAGATGGACCTTGTTGGTTACAGTGAGGAGCGTTTCAACGAGATTAATGCGCAGATAGTAGAGCTTACTAAGGAGCTTTCACTTGCAGATGTAGTTGTTATCCCTGTTTCTGCAACAGAGGGCGACAATGTTACAACTAAGTCTGCTAATATCCCATGGTATAAGGGCGAGGCACTTCTTCCATACCTTGAGCAGATTGATGTTGATGATACTGAGGAAGAAAAGGGCTTCTACATGCCCGTACAGAGAGTATGCCGTCCAAATCATGAATTCCGTGGTTTCCAGGGACAGATTGCGGCAGGAAGCGTATCTGTTGGTGACGAGATTATCACTCTTCCAACTAAGGAGCATGTTCATGTAAAGAGTATCCATGTCGGTGACAAGGAAGCCCAGACTGCTTCTATCGGACAGCCGGTTACTATCCAGTTAGACCGTGAGGTTGATGTTTCAAGAGGCTCTGTTCTTGCAGCAGGTGCTGACTTAAAGCTTGCAACTGAGATTACTGCTACAATTCTATGGATGGACGATGATGTTCTTATTAATAATAAGAACTTCTTTGTAAAGCTTGGAACAAGACTTATTCCGGGGGTTGTTACTGAGATTGTCAATACAATTGATGTCAATACAGGCGAGGAGAAGCCGGCAACTCTCCTTAAGAAAAATGAAATTGCTGTATGCAAGATTTCTCTTGCTGATGTAATTGTTGTTGATGAATTCAACCTTCACAAGACTATGGGAGAGCTTATCCTCATAGACCGTGTTACTAATATGACTAGTGCCTGCGGTGTTGTCCGTGAAGTTAATGAGGAAGCTGATGATGTTAAGGAAGTTGACGCAGCTTTCAGAGCTGAGCTTAACAACCAGAAGCCTGTTGTTGTAGAGACAGTTCTTTCAGACAAGATTAATGTTGATTTCTTAAAGAAGGTTGAGAAGGAGCTTCTTCTTGACAGCAAGCATGTATATCTGTATGTTCCGGCAGAAGGCGAGGATTATACAAATGTTGTGACTCACCTTGTAAATGCAGGTATTGTTGTTATTCTTGCACTTAGTAAGGCAGCTGATATTAAGATTGACGGCGCAGAAGTGCTTGCAGGATGGGAGTCTGAGGTTGACGCCACTACTGTGGATGTGGCTGCATACATTAAGAAGAATGCGTAGGCTGGGGGAAGAACGGACGCTGCACTAGAACTTATAAAGCAACTCAGGCACGCTTTCGCTGCTTGTCGCTCGCAGCGGTACTAAGCTTGTCAGGATTTGCCTCACTTTGTGAGGCTGTCCTGACAAGCTAAGTGCCGGCGGCTCCAAAGCACCTGCGTTGCTTTATAAGTTTAGTGCTGCTGTGGTTCTTCCCCGCTGCGTGGGGTTACTTCAGGGTTGGAAGTGTTGGCAGACGTGCGGTAAAGGGCGCTTCGCTGCTTTACCTTGGGTTTGGCAAAGCTTGCTTCGCTGCTTTGCTTGGTTTTGGAATATATTTTGTAGGAGTTAGGCTATAATTATGAATACACATTTTTTTAAAAAGTTAATATGTTTAGGTATGATTTTTTGCCTGACTTTTACCGGACTTTCTGGTTGCGGGCAGAAGAAGACGGAACTTGTTAATGTTTCTTATGATGCTACCAGAGAGTTTTATAAGGAGTATAACAGGCTTTTTGAGGATTACTGGTATGGTAAGACTGGGGAGGAGGTTGAGGTTATCCAGTCTCATGGCGGTTCTGGAAAGCAGGCGCTTGAGGTTGCTAACGGTCTTGGGGCTGATGTTGTCACGCTTGCTCTTGAGGGCGATGTTAATGTTATAAGGGATGAAGGGCTGATTGATGACGGCTATATTGATGATTATTCTGATGACAGCTCGCCTTACACTTCTACGATTGTCTTTCTTGTAAGAAAGGGTAATCCTAAGAATATTAAGGACTGGGATGATCTTCTTAATGACGGGGTTAAGGTTATCACTCCTAATCCTAAGACTTCTGGTGGTGCCAGATGGAATTTCCTTGCAGCATGGTATTATTTTAAGAAGCAGGGACAGACTGAGGAACAGGTTCAGGCAAGTGTTACCAAGCTTTACAAGAATGTGGCAGTGCTTGATTCAGGTGCAAGAGGTTCTTCTACAACATTTGCAGAGAACGGACAGGGGGATGTTCTGATTGCATGGGAAAATGAAGCATTTTTCGCATTACAGGAATATCCGGGCGAGTATGAGATTGTCGTTCCGTCCGCATCTGTATTGTGCCAGCCAACGGTTGCGAAGGTTGACGAGGTCACACAGATGAATGGAACAGAAGGGTTGGCAGACGCCTATCTTTCTTTCCTGTACACCGATGACGCACAGAGGCTTGAGGCACAGAATTTCTACCGACCTGTAAACAAAGACATCCAGAATGAATACGAGTCTTCCAGCGATTCAAGGAATATTAAGGAAATACCTTCCGATGGTAAATGGATTGTCAAAGACATTGACATGGCGGATATCGGGTATTTTGGCGGCTGGGAAGCGGCTACACAGAAGTTTTTCTCTGATGGTGGAATATTTGATAAGATATATGATTAATTAAAATGTTTTGTTGAATATGCTGCGCGGTTGAATATATTGTGCGAATCTGACTATGCACAGGTACACGAAGCCTACTAATATAGAGCAAGTTGTTGGTTTAGTAGGTTTCTGCGGAGAATATTATAAGTTGTTTAAGTGATAAGACCTACTAATCAATCAAGGAAGATATGTTTAGTAGGTCTTTCGCTCGCAAATTGCTTACAGTTGTTAGTGAAATGTGGGAAAAAGACCTACGAAAATATGCTAATTTAACAATATAGTAGGTTATGAGCCAGAAAGTATATGCATAAACTATGGAAATGACCTACTATATTGAGTGTATAATGGCTTTTAGTGGGTTTTGTCCTCCGTCAACAGCAACTTATAAGTACAGTCGATGCCAAGTGCGCCAAGCGGAGCAGTAACTATGATTGCAAGTACAGCTACGGAAAGCACTATCTGTCCGCAGGCAAGTCCGGCGGCGAGAGGAACAGAGCCGATGGCTGCCTGGACGGTTGCTTTAGGAAGATAGGCAATTATGCAGAAAAGCCGTTCCTTCCCTGTAAGGTTTGTTTTTATGGTGCAGAAAAGAACTCCGGCTGCCCTGAAAACAAGAGCAGCAAGAATCATGAGTAAGGCTGGAAGTCCGGCTTTCAGTGTGTAGCGGATATCGACAGCCGCGCCGACAAGCACGAACAATATTACTTCAGCAGCGAGCCACAGCTTGCCGAATTTCTCGGATAGACGGGCTGATACGGCGGGGACACATTTAAACTTAAGTGTACATGCCATTGCGACAACAGCAACAAGTCCTGAAACAGACACTTTTCCTTCGAGCCAGCCCTCAATTGCAATAAGAAGGAAAGAGAAGCCAAGCACGATGATAACCTTCATGCTGTTTCTTACGGTATGCTTGCGGGCGTATGATGTTTCAAAGAACAGATACAGTCCCAATCCGGTTACTATGCCAAGAGTTATGCCGAGTATAATAGACACAGGAATATTTACGAAATCCATAACATTTGCCTTGCCACCCTGTGCCACATTTAAAAATGTTGTGAATAACACTATTACAAATATGTCATCGCAGGAAGCGCCAGACAGTATCATCTGGGGGATTGCCTTGTCTGTTCCGTAGCGTTTCTCAATGAGCATTACCATCCGGGGAACGACAACCGCAGGAGAAACGGCGGCGAGAACTGCACCCATTACTGCAGCTTCGGCGTGGTTAATTCCAAGAATTACAGGGGCAAGCAGAATATAACTGATGATTTCGCAGGAAGCCGGAATGAAGGACATGAGAATTGCACTTCGTCCGGCTTTTTTCAGGTCTTTTAAGTCAAGCGACAGACCGGCTTTGATAAGAATAATGATAAGAGCCATTTTTCGCAGGTCAGCCGATATTGAAAGGATTGACGGGTCAAGGAAATCAAGGACATATGGTCCAAGAACAATACCGGTAACAAGCATTCCTATGATTCTCGGCAGTTTCAGCTTCTGGCAGATTGCGCCCATGACGAGCCCAACCAGAAAGATAAGTGATAAAGATGTCAGCATAATAAGCCTCCTTAAAAATATAGTAAATGCATTTATGAACGCAAAAAAAGCTGATGCTTCCTGCGACATAAAATCGTAGAAGTCATCAGCATGAATAAGCAGTTTAGGTTTCCCAAGGGAGTACTTCATTCCCTTTGATATTTATAATACTTTGGGGCAGGATTGTCAAATGTAAGAAGAATAGTATGTTAGATTATTCATTTTTAATTGCATTATACAGATTAACAATCTCGCCATCTTTCTTGGAATTCAAGAACACAGTCTGGTCAGCAGTTTTTATCATAAGTACAGGAGACACATCTTTAAAAATGTAGAGACTGCATTTTCCATAAGTATTGCCCTTGAATCTTCCGACAAGATAACTTTCTGTGGCACCGCCATTGGACTTGAAAAAATGGTCGTCTGGAAGCTTATCCATAAGCTTAAGTTCTATGATGTCGTCAATGTTAATACTGCTTGTGTAACCGCATGAAGACACATTTACAGTGCTTTCAGTAGTCTTAATATCAATAGTGACATGCAGGAACGGCGCAAGTACAACAATTGTCCATATTAAGGTTCCTAGCAGAATTGCTGTGATTGTACCAGTGAACACCTTTGCACCGGTTCTGGCGTAGTTAAGCGAGTAGTTGGTCGAACACAGCCTGTCGGGTACGAAAAGGTGCGGGTCATTAGGATTGTAGTAAAATCCAGTCTTCCAGTAGTCATCATCATCAACAAATACCGGCTGTGTGTCAGCTTTAAGCATTTCGTTCTTTCTGTTGCGTGCAAGAATAAGAATAACAGTGAGCGTGCAGCCGCTTAACAATTGCAGAATAATGTACATCCAGAAACTTAAGTTTCCAACAGTGTCCTGAATAATACACATTAATACAAATGTTATCCATGCCACGAAGTTAAGAAGTGACATTATAAGCATTGCTGAAGCAATGTATTTTTTCATAGTCAGATTAACAATGTTGTTAATGTCCGAATTAAGGCTGTATGCCTGATTCTGTCGTCTGTTCATATAAATATGGAACACAAACCCGAATACTGAAACTATGACAGTACATATTGCAAATACAATAATCATAGAAAAATACGCTCTGTCTGTCCATGAATAGAATGGAATCAGTGCCAGTAGTTCTGCGGCAATTATGATGATGTGGTATCTGAAGCTGATGGGGGTTGTGTCAGCATTTGCACAGGCACGCGTATCAATAAAGACCTTCTGTTTCTGGGATTCAACAAACCAGCCATTCTGTTTCTTTAACAGATACATTTTCCGATGCGCTGAAAGCTGGATATACATAATTCCCAAAATGAACACGAAAATCCAGATTGTATACATAATAACGAAAATGATTATGTTCACAAAATTAAGAAAGCATATGGCTATTGAGAGTACTGCATTGATATTCTGAAAATATTTCATGCTTTTCTTAAAGCGTGTCATAAGTCGGGTGACATCGTCATCGTTAACATGGTCGCCTGGAATGTGGACTCCGATAAGCATTCCATTGTTGTATCGGTAGTTGGATTCATATGCAAATCTCATGATCAGGATTGTGAACATGTTGCATACGAAGAATAGCATAAACATTGCAATTTTCATAAGGAAACCTCCTTGTATAGTTGGTCTGTGTGTGTTAATGCATGTGTGAATACAGGCGTGTTACATTGTGCAGGGATTCATCTTGGAATAAATGTTTTCGCACATTTTTAAGAATTCTTCCTTGTCCATTCCGGTAATGCTTGCTTCTGCTGACAGCAGCTCCAGCTCCGATTCAAGCTTTTCCCTGAATTCAATATCCATATTAATATTCTCAGCGACAAATGCACCAAGCCTTCTATCAGTTTTAATAAAGCCTTCAGCTTTAAGAATCTGGTAAGTTTTATTGACGGTCATTGTATTAACGCCTGCGTCAGAAGCAAGCTGTCTGACAGTCGGTAGTTTCTCGCCAGCCTTAAGTTCTCCCTTGCCGATTCCTTTAACAATCTGATTCCTTAACTGCACATATATGGGTGTGTCGCTCGCAAAATCAAGTTCTATAACCATGTGAAGCTCCTTTCTGTAAAGAGAGGTGATTTTTGTCTTATTTGTATCATATATAGTAATACAGATAGGACAAGGAGTCAAGTGAGATGGGGTGGAAAAATACAGGCAGGAGATAATATTTGGAAAAAGCCTACACACTTATAGTAATTATGTAGATTAGTATGTTTATTGAGGAGAAATTGAAGTGGTAAAAGAGAATATTGAAGGAGAAAGACCTACGCAGGTGGATGGGATTGGCAGGATAGTAGGTCTTTTGCGAGGGATGAGAGGGAATAAAAGAGGAACTAGGGGGAAAAAGACCTACGCAAGTGGATGGGATTGGCAGGATAGTAGGTCTTTCGCGAGGGATAGCAGGAGATAAAAGAGGAACAAGGAGGAGAAAGACCTACACAAGCTAAGAAAACAAGTTGGTTAGTATGTTTACGAAGAAAAAAAGCGTTCCGAAGGAAACAGGCATTAGGAAACGATGTACTGGAAACGATGAACTAGAAATCCTAAAACGCTATTGACATATAAACTTAGTAGGTATATAATCTGCAACATAGTAACATATAAAATTAGTAGGAATTAAAAAACAACAAGCATTTCAAGGATGGCGGAGTATTCGATAAGATATATGAAAAGAAGTAATTATAAAATATATAGAAGTGATTAAGGGAAGGGGAAACGACAGAATGAAAGAGAAGAAAAGAAAGAAAAAAAGAGTAATACCGGGCTTTGGTCTTTCATTTGGAATAACAATTGCTATGTTAGGAATCATTGTTGTTATCCCTTTATGTACCCTTGTGATATTCTCGGCAAAGCTGTCGTTTACGGAATTCATAACGACAGTCACAAGACCGAGAGTGTTATCAAGCTACAGAGTAAGTCTTCAGACAGCGTTAATTGCGGCACTTATAGATGCTGTGATGGGAACTATACTTGCGTGGGTTCTTGTAAGATACAACTTTCCGGGGAAGCAGATTATGAATGGAATAATAGAACTTCCATTTGCGCTGCCGACAGCCGTTGCGGGTATAGCACTTACACATCTGACAACAACCAACGGCTGGCTTGGAGCATTTTTTGCAAAATTCGGAATAAAGATTGCATACACAAGGCTGGGAATCATATTTGCACTTATATTCGTTGGAATTCCATTCGTAGTGAGGGCGGTCCAGCCAGTGCTTGAAAAAGTCGATATCCAGTACGAGGAGGCAGCCAACATGCTTGGCGCAACCAACAGACAGACAGTGTTCAGGATAATACTTCCAGAGATACTTCCGGCACTTATCGGTGGATTCACAATGTCGTTTGCAAGAGGTCTTGGCGAATATGGAAGTGTCGTATTCATAGCAGGAAATACACCATATGAGACAGAGATAGCACCATTAATGATTATGTCAAAGCTTCAGGAATACGACTATGCAAGTGCAACATCGATAGCACTTGTGATGTTATTCATCGCATTTGCAATCCTCTTTATAAATGCAGTGTTACAGAGCAGGACATCTAAGATTGTAAGTGGAATTTCGTAGAAAGGAGGCAGATTATGAATATCAGAAAAGATTCGGGACCATTAAAATGGATTCTTATTGGTATAAGTGTGTTGTTTTTATTTGTGATGCTTATTCTGCCCCTCAGTTATGTAATGTATACAGCATTTTCTAAGGGCATAAAGGTGTTTCTGGCAGCAGTTACTGACAAATATGCACTTCATTCAATCAAGCTGACAATAGAGGTTTCGCTTATCGCTGTTGTCTGCAATACATTTTTTGGAATATTTGCTTCATGGCTTATTACAAAATTCCAGTTTAAGGGAAAGAAAATTATATCTACTTTAATAGATTTACCGCTGACTGTTTCGCCGATAATAGCAGGTCTTATATATGTGCTTACATTCGGAAGACAGAGTTTTATATATCCATATCTTAAGGCTATGGGAATAAGAATTATATTTGCAGTTCCGGGAATCGTGCTTGCGACTATATTTGTAACATTTCCATTCATATCAAGGGAGCTGATACCGGTTCTTACCTCGCAGGGAACGGACGAGGAGGAGGCAGCAGCGCTTATGGGTGCCAATGGCTGGACTATATTTTGGAAGGTTACATTCCCGCATATCAAATGGCCGCTTCTCTACGGTATTGTACTGTGTACAGCGAGAGCAATGGGGGAGTTTGGCGCGGTGTCCGTTCTTTCAGGGCATTTGCGCGGAAGAACTAACACGATGCCGTTGTATATTGAGCTTCTATATCAGGGATATGATTTTACGGGAGCATTTGCAGTATCAGCAATTCTTGTGCTGATGGCGGTTATTATACTTGTGCTTCGAAGTGTACTTGAATACAAGGGGCAGCAGGCAGCTAAGGCAGAGAAAGAGCAGCAGGAAGGATAGAAACGCACTACAACAGAAAGGCGGAACAGATTATGGCAGAATTACAGCAGGATACAGAAAAATATGTAGAGCTTCGTAATATCAATAAGACATATGGCACATTTAAAGCCTCGAATAATATTAATCTCGGAATTGGGAAGGGTAAGCTTATTGCACTGCTTGGACCTAGCGGAAGCGGCAAAACTACCATCTTAAGAATGATAGCAGGCCTTGAGACTGCGGATTCAGGTGATATTATTATTGATGGTAAGGTTGTTAATGATGTGCCGGCAAGTAAGCGTGGAATAGGTTTTGTTTTCCAGAACTACGCACTTTTCAGATACATGACAGTGTATGATAACATTGCATTTGGATTAAAGGTCAATAAATGGAAAAAATCGGACATTAAGAAACGTGTTGATGAGCTTATTGAGCTTGTCGGACTTTCAGGCATGGCGAAAAGATACCCTAGCCAGTTATCAGGCGGACAGAGGCAGAGAGTAGCATTTGCAAGGGCATTAGCACCTAATCCGGAGCTTCTGCTTCTTGATGAACCATTTGCAGCAATTGATGCGAAAGTAAGACAGGAATTAAGAAGCTGGCTTCGTGATATGATTACAAAGGTTGGAATCACAAGTATATTCGTTACACATGATCAGGATGAGGCAATTGAGGTTGCTGATGAAATTATTGTCACAAACAAGGGACATATAGAGCAGATTGGAACGCCAAGACAGATATACAGAGAGCCTGAGACAGCATTTATGGCGGAATTCATGGGACATCCGGTACATGTTGACCAGATTAATAAGATTAAAGGCTTTAACCAGCTTGACGATTCTGTTAAGGCGGTATTAAGACCTGAGAATGTCAACATTACAAGGCTTGATGAGAAGGTTGATTCAGCCGCTTCTGTTGAGAAGGGCGTGGTTGTAGGCAAGCTTTTCATGGGCAAGGAAGTCGAGATAACTGTCAATGTCAACGGTATAGAGGTTGTCGGGACAAGAAACGTTGAGGAAGCTCCGATAAAGAAGGGCGAGGAAGTAAATGTATTTATTCACAGGGCATTTACTTACGGCGCAGATGGAATTGTCAACATTGTTGAAAATGCAAATAAGTTTGAAGACTGGATGGTTATCTAGTATATACAAAATGGGGAAAAGCTGATTAATATGCTTTTCTCCATTTTATGATTTTAGTTATTATTTTTTTGAGTCCGTATCATTTGCTCTACATATTCCATAATGTAGTAGTTATCCTCTGGCATCTGGCAGCCTACTATGTAGACGCCGTCATTATCAGAGCATCTTATAATCTGACCCTCTAATACAGAATGTGCAGGCAAATCAAAATTATCAATTGAAACAGTAACGATTTTGCCTTTGTTATTAGAGAAAAATCTGTCTTTTGAGAGAAATGCAAAACCATTGGCACTCAGATTATCAAGTTTTCCTTCAAATGTTTCGTCTGTACCCTTTACTGTAATTGTACAGTGATTATTCATATCAATTCTAGGATATTTACGGCGGTTAAGAATCTGCGGTCTTGTTGTGATTGTAACAATGCCCGTTGTTGCAGATGCTTTTTTATCAGATGCAATCTTAGCGTTTTCCCAACGGTATATTACATTTTCAACTGTTACTAACATGTCACATTCAATTGCTGAATTAACTGCAGGCAGTGCCTTCTCAAATTCAATAGTTATGCTGTTGTCATTATGTGTCTTAATGGTTCCGTGATATTCAACATTTTCACCATGAGTACCTTTAAGGATTGCGGATGCCTTCATGCCTGTCTTAATATCCTCAATACCCATGAAACCGCCAACACCAAGTTCACACATAAGAGCCTGTATTGTATTTTCCATGGTATTGATATTAGCAGCACTTTCGTCATATTTACTTACAATACGGCTGCTGATATCTCTTGAATTAGTTATGCATTCTGTCATGGTATCAACTATATCTGATACCTGGGACATGTTGCTTACAAGCTGCTTGTTAGCGGATTCAACATCTTTAATGGCTGTATCAATTATATGTATATGGTCTTCAATCTGAGTAGAATCAGATGTGATAAGACTGATACTTTCGCTTGTTTGTGTAATCTTGTCAAGAGTAACCTGGATAAGTGATAAAGTCTCACCAATAGAAGAAAGCATTTTATCAGAGATTACAGCAAGACGGTCTAATGCACTCTGTATTTCACTGGAAGAAGTCTTGGTTTCTGTGCTTAATGCACGAATCTGTTCAGCTACAACAGCAAAGCCTTTACCTGCATCTCCGGCTCTTGCAGCTTCAATAGAAGCATTGAGGGCAAGAAGATTGGTCTGGCTGGATATATTGTCGATAGCACTGGTCTGGTCTTTAACGGTCTTGAATTCTGATTCGAAATCATGCAGGATATGCTCAACCTCTGAAGAAAGCTCAGACATGGTAGTTGCTGTTGTAATAAGGTTTTCAAGGTCGCTTGAGCTTGTGTAAGCATGCTCCTGTGATTCGGAAGTAAGGCTTACCATATCATCAATAAGCTGGGCAACATGTTCAACCTGTGAGCTTATGTCGGTTGTCATATCAGTGGAAGAAGCAGTATGGCTTCTTAAATCTTCATTATTGCTTGAAAGTTCATTCATGCCAAGCATGATAACATCAGAACCATGCTTATTCTCTGAAGCCAGTTCGCGTACAACAGTAATTCCACTCATAATAGAATTACTTGAAGTCTTAACCTTCTCAACGGTTGAAACAACTCTGTCAAGATCAGCTTTAATGCTTCCATTCAAAGCACCATCGGATTCATTAAGGTGTCTGATAGACATAACATAGCAGATGTAGCATAAAAGAAGACATGCAACCTGTAACTGGTAATTCTTCATATCTGCATCAGACCTGCATCCGAGAACAACATATCTGTACACATCACTGACAATAACAGAGAGTACATTAGCAATACCGCAGTTAATCATGAATTTCTTGTTCTTATATAGAACGAGAAGACTCATAACCGGGAGAATATATGTGAATGAAATCGGAGAATCAGTTGTGCATATTACAAATGTATAGAAAATACCATAACCAATAACAAGACATAACCTGTACGCATCAGTTGCTTTTCCCTTGATTCTGAAAAATAATTCTCCAATAAAGAAAGGTATCCAGCAAAGTGCAACAAATATTATGTAGCTGCTTTTTGGATAGATTCCATTAGCTGCATCAGTACCATAATTGGCGGTCAAAAGGAGTGAGAAAACAAGCCATATCCGACGGGCTTTAATATTAGCCTTGGCTTTAAAAACATTAGCATCGTAGTTCATAGAATAATCTCCTATAAAATATAAAATTGTTAAGTTAGTGAATTATTTTATCACGAAAATAAACTATCTCTATTTTATAGCAAATATTTACTATTTTCAACAAAAATATCTTAAATATGGGGAGAATGAGGATAGAATGTCGGTGGAGAGAGAATGTCTTATAATTAAATGCAGTCCGGAGAACATGATACCTATAGATAGTCGCATTACGAGTCTTCTTATAGGTTAAAAATCAACATGACTATAGTAATAGACTAAAGATGTGCCTATCAAATCGTATTTTTTCAAGCACTTATAGGAAAAAATAGAGGAAATCAAGCAGAACATGACAATTTTATAATAAAAGTTGTGAAATGTACCTATAAATATAATGCTTTATATGAATTTATAGGAAAACAGGATAAAGCAAGTATGGAAATACAGAGCAAATTACTGAAGAATTCACGCAATCATGCAGTGCATGTGGTTAGTATAATAAATAATTTACTGAAATAACTTTATTATATTAAGGATAAGCAAGTACGCGACATTATTAATACATCATACGGCATTAATAATGTTAAGAATTTTAAGAAATATTTAATTTTCTTATTGACAAATTATCCGCAAAGGAATATTTTAATGTACAAATCAACAGTCAAATGCGAAGAACAGGAAATGACTTCTTCATATCACCGCTCACAGAAAGCCGTCAGTTGATGAGAGACGGCAGCAAGGAATGATTAAGCCCTCACCTGCAAGCAGTTCTGGTGAAAGACAGGCAGATGTCTAGTAGTTGGAACCGGTACCCATCGTTAAAAGGGCATGCCATAAGAGATGAATATACCGAGTGGCAGTAGAGTGGTCGGAGTATCCGGCA
>OGZH01001644.1_pt1 | contig 13596 bp, 7 predicted proteins | sample 1576741 | NCBI WGS metagenome assembly OGZH01 (sample SAMEA3541560, study PRJEB24748) | human gut metagenome | biome: human gut; feature: human-associated habitat; material: faeces | place: China | collected 2012 | reverse complement strand
CACTATTTGATATAGTAGGAACCATTTTGGATGAATGTTGGAAAGATTTTTTGAAGGATATGCCGGTGGTATATTATTTTTGTGTAGGAGCAGATATTGGCATTAAATTTGGTGATATAATGTGTACGCATTTGTTTTCAACAGATAAGACGATTGAGCAATATGAAAAAATGAGATGTTTATCTGAATTTACATGTTTGCTAAAATCATCAATTCAACATATGGAAAAAGAATATGTAAAAAATAGAACATCAGATAATGCAAGAAATTATTTTGCTTCAATAGATGCATTATTCTCAATAGCAGAGCTAAGTTGTAAATATGCTGTAGAATATGCAGATATCATCTATACAGATTCGTTAATTGGAAATGTAAAGTACTTATTTAGTAAGAAAAGTCGGGAAAATTGTGATAGTTTTATTTCTGCAATTAATGACATTGAACGTAGTTATAATAGTGAATCACAAAGTCTGATTAATAATTATTTGAATGGGTTAGACGCTGAGCACCATGATATATACAATATTCTTATGGGTGAAAGTGATCCTGTAGGTGTTACGGGGATATCTTTTGTTAATAAGGATATTACAATAGGTATTAAGGATGAATATATTTATAGTGCTGGAATTGTGGAAGTAGAACCGAAGAATGCAACTAATAAAATTTTAAGTTATAGTTCGTCAGATGAAAGTATATGTGGTGTTGAAAATAGTGCAGGATGGCTTATTCCTAGAAAGGCTGGTGATGTAACAATAACAGCTTCGTCTGTTGATGGAAATTATACTGATAGTGTACATGTTCATGTAATAGATGGGTATAGTGATGCATGGCAGGATATGGGAATGTTTAATTGTGTATCCAGTGGTAATTGTGGGGACAATGTTAGTTGGCAGCTTTGGAGTAATGGTAGATTGTTAATTAATGGTGAGGGAAATATGACTGATTATGGATATAATGAATCACCATGGTACAATAATACATTTATTAACTTTGTTGAAATTGGTTCCGGAGTGAAGAGTATAGGTGATTGTGCGTTCTCTGGATGTACTAATCTTCAAAATATATATTTTATTGGATCACCCGAAAAAATAGGAAAAAGTGCATTTTATAATACAGGACTCACGGATGTTAGTCTGCCAGATGGAATGAAATCTATAGATAATTATGCTTTTGCTAATTGTAAAAATCTAAAATCAATTCAAATAGCTGATTCAGTTGATACAATGGGACTGGCTGTGTTTTTAAATTGCAAATCGCTTGAAAAGATTACACTGTCCAAAAAGATGAACTGTATTACGCAGGGTTTATTTATGAATTGCACAAAATTATCTGAAATTTCAATAACTGATAATATTATAGAAATTGATGATAATGCATTTTATAAATGCAGTAGTTTAGAAAAAGTTGAAATATATAATGATAATGTTGATATTTGGGATGATGCGTTTACAAACTGTGAATCCAAATTAATCTTATACGGAAATGCAGGTTCTAATGCAGAAACATTTGCAAAGAATCATGGTATTTCATTTGTGGCGTTTGATGATATAGATAGAGATTTATATGTAAAAGATTTTACATTTGATAATTCTAATACATACAAAACATTTGAGAAGATTAATATTGTAGGGCAGGCAGCAGGAGGTACAGCTCCATATCAATACAAATTTTATTACATTATTGATGGAATAAGACACAGTATTAGAGATTATACTTCTAGTGGAACTACATCATTTATTCCTATGAAAGGTGGGATTTATTCATTTGGGGTTGAGGTGAAAGATGATAATGGAAAAATAGCTTCAAAACAAATAAATGAAATAAGAGTTAAGGGATTTGAAGGTTTTGCAGGAGGAGATGGAACAAAAAATAATCCATATCAAATTAGCAATGTACAAATGTTTGAAGAAATAGAAAATAGACAAAATGATAATTATATTCTTATAAATGATATAGATTTATCGTGTGCACCGAGAATATCAAAATTTAATGGAACTCTTGATGGACAGGGATATACTATTAGATGCACTTTTTCGCAGAATAATGGATTGTTTAATTATTTATCGGAATCATCTTATATTCAGAATTGTAATGTCGTTATTATTGATAACCACAATTCTTTTCCAGAGCAGTTCGGTTCAATTGCTATTGAAAATTATGGAACTATAGAGGGCTGTATATCTCAAGGAGATATTGCTGTAGTTGGATGTGGCAATGATTGGTTTTGTTATGGTGGAATTTGTAGTTTTAACCGTGGAACTGTAAAAAGGTGTAGGAATGATTTAAACTTTGCATTAAAGGATTGTAGCAGTGGATTTAAAGGAGCAGCGTGGATTGGTGGAATATGTGGACAAGGCGGTGCTGATAAATGTCTTAATACTGGAAATATTAGTGTAGATGTTTATTATTTGGGAACATATTCTGTAAATGCAGGCGGAATTAATGCTGTTGAAGTAAGTAATAATTGTGCTAATGTTGGAAATGTTTCAGTAAAATGTTTAGCCGATTCATATTTTTCAGAGGCACACGTTGGCGCGATTAATGGTGCAGCTGCTCACTATTATGATACAATTATGAAAGAATACGGTAAGAATAATATGGTATCTAATGATGCAAAATTTAATCTTGATGTAGAATTTACTAATGTTAATTATGAGATTGTACATAGTAGTAAAATTTATGAATCAAGTGAAATAGAAGGTATTGCGGTAAAATCAAAGGATTATATCATGAACTGGTGGGATGAGAAAGTGATTGGTGATAACGCTACTGACATATGTAATAAAATAAAAAATGCAAAAGAAGGAGATTCAATTACTTTAAAATTAAAGAATGGGATTCTTGATAAAAAAATAGCGAATGCATTGGTGGACAAAAATGTAAATTTGTTGATAGATATGCAGAATGGACTAAAGTGGAGCATTAACGGAAAAAATGTTAAGGAAAATATCAATCAAAATATAAACTTAAATGTTTTGCGTTCTGATGTAAGAATATCTGATATTTCAATAGACAATGCACAGAAAATTATTGGAAATAGAACGGTAGAACAAATAATATTTTCAGAAAACGGAGCGTTGAAATTTGATAGTACCTTAATGGTTAGTGGTGTAAAGGACAATGTGAATAAAGTAGTACAAGTGGATATAGGGAGTATGGTATATACCGATGCAGAGGTAGTGAAAAGTAATACGTTTACCATAAATATAACTAATAGGGAAAATCGTCTGTTAATATATGGGATAAATGGAGATTTAAATTCTGATAGTAAAATAGATATCAGAGATGCAATGAGCTGCTTAAGGCATGTGAGTGGAAGAGAAGATTTGGACTGTGTAAGAGAAGGCTTTGCAGATGTTAATTTTGATGAAAAGGTAAATATACAGGATCTTATAAAAGAAATACATGTTGTAAGCGGAAGAGAAGACAATTTTTAAAGGATGAAACATAACGGTGCTCGGTTAATATCAAACTAAGTACCGTTTTGTTTATATTAATATTTACTAATGGAAAATATATATTTGACAAATGGCGATATAAGAAGTATGATATAAGAAAAAGGTACTAAGGAGGGGACAATGAAAAAAGTATATGATCAGAATGATACAGAGATTTAAGATATTATTGGTAAATTTAACGCGGAAAGATTGACATTTGGAGAAATAAACTATGGTTTTAATGCAAACATCCTGACTGCTTCGTCATTGGCAGATAATGAGGAGAAAGTTGTTATTATTGGTAAAAATAAAATGGATATAAATCCAGTACAGCAAGGGTTTGCAGATATTGACATGAATAATAATGTTAATATACAAGATCTCATAAAAGTTATCCATTATGTAAGCGGAAGATCCGATGAACTCTAATGAAGGATAGTGAGGTATACATATGACAAAACAAATCACAAGAAAAACTCTAATACTCTTTATGGTACTGACTGTTTTTATGACAACAATATGTAGTCAGACAAGTGTAAAAGCAGCAAATAAAGTATACAAAAATGTTAAGCTGATATTTGAGGACAATCAGGGAAATACGATAAAAACATTTACGAAAGATATTGCTCAAGGAGAAACATTAGGTCAGATTTTGGGTGATCAATACCCAACAATGAAAGCTGACTCTAAACTTGGCAATTTTACCGGATGGTATAGCAGTGATTGTCTTTACGGATTGTATTCCGGAAAAAGATATGAAAAAAATACACCGGTAAATATAGAGTATGATTATGAAGAGGATGATTACATACAAATTTCCTTCAAAGCATCATATGAAAAAAAGTCTGTTCGTATAACGTATTATTATATGGATAATACTGGTTGGCACGAAAAATATGAAGAAAGTATTTTAACTGTTGGGGCAGGTAAGAATGCTATATTGAGTTGTGCTCCGGCTGTTGGTGATGTAAAGCCATACTGTCATTTTGAAAACTGGAATATTATATACGGTGAGGATGTAATAGATGATAATCCGGATCAGTATTACCTTGTAGAGGCTGCATATGATAATTACCCGGTTGGAGTTAAGAAAAGCTATATTGATAATACAGGAAATGTAAAAACCGTTGAGGAGACAAAATACTATCCGGCCGGAAGCAAATATGAGGATATATTGGTTGAATTGAAGGCAACACCGGATGATGCCTCAACAGATACTACAATTACAGGCTGGAACATTTTTGATCCATATGGTTATACTGATGAAGAGGGAACAATAGGAGTTTACAGTGACGAGAGAGGTGCTTGGGAAAATGATTTTGATTTGATTGCCGAGTATCAGAATGTGGAACTTAATAAAGTATTTTATAAGATTGTCGGTGAAGATCAGAAGATTCATGAAACTGATAAAGTGGTAAGCAACGCAAAAAACAGCAGCGAGCAGGATGTCTATAATGAGGCCATAAAGTATATACCTGATGGTCACATGAAGGCTTTGGAATATACAGGAAATTGGAGTATAACAAAAATTACATCAGATATGAATGATGATGTGTATTATTCTATGATGCCAAAATATAATAAAATTGTTGTAGAAGTAGATATGGCAAATTATGATCATAGTGTAGATACAATAATATATGCAGCAGATCCGGGAGATACACTGGAAATTCCGGATGGATATTTTATGGCTGCATATGATGAGGCGGGGAATACTTCATACGTTACTAAATATACAGTTCCAAAGGATGCAAAGGAAAGTGTTTTTGTTACATGGTTTTCAAAGAAATTCTTAGAAGATAATTCATTAGCAGATAAGATAAATAATGCCAAAGACGGAGAAAATGTAGAGGATACTCTTTCAAAGGATGGTATTGTTTCAAAAGCTGCATTAAATGCACTTAAAGGCAGAGATGTTTCAGTGGTATTATCCATAGCAGATCAAAATGCTAAGTGGATTATCAATGGTACATCAGTTAATGATGTTAGTGATGATATAAATTTATCAGTTACAAGAAGCAGTGTTGATACCGGAAATATATCGTATGATAAGATAAGCAAACTGTTAAGCAAAAGACAGGCTGAGCAGATTGCTTTTGGAAATAGTGATAAGTTTAATTTTACTGGAAAGCTTGAAGTTGGCATATCTGGTCTTGGGGGACAGGATAAAGCAGTTTTGATTCAGAAATCAGATTCTGATAACATGGAATACACAAATTCAGCTAAAATTAATGATGCATCCACTGCATTTACAATTGATAACGGACATGATGGAGTCATCATTTATGGAATAAATGGTGATACAAATGCAGACAGCAAGATTGATATCAGAGATGCGATGGAATGTCTTAGACATGTAAGCGGAAGAGAAGATATTGATGTTGTTAAGCAGGGATTTGCAGATGTGAATTTTGATGATAAAGTAAATATACAGGATTTAATTAAAGAAATTCATGTTGTAAGTGGGCGTGAAGACACTTTTTAAATGAACTTTTATGAAGCTTGATTAAATAAAATGTGGACTTTTCATTAGGCAAGGTGATAAACATGGCATTATTAAATTATGAATTCGACAGGCAGCTTGAACTCGAAAGAGCCGATGCGTATGCAGAGGGCTTCCTGAGAGGGTATAAAAAGGGTTTTGAAAAAGAAATGCGTAAACAAATGGTTTTTAACATGTATGAAGAGGGATATTCAGTTGATCTGATAGCAGATATTGTGGTGGAATTAACCAAAGAAGAAATAGAAGATGCTATAAAAATAAGAAAGAAATGATTTGGTACAAAAGAATATCTGCTATGATGGGAACATAGACTGTGATGGTATAGAAGGAACAAGGCAATACAGAATATTATGGCAATTCAGATAATGCGAGAGACATATCAGGCACAATGGGAATTATCCTGACTGTGCCGATTACATCTCTAATCAATCACAAGCTCGTTACAACAAGATATATCACACCAAGCCCCCAGCTTGAAAATATGCCGTACAGTATCACAGGACCTGCAATCCTAAATATCTGACAGCCTATGCCAAATACCTGCCCCTCCACCTGAAATTCACATGCGGATGAGCATACTCCGTTTGCAAAGCCTGTTATAGGAACGAGAGCGCCTGCGCCTCCCCAGTTTGCGAGTGGTGCATACAGGTTTAGCGCTGTCAGTATGCAGCTTATGAGAATCAAAATCATGCTGCACCAGGCAGAGGCTTCATCGCTGCTTAACCCAAAGTATTGTGTGCAGGTATTTACTATGAGCTGTCCGATAGTGCATATGATTCCGCCGAGTATAAATGCCTTTAGCATGTTTGCAGAAAGGCAGTGAGTAGGTGTGACGCGCTTTACATATTTGTTATATTCATCATTTCTTTTTTCTTTTTGGTCAGTAGTCATGTTTTCAGACCTCCTTTTTTATAGGATGACCGTATTTTTTAAATGTATTCATATATGTGATTTAGTTATTTGATTTGGGTATAGTTACTTATTAGAATTAAATATGAAGGATATATCAAATAATCCTTGCTACTTTCTGCTTTAAATAGTAGAATTGTAGCAAGGATTATTTTTACGCGGTAGCGCATCAAAGTAATAAATCACAGCAAAGCATATAATTGCGATAAATAATGCAAGCATCTTGCAATAAAGAAAAGGAGACACATATATGTATACACTTGACGACATCAAGAAAGAAGATCAGGAGATTGCGAGCGCCATCACAGATGAGTTTGAGCGCCAGAACAGCCATATCGAGCTTATTGCTTCTGAGAACTGGGTAAGCCCTGCTGTTATGTCAGCTATGGGAAGCATCCTCACCAATAAGTATGCTGAGGGATATCCGGGAAGAAGATACTACGGCGGCTGCGAGTGCGTGGACGAGGTAGAGGAGCTTGCCAGAGAAAGAGCCAAGGAGCTTTTCGGCGCAGAGTATGTAAATGTACAGCCACACTCAGGCGCTCAGGCCAACATGGCAGTACAGTTCGCCATCTTAAAGCCGGGCGATACCATCATGGGAATGAACCTTGACCACGGCGGACACCTCACACATGGTTCACCGGTCAACTTCTCAGGCTCATATTTCCATGTAGTGCCTTACGGAGTAAATGATGAAGGCTTTATCGACTATGACAAGGTAGAGGAGATTGCCCTTGAGTGCAAGCCAAAGATGATTATCGCAGGTGCATCTGCATATGCGAGAACTATAGATTTCAAGCGTTTCAGAGAGATTGCAGACAAGGTAGACGCAGTGCTCATGGTTGATATGGCTCATATCGCAGGACTTGTAGCGGCAGGACTTCATCCAAGCCCAATCCCGTATGCACATGTTACCACAACCACTACACACAAGACTCTTCGCGGACCTCGTGGTGGAATGATTCTCTGCAGTCAGGAGATGCAGGATAAGTACAATTTCAACAAGGCTATTTTCCCTGGAATCCAGGGTGGACCTCTCATGCACGTTATTGCTGCAAAGGCAGTCTGCTTCAAGGAGGCATTACAGCCTGAGTTCAAGGAGTATCAGAAGCAGATTGTAAAGAACGCACAGGCACTTTGCAAGGGGCTTCAGAGCCGTGGCATCAAGATTGTATCAGACGGCACAGACAACCACCTCATGCTCGTGGACTTAACTCCGTTTGGTCTCACAGGAAAGTCTATCGAGAAGCTTCTCGATGCGGCTCATATAACAGCCAACAAGAATACTATTCCTAACGACCCACAGAAGCCATTTGTTACAAGCGGTATCCGCCTTGGAACACCTGCTGCCACATCAAGAGGCTTAAAGGAGGATGATTTCGACAAGGTTGCAGAGGCAATCGCCATGATCATCAAAGAGGGTGAGAGCGCAGTTGAGCCTGCAAAGGCTATCATCAAGACACTTACTGACAAGTATCCTCTTGCATTTTAAGGGTTTTCAGAGTAAAATGTTATAAGTTATAAAAACATAATACTTTGGAGGAATTATGATAGACTTAAAGTTTTTAAGAGAGAATCCGGATCTCGTAAAAGAAAATATTAAAAAGAAATTCCAGGACCACAAGCTTCCGCTTGTCGATGAAGTAATCGAGTATGACAAGAAGGCCAGAGAAGCACAGCAGGAGGCAGATGATCTTCGTGCAAAGAAGAATCAGGTTTCTAAGCAGATTGGTGCTCTTATGGCACAGGGCAAGAAGGAAGAGGCTGAGGCTGTAAAGGCTGAGGTAGCACAGATTTCAAAGCGCCTCACAGAGCTTGAGCCGCTCGAGAAAGTATATACTTGGTGACCTTGCTTCACAACTTCGGCAACTCCGGAAGGTGTCATGCCTACCCGATTCTCGTTGTTCTTGATTTCTTTGGGTACTCCGATGATCATATTGTTATATATTAAAGGTTTAACATGGACCAATGTACGAAAAATCCCCTTACGTTGTTATTCGCAAGGGGATGTTTAAGAGCAGAATGCTTATATACAATTCGGTCAATTTAATAAACCCGGGTTTGCAGCAATAGCACTTTGTGGAATGCGTAGTGTATAACGTGAATCATCTTGTTCTAATAGATAAGCTTGTCCGTTCAACACTTTTTCAATTCGTGGACGGGTGGTACGACGTAGATCGAACCAACGATGACCTTCGAAAGCAAGTTCAAGAGCCCGTTCTTCCAGTATTTCTTTAATTAAATCTGCCTGATTCATAGCATCCACAGCTTTTTTCTTTTCTGCATAACCTTCCGGAGTGTATCGCTTTTCCATCAATTGTAGCAGGCGGGTACGAGCTTCGGGCAATTTATTCATTTGTGCAGCTGCTTCGGCAGCGTTTAAATAAATTTCTCCTGTACGGAAAGTACAGTTATGCTCTGCTTTTCCGCTTTTTTTCGAGATGTACTTATCTCCACTTAAACTATAGTATTTGTTCCGGCGGAGATCCTTATTAGCATCATATTTTTCCATGAACGCAGGTATCAATATGGATGCTGAAGTAACGTCATCATTGAAAAACTCATAAGCAGTAATCATTTCTGCTGATGTATAATTATTGGGAAGTTTGGCTTCCGGATCATTGAGGTCTTCTAATGTGGATTTTTGAACTAATATGCGTTCTGCCGCATCATAGGCTTCTTTCCAGTTTCCCATGTACAGGCGTACACGTGATTCCATTGCATCCACAGATAGGGTGGAGAAGCGGTAAGCATATACGGCTTCCCATTCTTTTTGATGCATTAAGCCGCGGGCCGATTCTATGTCGGATAGAATAGCAGTATAGACCTCTTTTACGGTGTTTCGTGGCAGTACCACTTCTAGATCAAGGTCCCATTTTATGGGAATGGATTTGGTCTCTGGTGCTCCCTCTTTAGTATAAGGTTGTCCATATAGGTTAGCAAGAATAAAGTGCATGTAACCTCTTAATAAATAAGCTTCTCCAACGAGTTGATCAATGTCTTCCTGACTGCCTTCTTTTATATTATCTTTATTTGCTATTATAGCATTTGCATAATAAATCACACTATAATATACTGCCCAGCCAAATTCCCGGGTTCCATCTTTGGGACTCATATCATTCCACTTTTCAATCTCTGAGTAGAAATTTTGAGAATTACTGTTATCTGTTACCATAGCTATGTCTGTGCGAAATTCAGTGACGGATTTGTCGATGAGTTTTAGTCCGTAAGCGGTAGTCAGTAAAGCACGATATTCTGTTAGTGTAGTAGGGATTACTTGTCCTACAGGTTGAATATCCAGGTAGCTGTCACATGAAGATAGCAGGATGCTTCCTATGACAACCATTATGAAATATATTTTTTTGATCATATATATTTTTCTTGTTTAAAAGTTAAGACTTAGATTGAAAGTAACTGATTTAGGAACCGGCGTTGAATAAAGATTGCTCATTGACTCCGGATCCATGTAGTTTTTGTAACTGGAACCAAAAACAAAGAGATTTCGTGCTTCCAAACCTACAGTTGCTCCACCGATGTTTAGTTTATGCAGCCACTCGGAAGGAAAATGATAGGCCAGGCGTATGTTCTGTAAACGTATGTAACTTAACTTTTTGACCCATATATCCAGCGATTTGTAGAGATCTCTCCGAGTGCTGAATAAATAATAGTCAGCCGGATTAGTATTTAGGCTAGTTAATGCAGGAAACTTTCCGTTTTTATTTTCTGGCGTCCATCTATCCAATATATCTCTATTCATATTGCGTCCCGGATCGGGATCTGCTATGTAATAAGTAGGATCTGTTTTTACATGTGCACCTAAGTTATAGGAGAAATTTAAGTTCAGTTCCCAGTTACGGTAATTAAATGTATTCATGAATCCTCCGGTGTAGGGAGCATCGGACGTTCCGGCATAACTATAAAAACCTCTCTCTGTTTCTTTATCTACGCCAATGCTGTATTCTCCGTCTAAATTTCCTTTGTCTGCCATTTGGAATAGCTCCTCAATAGTGACAGCTTCTCCATCTTTATTTTCAATGTATATCTGTCCTGTCTCTGATTTTATCCCTTTGGTTTTTAGGGTGAAAATAGCGCCAACCGGATACCCTTCCAGACTTGGAGTTACTTGATCCTTTTCAGTCATCACTTTCAAAACCTTATTTTGGTTGTATGCAAAGTTAAATGAAGTATACCATGAGAAATCTTTAGTTGCAATGTTACGTGTTTGCAAGTTTATTTCGATACCTTGATTCTTCATACTTGCCCAGTTGACAGCCATACTGGTAAATCCATTTTCCAATGGTAGCATTTTGTTACCAATGAGATCGGTGCCTTTTCTGTAATAATAGTCTACACTTAGGTTGATAGCCTGATTAAATACAGAGAAATCTATTCCGGTATTATAAGAGGCTGTTTTTTCCCAGCGTAATTTACTGTTCGGAGCACTATTGATAGTGATGCTCTCTTCATTTGAACCGGGCAAGATACTTATATTTCCATAAGTACCAACGATAAAGGGTGAAGTGTTTTTGTCAATGTTCCCTTGTAAACCATAAGACAAACGGAGAGCAAGGTTATCAATCCATTTGAACTGATTAATTAACGGTTCGTTTGAGATACGCCACAGTCCACTGACTGAGTAAATAGGTAAATAACGATATTTTTTATCTACACCGAAGAGATCGGAGCCATCCATGCGGACGCTACCTCCCAGAGTGTAGCGATCCATCAGTGTGTAAGAACCATTGGCGTAGAAAGACGCAAAAGCATTTTCCTTAAAACTTTTAGTCTTTAGTTTCCATTCATTGGCTTGTTTGGAATCTCTGAATTCCAGGTTTTTGAACGTTAATGTTTTGGGGTCATATCCATATCCGGTAGATGCTTGATTCTCGTACCAATTTTTACGGATTTCTGATCCCGCCATTATTTGTATGTTGTGGATGTCATTGAATGTGTTCTTGTATTCGCCCTGAACTTTCCATGTAATTTGGGAAGTCGTAGAATTGGTCGATTTGAGCATCCCGCCTTCCGGTATGAGATATATACGGTCGTTTCCTTTGTAATATGCAGAGTTTTCACGTTGGTTACGCAGATTGAAACTGTTAGTACCGGCATATTCTTCCCGGGATAGTTGATCCCATTGTACACCGACTTGTGAAGTAACTTTCCATTGGTCGTTAAAGCGAAGTTCTATATCGAAAATACTATTAATAGCGGTAGTAATTGATTTATTACTGGTATTTTCACGTTCTTCCAGAATATTATATCCTTGTAAAAGATCGGGCATGCTACCTGTTACGACATCATAATCATACAAGTAATTGTTATTATTGTCGAATGGTTCGAAATAAGGATTGGCAATACGGGAATAATAGACAGGATTAGTAAGCCCATAGGTATCTGTCAGAAAGGTGGTGTTTTTACGTCTATTTGCAAAAATAGAAACACCTACTTTCAGTAATTTATTGATCTGATAAGAGGTTTTGCTCGTCAGATTAAAACGACTTAAGCTTACTCCCGGAATATTCCCGTTTTCGAGAGTGTAGCCAAGGGAGTTATAATAAGTCACCTTTTCGCTACCTCCGGAAATGCTGATATTATATTCTTGAGTAATGGCATCTCTGAATAGTATATCATTCCAATCAGTATTAATACTTTTTAAGCGGTTGATTGCGTTTTGAGCTTCAGAAGTAAGCCCTTCCCAGCCTTTCTCCCGATAAATATCCATTAGATTGTATTGTTTTAATATAGCGGCTACTCCTCCTTTTTCTGAATATACAGGTATCGGATAAAATCCCCATTTATTGAAAGGTGCTTCTTTCATCATTTGAAGTTCCAAGTTTACTTTTTCCTCAGAATTTAGGAGATTAAGGCGGGAGGTCTCCAAATTAGGAGTATAGGTTAATTTAGTATTAAAATTGACAACAGGCTTTCCTGTTCTACCTCTTTTTGTAGTAACTACAATTACACCATTAGCAGCGCGAGCACCATAAATGGCGGTTGCTGCTGCATCTTTCAGTATGGTAATGCTTTCGATATCGTTTGGACTTAATCCGGCGATAGATGATTGACCGATGTTGACAATATCATTGTCAGAAGATTTATTGTCCATTTTGGGAATATCTGTTCCTTCCAGAGGAATTCCATCCAATACCCACAATGGGTCTTGTGTTCCGTTCATTGATGCAGTACCACGAATACGAATTTTGGCAGGTGATCCTGGTGCACCGGAAGTGTTTGTCACGGATACACCGGCAATTTGTCCTGTCAGCGCCTGGTCAATACTTTTTGCAGCACCTACCATGGCATCCGAAACTTCAACTTTAGAGATCGCAGCTGTTAATTTTCTACGTTCTAGGGTTTGATATCCTGTTACAACTACATCTCCCAATGTATGTGCTGAAGTTTGAAGTACGATTCGGTAGCTTTTTTTGTCGCTCTGAAGAACTATAACTTGTTCTTCAAATCCGATGTAGCTACAATGAATACGGGTTACTTTATCCGGAACGGAAAGAGAGAATTTACCATCGATATCTGTAATAGTACCTAGCGATGTCTGGGATGCTCCTGCCTTTTTCAGTTCATCCGTATGAACGTAGACCGAAGCACCAATCAACGGTTCGTTATCTTCACCGGAGATTACTACCCCGGTGATAGTACGATTAGCCGCACTGGCCATTGCCAGTGCGTTAACAAGGAAGCATATAATAATGCAAAGATGTTTTTTATTCATTAATTGTAAATAAACGT
>OGZH01001639.1_pt1 | contig 13626 bp, 8 predicted proteins | sample 1576741 | NCBI WGS metagenome assembly OGZH01 (sample SAMEA3541560, study PRJEB24748) | human gut metagenome | biome: human gut; feature: human-associated habitat; material: faeces | place: China | collected 2012 | reverse complement strand
GCACTTTGGCTTTGGAGGCGGTTTCCCTCAAAATGCCATAGCGCTCGGGGCTCCGGATTTGGTTATAATCTCTGGAAGGGAATAAAAGAGGCAGTTGATCAGGATGGATTTATCGGGCTGTTCCGGGGAGGCTTCAAGATGGCGGCAGTAGGAACCTCGGCAGCATTGATCTTTTCCTATCTGGCATCCCTGATCTTTAAGCCAAAGATGGTAAAATAGCATAAAGTATATTTTTTTATATAAATCCTAGGGAACAGGAAAGGAGCCATGAGAATGATCTCTCATGGCTCCCTTTTACATATATCGTTTTTATTCTTCTGTATTTTTATGTTTGTTCTCTTTTGAGGAAGGTTCATCAGAAGGTGGTTCATCGGTAGGTTTCTCTGTTGGCGGTTCTTCTGTTGTAGGAGCTTCCGTTGTCGGTTCTTCTGTTGTAGGAGTTTCCGTTGTTGGTTCCTCTGTTGTAGGCTTCTCTGTTGTCGGTTCTTCTGTCTTGTCCTTTTTGAACTTAACAGTGATCGTATGATTGCTTTTTACCTTTGAGAACTTATACTGTGAAACCGGTCCGACGGAGCTTCCGTCTACATATACATCCGAGATCACATAACCCTTATCCGGTGTGATATAGAAGGTTGTGTTCTTGCCGGATTTTACGGTTGTACTTGGGGAGATAGAACCACCGGATCCATCTACACCGGAAGTAATCTTGAAGCTGTCCTTCTTGTTGTCCTCTGTAGTCTTATTTGGATCTTCAGAATCAGAAGAATCTTCGGTTTCTTCTTCCTCCGGATGAAGCGGACATTTCTCTTTCAGGATGTTCTGATCGTATTCAAAGTCTGCATCAATGATTTCAATCTTGCCGTCATCATCTACTGTATAATAATAGGTTGTTGTTTCCTTACAGGTATTGGTTGCTACCTTATGGGAATCATTACAGATCACAACCTTCTTGTTTCCACCACATCGTTTGGTAGGAACGGTTCCTTCTGCAAAATAGTCTGTTATTGTTGAACAGCCTTCAACAGGAAGAAGTCCGGTATCCTTACATACGGTTGCCCGTATGATTCCGCTTGGCATTTCAAAGGTCTTGGAGGTATCCAGACCCTTTGCTTCCACGATTGCATCCATAATCTTACGCCACATGTTCTTATGATAGCTTCCAGCAGCAAAATTAGTATTTACATCAAAACCGATCCAGATCGAAGCGGTGTAATATGGAGTATATCCACAGAACCATGCATCGTAGTTGCTGGAGGTTGTACCTGTTTTACCTGCTGTATAAAGACCACATGAAAGATTTGCAGCAGTACCGGTACCGATCGTAACTACATCATGCATGGCACTTGTTAATAACCATGCATTCTGAGGAGAGATGACGGGGGATTCTTCCGGTGTTCTGTTATCGATCAGAAGCTTGCCGTCATGATCATATACCTCGGTGTAGAAGATAGGTTTGATATAATTGCCTTCATTTGCAATTGTTGCATAAGCAGCGGTGATCTCAAGGTTTGTGATACCATCTGTCAGACCACCAAGGGCAAGGGACTGGTTGATATCCGATTCAATCCCTCCGCTTGAATTTGTACGTTCTTTTACTAGGGTTGTGAATCCAAGCTTTAACAGATATTCGTAAGCAAGCTCCGGAGTAACATCTGTGATCGTCTTAACAGCAAGAATATTCATGGAATTCTGAATAGCCTGTCGGATCGTGCTTGGACCACGGTAGCCACTGTACCAGTTCCTGACTTCGCCGCCATTTGTATAGGTGTATGGTTCATCTTTGTATACGGTTGCAAGGCTCATGCCGCAGCCGTCCAGTGCAGGAAGAAAAGAGGCAACAACCTTAAAGGTTGATCCGGGTTGTCTGGTTGCTTCCGTAGCACGGTTAAAGGAACGATCCTCTGTCTTTTCACCACGACCGCCGACGATGGCTTTTACCTGACCGGTCTCCTGATCCATCAGGGTGAAGGAGATCTGTGGTTCCACTGTGACCTTATAGCTTTCAAGCTGTTCCTTGTAACCGGTTGTCTCGATCAGGTGCGCTTTGTATTCGTCAGCAGCAGCACGGGCATCTTCTTCACTGGAGAAGATTAGGTCGAAAGAGGATTGTCCCATTTCTTCCTGGAACCAGGTTACCATCATATTCTGACTGTAGTTGTACTGTTCACCGTTGTCATCTACCAGTGTCAGTGCATAGGATAACTGATAGCTGTCAGCCGGATAGTTATCTTCATCATTTAAAACATCATCACAGATATTCTGGATCTGTGTATCCTGACAGGTACGGACATCCAGACCACCGGAGTAGATCAGGCTGTCTGCCTCTGACTTGGAATAGCCCATAGCCATGAAATCATCTTCAAGCTGGCTGATGACCTCATCAATGTAATAAGAGTTGACCTTGGTAGGGGATGATTTCTTGATCGATGATACCTTTTCAATCTCGCTATATACATCATCAGCGAGTGCAGTATCGTAATCGGACTGGGAGATCATGTTCTGATCCAGCATATTTTCAAGAACCATCAGTCGTCTTTTGGCATTTTCCTCCGGGAAAACGATAGGGTCAAATTTACTTGGGTTCTGAGGGATGGCTGCCAGTACCGCACATTCGGATATGGACAGATCCTTCAGTTCTTTATTGAAATAGTATTTTGCAGCGGTTTCTACGCCGTAACGTCCCTGACCGAGATAGATTGTATTCAGGTAATACTCGGCAATGCTCTTTTTCGGAAGCACCTTTTCGATCTCAACTGCCAGATACTGCTCCTGCACCTTACGTTCGATCTTGTCAAACATGGTTTTTTCATCCAGGCCGACATTGAAGATCTGGTTTTTGATCAGCTGCTGGGTTAGTGTACTGGCACCCTGATCAAAGTCACCGGACTGGAGACCGTGGGCGAAGGCACGCATGATACCCTGGACATCGATACCGTTATGCTCCCAGAAACGTTTATCTTCAATAGCAATGAAGGAATTTACAAGTGTTTCCGGTATATCATCGTAGTAAACATACTCACGGTTGGCATCAAAGCTCGCAAGAACCATAAGCTCTTTGCCGTCCTGATCATACAGGGTTGTCTGATATCCTTTCGGGATCAGATCCTTGGCATTCACCTCTGGTGTGTCGTCCAATATGCCTTTTAACATACCAAAACCGGAACCGATTCCAAGTACGATGATCGCAAGGAATATGACCAGTAGTGTTTTGAACAGCGAAACCGATAGTTTTCGTTTATTTCGGGGTAGTTTGGAAACAAGTGCTTTTTGTTTCTTTTCCACGCCCTTTTTGCTAAAATCCATGGAAAATCCTCCTTAAATTAAGTTCAATCATAAATACAACTCATTATAGCAGAGATTTACATAATAATAAAGTAAAACTTCTGATGTGAAATAAAATTAAGACATATAAAAATGCGGATAAATCCCAAATATTTTATAGTTTTTTTGTTACACTATAGGTGGATTTTGTAGTATGATGGTTACAGAAATAAACAGAGAGGAAACAGAACAGCGATGTTTGAGTCAATTGAAGAAGCAATTTCCGTATGGAAAGAGGAGTTTTCCTTTATTGAGGATGCGAAGGTCACAGGATATGACGGAGGGTATCCGGTTGTTGATTTTACGATCCATGAAGCTGCCTTCAGTCTGGTAAAGAGTGAGAGTAAATTCAAGCGTATCATACGATCTGCCGAGATGGAAGGCGGTATAGAAGTAGGAGTATCGACCTGTTTTTACAATACAGCATATGTCAGATGGAATCCGCCGGTCATGACGATCTGTGGTTATCCTGAGGTGATCAGCCGTATATTAAAAAAGATCATGTAAACTGCCCGGGTGAATAAAAAGAAATTCACCCGGGTATTTTATATGTATTGGGATAACAGATAGGAGGCGTATACATGAACCGGGCAATACGAACCGATCTTGCCATTGAGCTGCGGGAGGATATCAAGGACCGCGGGAAGATAGACGGGATCGAAATTGAAACAAGGATCAGCCAGGAAAAAATAAAGACGACTATTATACATGTAAATGACCAGACAGGAGCCGATACGTTGGGAAAACCGGTTGGCACTTATATCACCATTGAATGTCCGGAAATCCGGGAATTTGATGAGGATATCCATAAGCCGCTCTGTAAAGAGCTGGCACATGATCTGAAAAAAATGCTGGGAGAAGCCCGTTCCATCCTGGTTGTGGGACTGGGAAACCGGGAGGTAACACCGGATTCGCTGGGACCACTGGTGACCGATCATTTATTTATAACCAGACATTTGCAGATGGAGCATATACACCTGCAGGAAGAGCCGGAATATGAAATCTCTGCGATCTGTCCGGGTGTCATGGCCCAGACGGGGATCGAGACGGTGGAGATCATCCGTGGAATCTGTGACAATATTGATGTCGATGCAGTCGTTGTAGTCGATGCACTTGCCGCCCGGAGCAGCAGACGTTTAAATAAAACGATACAGCTTGCGGATACCGGTATCAGTCCGGGATCCGGTGTTGGGAATCATCGTACGGAGATCAATTCACAGACGATCGGAGCAAAGGTGATCGCTCTTGGTGTTCCAACCGTTATTTCAGTTCCGTCCATTATAGATGGTTCTCTGGATGTTATTGCAGATACATTTAACCAGTCTTATGGAAAAAAGCTGATGGAATCTTTTTCCGAACAGCAGCGATATGAGCTGGCATATCATCTGGCTGAACCGGAGCTTGCGGATATGTTTGTAACACCAAAAAATATCGATGAACTGGTAAAACGAATAAGCTTCACAATATCCGAAGCAATAAACAGCATGATTTTCACATAACCAACATATACTGGTAAATAACTAAAATAAGAGTATTTACTGGATGAAGAACAGACGGATCATAAGAAAAACAAAATACTGCCTTTTATGGGCCGGATTGTCGATACTGATCTGGTTCGCAAATTGTGACGCAACATATCGGATGGAATTGGTAAACCGGATGGTGAACTGGCTGTTTTTTGGAAATGGATACGAAACACAGACCGAAAATATGGAAACCGTGTCGGCATCCGGGAAATATCTGGAGGATATGCTGCAGGAATATTGTCTGGCAGGAGAACTGGTACAGGGAAGCGGACAGAAGGATCAGACTGTGTCGGCGGGACAGATGACGGATGAAAAAGGAACGGACAATCTGCCGGCGCAGACTGTGATCGCACTGGATCACCGGGCGAAAGCCATAGTTGCCGCCATGTCAGACAAATATGGATATATGCGGGAGAAACTGACGGATTATGATTATATGAGATCAAATTTTTATGTTATAGACAGTACAACAAGTGTATCCAGAGAAGAATTAAATGGACAGGATCTTGCTTCCATGGATCTGACGATCGATACAGAAGAAAAGAATTATAAGGTACTGATCTACCATACACACGGAACGGAGAGCTTTAAAGATTCCGAGCCGGGAAGGGTTGAGGATACCGTAATCGGACTTGGAGACTATCTGACTGAGCTTCTTGAAGAAAATTACGGGGTAGCAGTCTATCATGATACAACGGCCTATGATATGACAGGTGGAGAGTTAGATCGAAGTGCTGCTTATGATTATGCAAGAGAAGGGGTCCAGAAGATCCTTGCGGAGTATCCGTCCATTGAGGTCGTGATCGATCTTCACAGGGATGGGGTATCCGAAGATACATATCTGATCACGGAAATAGATGGCAAAAAAACAGCACAGGTCATGTTCTTAAACGGAGTGAGCCGTCTTAATAAGAATGGTGATATCGCATATCTTGCCAATCCGTACAAAACAGAGAATCTTGCATTCAGTCTGCAGATGTATCTGACAGCGCAGGCCAATTATGATTCCTTTGTAAGAAAGATATTTGTTAAGGGCTACCGGTATAATCTGGATCTGAAACCACGGTCGTTGTTAGTAGAAGTCGGAAGTCAGACGAACACAGTAGAAGAGGCAAAAAATGCCATGGAGCCGCTGGCTGCAATTCTCTACAAAGTATTGAGCGGAAAGTGAGATTGTGTTATGATAATGAACACGAAATTATTTGCCTGCAGGAATGCATGCTTAAAATAAAAAAGAGAAAAGAAATTCAGATACCGGAGGAAAACAGGATGGCTCATATAGATCAGTCAAAGATACGAAATTTTTGCATTATAGCGCATATCGATCATGGTAAATCGACACTTGCGGACAGAATTATAGAAAAGACAGGATTATTGACTGAACGTGAGATGCAGAATCAGGTGCTTGATAATATGGATCTGGAGCGGGAGCGTGGAATCACGATCAAGGCACAGTGCGTCCGTACGATCTATAAAGCACAGGATGGAGAGGAATATATCTTCAATCTGATCGATACTCCGGGACATGTGGATTTTAATTATGAAGTATCAAGAAGTCTGGCTGCCTGTGAGGGCGCGATCCTGGTTGTGGATGCTGCACAGGGAATCGAGGCACAGACACTTGCAAATGTATATCTTGCGATCGATCACGATCTGGATGTTATGCCGGTTATCAATAAGATCGATCTTCCTTCGGCAGAACCGGAGCGTGTGGTAAATGAAATTGAAGATGTGATCGGAATTGAAGCACAGGATGCTCCAAGGATATCGGCAAAGAACGGAATCAATATTGATCAGGTCTTAGAGCAGATCGTTACGAAGATACCGGCACCGGCAGGAGATCCGGAAAAGCCGCTTCAGGCGCTTATATTTGATAGTATTTATGATTCTTATAAAGGTGTTATCATATTCTGCCGTTTATTCGATGGTGTGGTAAAACGTGGAACATCCATTCGGATGATGGCAACCGGAGCAGTTGCAGAGGTAGTGGAAGTAGGAATCTTCGGGGCTGGCAGATTCGTTCCATGTGATGAGTTATCCGCAGGAATGGTAGGTTATATTACTGCCAGCTTAAAGAATGTCAGAGATACTACGGTCGGTGATACCGTTACAGATAACGACAATCCATGTGCAGAGGCTCTTCCGGGATATAAGAAGGCACAGCCTATGGTCTATTGCGGACTTTATCCGGCAGATGGAGCCAAATATCCGGATCTTCGTGATGCATTAGAGAAGCTGCAGTTAAATGATGCATCCTTAAGCTTTGAGCCGGAGACTTCGATCGCACTTGGTTTCGGTTTCCGATGTGGTTTTCTGGGACTTCTCCATTTGGAGATCATACAGGAGCGGTTGGAGCGAGAGTTTAATCTGGATCTGGTTACGACTGCACCGGGCGTTGTTTACCGTGTGCATACAACAGACGGAAAGATGATCGAACTGACGAATCCATCCAATCTGCCGGATCCATCGAATATCGAATATATGGAAGAACCGTTTGTATCCGCAGAGATCATGGTCACTACAGAATATGTGGGTGCGATCATGCAGCTTTGTCAGGAACGACGTGGCGTATATCAGGGAATGGAATATATGGAAGAACATGGTGGAAAAGTACGTTTTGGAGTAGTCGGAACCAACTTTATAACCGACTGGGTGATTGCCGGAGCGCGGCAGGATGACCGTTTTGAACTGGTTGCTGTTTATTCCCGTAAGCAGGAGACGGCGGATGCCTTTGCCGCCAAACATCAGATACCTTATACTTTTACCTCTTTGGAAGAGATGGCAAAAAGCCCGTTGATCGATGCCGTGTATATCGCATCGCCTAATTTCCTTCATGCGGAACAGAGTATCTTGTGCATGAAGCATGGAAAGCATGTACTCTGTGAGAAACCTTTCGCTTCGAATGCGTGGGAGGTGAGAGAGATGATCGCAGCCTCTGCAAAATATGACGTTACGCTGATGGAGGCGATGAAACCGACCCTTACCCCGAATTTCCGGTCTGTGCGGGAAAACTTAGGACGCTTGGGAACGATACGGCGTTATTTTTCCTGCTATTGTCAGTATTCTTCCCGCTATGATAAGTTCAAGGAGGGAGTTGTGCTGAACGCATTCAGGCCGGAATTGTCGAACGGGGCGATGATGGATATCGGGATTTATACTGTCTATCCGATGGTCGTTTTGTTCGGACGTCCGAAAAAGATAGATGCTTCAGGAATCGTTCTTTCATCCAGTGCGGACGGACAGGGAGCCGTCAATTTCGAATACGAAGGGATGAATGCGACCGTTCTCTATTCCAAGATAGCCAATTCATCCTTGCCGACAGAGATACAGGGAGAAGAGGGAAACATAACGCTCGACCGGATCAATATAATCGGAGAGGTAAAATATACTCCCCGTCTGGCGGCCGCTTCCGGTAGAGGTCCCTCTGCCGAAGCTCAGGATATAAGCGTCGTGACGGACAAGGATGAATATTATTATGAGGTGGCGGAGTTTATCGATCTGGTTCTGTCCGGCAAACGCCAGTCTGGAATCAACAGCCACGAACACTCCCTGATCACGTTGGAGATCATCGATGAGGTGCGCAGGCAGTTGGGAATCCGGTATCCGGCTGATCGATATTGATTGTTACTTTTCTCCCAAGAGAAAAGTAACAATCAATATTCCCGAAGGAAATACCGCATCAGGAACTCCCAGTTCTCGTGAACGATCGCTTTGCTACGTTCTTCACCGGCCAGGCTCTTCGCTTGCGCATCGGCTAACATGCCTTTTTCTTCCAATATTCTCAGCAGATACGGGCTGCATTTCCGGATCATGAAGAAGGACAAACCTTGGTTTTCCGCCTTTTTCTGATTGTAGAAAGGATTGTTTTCGTCTTTGATATACTCAACACCATCGGCCAGGACTTGCAAACCTTCTGACGGAGTGGCATAAACGGCAAATTTCCGGGAGGCGGTATCGCCTGTCGCTCCTTCCGTCTCGATGCCGATCTTCGTCAGGAAGTCGAGGAATTCACGCTTGTTTTGGAAATAAAGGAGTGCTTTTCCTTCTGCCGCTGCCGTGAATTTCTCAAAGTGCTCGGTCAGCATTTTCTTGCTCTCTTCGGACACCGGTTCTTTGAATGCCTGTGACTTTTCACCTTCTTCAACGAACAAGCTGTGATCCGGATGGTCTGCCGGAAAGATCAGCGAAAGCCATTTGGGAGCCGTGTAAGCCAAAAATGCACTTTTGGAAATATGTGCCAGAGCCTCGTAGGCGGTCATGATGAACTGCTCGTCTTTCTCTTTCGTTTGTTCCCAATATTCCTTAACTGTATCTGTCAGTTCCTGGTGTGAATCGGTAAACAGGTAACATTGGTAATGAAACCAGTGAAGCAACTCGTTATATTTGTCGACATCCTCATAGCGGGTTTCCGGGGCAAAGAGCTGTTGCAGCCGTTCGTTCTCCGGTGCAGTTGTCCATTCGTCACAGAACATCTGGTAGATCAGTTTGGCTGTGTCGCCGTTTGCCGCATTGTCGGGACTGACGAATGTGCCTTTGTGAAACCCGTGATACTGCTGTGTGTAATGCCAAAGCAAGAACCGGATATCTTCGTAGTTGACCTCGTCATCATAATAGTGATCGTCAGGTGTATAAAACGGCAGGAATTTACCGTATAAGGCTTTGTGTTCCGTGATGAATGAGCGCCAGATATTCAGACCGGAAATCACATCTTCGAAATAGGCAGCCATGCGTATACTGATCTGTTTGACCTCGTCCTTCTCAAAAGAATAGGCAAGACGTGTTTCTTCCAACATGCCGTAAATACGGTTTGCAATATTGGTATAATAGGAATCTGTCGGATCTGACTGTTTATAAGGGTGCAACTGCAACCAATCTTTCGGATAGATTTTAATGTTCTTCATACTATAGATTATTTGTGCCCAATCGAGCAATAATTTTAAGGTCACAAATGTAACAAATATTTTACAATTTATTGTCCGGCAGCACCTCGTCTTTGAACTGTTCGTGAATCCCCCTCCCGGCTGTGTGCAGAGAGGGGGATTTTTATGTGGGGGCGGTTCGCGATCGCCCTCAGTTTGCATATAATAAACAGGGTTAGCGTACGATTATTTTCCGTGGCATTTCTCTTGAGAGGTGTACAATGTAGACTCCTGCTGCCAATCCATTGAGCCGTGTGTCGCCTACCGGAATGTTGCGGTAGAAGAGAGTGCTTCCGGCGAGGTTTACCACCTGTACCTGCTGCGGGGAAGAGGTGTGGATGAAGATCGTGCCGTCGGCGGTCCATATCTTCGTGTCTGTTTCGATACTTTTGATACTTGTTGGAAGATTCTTCACGATGCCGGAGATAGAGACGACAATGTCTTCAGCCACGTTGTTGATCTTGTATCTGCCATTCGTGTCCGGTATGATCGTCTCGCCGCGATCGGTGGTGACAATAGGGATGGACTCACTATAGTTTTCATCCAAGGTGATGGCGAAGGTGAAACTGTATCCTTCCTCGACCGTATGGTCACCTGCCTGCTTGCTGAGTGTCGCACCTTCTACGGAGGGGAGAGTGACGGTGTAGTAGGTGGCTGCCGGCGGAGTATATATCCTCTTAAACTCGGCAGCGACTGTAAAATCACCGTCGGGAGCAGTAAAGCTGCCATCTGTATCAACCGTCACATTGTTATTACCCTGTCTTACAGAGAAGCTTTTGATACTATATCCTGGTGAAGGAGTGGCGATTATAGTCATCGGTGTGCCTGCTGGGACCTGGTCACCGTTTTCAAAGAGGGTTTCTCCCTGGTCGGCTCCGATCGTGCCTTTGAGAGCTAGCGTGCCGTTCTCGACCGTTGTCGGAAGGGTGATGGCACACAATGTGGCGTCACCCGGATAGCGGTAGTTGAAACCGGCTTTATAGAGCATCTTATTGTCGGCCTTATGGGTGAAACTGTATGTACCCGACAGTTCGGAAGCCGTGATAATCGACTGATTATCCGATGCTTTTCCGTTCAAATTGACCAGATGGAAATCTCCGGTCAGTCCGGTCCCTTCTATTTCCATAGTCTCTCCGTTCCCCATGTCGAGCCTGAATGCCGATGTCCGGTCCTTTTCTTTGATAAAAGAGTTTTCCAGGATGACTTTATCGATGGAGCGCAGTTCGGAAATCAGATAGGGAGTGTCGGCTGTTCCGCAGTTTCTGTAGGTTACATGTGTTTTGTGGTTATTGTTGCTGTCTATTTGTCCGATGGTGGTATGGCCTTTTTCTATGGTGATCTGGATTATTCCGCTGTAAGTGGGAGTTGGTGAATCTGCAGACAAGGAATAGTCGATGCCACTTATTCTTTTGACCTCTCCTCCTTTCACGTTTATGTTGATCTTCCCCTCGACAGCTGAGGAGCAACCGATCAGGCTCCCGGTGATTCTGCCGTCCAGAACGGTGAGATTGACATTTCCCGAAACTTTCCCGTGTACTGTATTATTGTAGTTAATACCAGCTCCGTGTACTTCCTGGATGGGATTATCTGCGGATGTGTCAAGTGTCACATCCGTGTTGCCTGCCGTGCCGGTTCCTTCCGTGTTGCCGATGATAAAGCCGCTGACAACCGTGTTTTCGCCAGAGATATTCGTCGTGGCTGTACCGGTGACGTCCCCGTTCCAGCCACCTCCGTAGATATGGTTTAGAGTTCCTCCGGTAATGTTCAACTCGGTATTGCCGACTGTGCTTCCTGCGGCATGGCTTCCACCGAAAACAGAGTTGTTCACGGTTCCGCCCGATATGGTCACCTTGGTTGTCCCTGTGATGTTACCGGCATTGCCGCCGCCGTAGATCCAGCCGAATTGTCCGCTTTTGATTACGATATTGGTTTTGTCGATCGTATTGTTGTCTTTAGTTCCTCCCCAGATGTTACGTATGCCGGTCAGGGTGTTGCCGTTGTTGGTGTATGTCGACGGGCGGCAATCGACAGACTCGTCGAATGTCAAATCGTGGCCGTTGGCATAAATGGTGCTCATGTTCAGTTTGATGCTTTTGAAGGTAAGGGCGGCTTGCAGTTCGAGGTCGCCGGCATATGTCAACGTTTTTCCGTCGCCTGTTATGATACAGGGTTTTGGAGGTGTGCTTGTAGCTGTTTCGTCGTCTAACAGAGTGATGATATTGATCGGTTCTTCGGAACCTGCGAGTGCAGCTGTTGCCTCCGCCCATGTTTTGTAACTTGTCCCGTTGAGGTCAACCTTGTCTTTGGTCACCGTGTTTCCTGTTATCTGGTTTGCGGTCAGTGCGCCTTTGCTATATATGGTTCCTTGATTATCCAGTGTTCCGTTTACGGTGAGCGAGCAGCCTGTCGGGATGAAAAGCGTCTGTCCGTTCTTGATGGTGCAGTCTCCTGACAGCGTCACGTCTCCGTATACTTCACCATAATATCCTAATGTCCCGGTGTTCCGGTAGTTGTAGAACAGAACGGAATTTTCCACCTTTATGTTGTGGTTGTAGAGAGGTAAACCGGAAGGATTGGTCGTTTTTTCCCAAGTGATATCCAACCATGCATTGTTCCTGAGGATTGTTTCACCCGTTTTTCCCCACTCTCCGTTTTCGTCTTTGGCATTGCCTCCTACCGACAGGCCGTTTGTGATGACGGTCGAGCTTTCTATCACAAGTATGGCTTTGTTCTTGATCGTGCTCGTACCTGCGTTAAAAATGGCGCTGGGGGTGTTCGTGCTGTTCAGGGTTAAGGTCCCGTCTCCCTTTATAGTCAGGGTTCCGCCTGGGTCTTGCTCTGTGGAACCGATATTGAAGAGGATGGCCCTGCTTGCTCCTTCGATGTAATTGTCTCCTTGTAGCGTGATTGTTGAATTGGGAGGAAGCTCTATGCCCATCATCTGACTTGTCCTTAGGTCTATTCCGTCAAGAGCCAGTATCTTGTTGCTGAGGTCCCAACGATATCCGTTGCCGTTTATGTCTGTTGTAGCGTTTGCGCAGTCAATGGTGGTTGTGACGGTTTGAGAGGATACCGTAAATGGCATTAGTATCATGATACTAATCAATACGCCAAGAATCTGGCGTATTGTACTTTTAATATTTAAATCTCTATTCATGTGTATGTAGTTATTTAGGTGTTATGAAAAAAGCATCCAATTTGATGAATGCCTCCTTTGGATGCAAGGGAGAGATTCACTTGGAGGTAGTGGAGATGTTTCCTTCGAGTGTGCAAACACCTCGTCGGGGATGTTCTCCATCGCCACAACGGTACCCTTGGCATCAGCAGCCAGGGTCACGGGGAAGGCTGGGGCCGCGGGGGCCGCAGGCTCGGCAGACTTTTTCAGAAAATCAAAGAAACCCATCGTAAAGCTCTCCTTCTTCAGCCCGGTCAAGCGGGCGTACTTGTAATTATATTATACCCCGCCTTGCCCCAAAAGGCAAGGCAGGCAAGGGAAACTTGCTTTGCTCACATCCGCCCCTTCACAGCGCGGATGGCCTGCCAGGTGATGCGGGCGATCTCCGCCGCGGGCGGCTGAAAACCGGCCTCCTGCCAGGCTACAATCGTGCCAAAGCAGCCGTTCACCGCAAAGGCCAGCATATATTTCTGCTCCTCGGTGCCGCCGTCGGGTGCAAACTCGCCCAGGCAGCGCTCTGCAATCAGCTTTTTGGCGTTGCGGGTGAACTCCGACTCCCAGCTTTTGCCGTAGAGGGCCTGACAGAGGTCGGGGTTCTCGGTCATGTAGGTGAACAGCGCCACCAGCGCGGGGGGCGCGTCCTCCTGCGAGATGCTGGGGATCAGGGAGTCCATCAGGTCGTTCA
>OGZH01001633.1_pt1 | contig 13654 bp, 10 predicted proteins | sample 1576741 | NCBI WGS metagenome assembly OGZH01 (sample SAMEA3541560, study PRJEB24748) | human gut metagenome | biome: human gut; feature: human-associated habitat; material: faeces | place: China | collected 2012 | reverse complement strand
TAGGGTTCATGCCGATGCTCTGCACGATTGGAAGCAGAATCGGACTTAAGATAAGGATAGCCGGTGTGGTGTCCATAACCATTCCTACGATAAGCAGGAACACATTTATAACAATAAGAAGTACTATCTCGTTTGTAAAATGTGCAAGTATCCATGCGCTGACTGTCTGCGGCACCTGCATGAGTGTGAGTACACGTGAAAACGCAGTCGATGCGGCAAGGATAAACAGTATAGGTGCATATGTCTTCATTGCCTCTACCATGATGCCCCATATCTCTTTTCCCTTGATGGATTTGTAAATAAAAAGACTTACAAAAAGCGCATAAAATACCGAAATCACCGCAGCCTCTGTAGGCGAAGCTATACCGGCATAAATACATCCAAGCACTATAACCGGGCTCAAAAGCGCCCATATGCTGTCCTTCAATATGCTAAATAGTCCCTTGCTTCTAAGCTCTGTGACCTTTGCATTTATCTTTTCCTTGTCCTCTCCATAGCGCTTGCAGTGATAATATGCATAAAACATGAGAAGCGCTCCTATCAAAAGTCCCGGAATGATTCCTGCCAGAAAGAGATCACTGACCGACTCACCGGTTGCCATCGCGTACATGATAAAAGGTATGCTTGGCGGTATGATGACTCCGAGTCCTCCGGCAACCGCAACAATCGCCGTGGAGAAATCCTTTTTGTATCCAAGCTCCATAAGAAGCGGAATGGTCATACTTCCGACAGCCGCAACAGTTGCAGGCGCAGAGCCAGAAATCGCTCCATAGAACAAACATGTGATGATAACCGCACATGGGATTCCTGCGGTTCTTTTTCCTATAAAATACACAAAAACATCAAACAATTTTTGTGAGATTTTGCCGTGTGCCATGACGATTCCGGCAAGCACAAACATAGGCACCGCTAAAAGCGGGAAGCTGTCTATACCACCGAGCATAGAGCGGATAACATAGCTGGCACTGGCTGTAAAAGATGAGTCAAACGCGCCCGGCAGCACTGCCACTATTCCCAGGGAAATAGATACCGGAATCGCGATAATAAGACATATTACGAACAATATAAAAACTACTACTGCTGACATCTATTTTTCCTTTCTTTCTTTAGCTTTACTGTCAATTGCTTCAATCTCCTCCACGAGCTCTTTCTCGCGGTAAGAATCTTCAACAACAGCTTCCTCGATAACCGAGGCGATACTGCCCTCTTCAAGCGGCTTTTCATCTTTTTTCAGGACAATTTTCCACTCGCCAAACCATCTCTGCGCGATGCGGAAAGCCGTGATTATAAAACATACAAACGGTGCAGCCTGCACATAGTACATAGGGATACCGCAGGCAGGACTTACCTGACCGCTTTCTATCGTATTTTTCAGATATATGAATGAATACGGTATCAGATATACGAAAAACACAAACTCAACTGTCAGATTAAGTACCTTCCAGAGCGATTTTCCTCTTCGTGGAAAAAGCTGTATAAACTGGTCTATCTTTATGGATATGCATTTACGTGTGCAAAGGCTGACACTCAAAAATGCCGACCAGATAAACAGGTATCTTGTGATTTCCTCAGACCATGAAAGCGACATGCCAAGAATATATCTGGAAAACACCTGAATGCCCATGATAAGAGTCATCGCAATCAGGAAAATGACCATTAAAAATTCTTCAAGATATTCATCCAGATAGTGCAGTATTTTCTTCATGAAATATCCCCTTTCCGTGAATAATTATACGTATTATTTTAACTGAATTATTGCTGTTTCTACACGTAAATATTCACAATTTTATATATTACTATTTGTTATCATCTTCAAAAATGGCGTCACAGCACCTGGTTTACAGATGCCGAGGCGCCATTTTATTTATCGCAGGGTTTTATACAAGCTTTTCTTACATGCTCTTATGAAGTAATCCAAGTACCGTAGACAGATCCTCTACTCCCATCTGCCCTGGTGCAGAAGCTTTCTTTGCGGCGCCGAATGTCATTGAAGATCCGAATACCTCACCGCAGAGACGGCTGATAACACCTGTTCCTGCCATAGACATTGTGATAATTGGTCTGTCAGCGTAGTCTGTAACCATTTCCTCTGTAGCAGCAAGAAGTGTGAGTACGTCACGCTTATTCTGTGGCATAACTGCAATCTTAGGAATATCAGCTCCCATATCCTGCATCTTGCGAAGTCTGTAAACGATATCAGACTGTGCAGGAGTCTTGAAGAAGTCATGGTTTGAAGCGATAACTCTTGCACCTGCAGCATGTACGCCGTCGATGATTTTCTTTACAATCTCATCGCCTGTGAAAATCTCTACATCTACAAAATCAACGTATCCTGTCTGTGCAGCCTGGATGTTAAGCTTGGCATAAGCCTCAGGCTCGATTGCTTTCTCTCCACCCTCTTTTGAAGTACGGAATGTCATAAGGATTGGAATATTTCCGAGAGCATCACGAAGCTCCTTTAATACTTCCTCAACCTTGTCAAACTCGAATACATTCTCGAACCAGTCAACACGCCACTCAACCATATCAACAGGGATAGAGTCAAATGTCTTTGCCTCTGCGATGATATCGTCTTTTGTAACGCCTACGATAGGAACGATGATTTTAGGTGCGCCCGCACCGATTTCAATATCTCTAACCTTAATGGTGTTCATGATTTTTTCCTTTCTTACCTTGTATTAGACTGTATGATAATTATACTCCCCAGTATAATTTAATGTACTAAAACCTTCCATTCAAAAAACTATATTTGCCGCGTGGTTAACTTCATATTTTTTCTGAGGAATACACTGTATACTAGGCCGGCTCCCATAGTATGGGAAGTTTGAGTAACGTATTAATCCTCTTTTGAAAGCTCTACCATCTTAGTATAGCGCAGGTTTACGAATAATCCAAGCACCACGCCGATTGCTGTAAGCACGATGTTCATTACCATAACCTGTGATGGCTGCATCTTTGATGCTGCTGTAAGGATTGTGTAGTTGCAAAGTGATGAAGCGATCATTACAAGCGCTGTTACTGTTCCCTTGATCTTAGGGAAGAGCATGTTGCATACAGATGTTACGATCTGTAAAAGTCCGCCTGCTCCTGCCCATCCGATGATGAATGCACCTGCGATCATGAGTGGCTTTGTCTGTCCGACTAACACTACTACCATTGTTGCAAGACAGATTACAGGGTAAACAAGGATAAATCTAACGTCCTTGATTTTTCTTGTTAAAAGAGCTGTTACGATAAGAGCTATCATGGTTCCTGCAGAGTAGTATGACTGCATAACTGACGGATCAGCCCAGCCTACGTTTTCTTTTGCAAAGTTCTGTGCACAGTTGAGCCATAACTGGAAGGTTCCTGTACATGTAAATCCAATGATAATCATTGCAATTGACTCAACAGAAAAATGTGTGTGCTTTAAGCTTGCGATAAGTCCTTCTTTCTTTCCCTCTGCCTTTGCATCGGTATCAGGAAGCGGGAAGATCATTACTAATACTAAAAGTACAATGTAAATGATTCCGCATCCGAAGAACAGTGTGTTGTATGATGTAAGTCCTGCTGCTGTTGTAGCAACTGTCATACCAAGCACGAATGGTAAAAGCATCTGTGCGATAGCAATGAAGAATTTGATTCCCATTGTTGCAACACCCGGTGCTTTGTAGATGATTTCCGATACTGCAGGGTAAATTCCTGTATCAAGGAATGAGTTCGCAATACCGCCAATGATAGCACAGATATAAGCAATCTGGTATCCACCATGTGTTCCTGCATTGAATGCAAGGGCAAGTCCGATCAGGTAGATAGCATAAGAGCCGCTTCCGATTGCTGTTGAGATACGGCGTCCGAGCTTATCTGATAAAGGTCCTGCAAACGGAAGTGCGATAAGACGTCCAAGTCCCAGGGCTGCTGAAATAGCTGTGATAGCCATAACCTGAACTCCCCATGAAGCTGCGAGAGCCTCCTTGATGACTGCCTGTCCGAGGATAGAGCAACCCACTCCGTGTATAAAGTAGTTTAAGTAAAGGATTAATGCGCTAGGTAAATATTTTTTATTCATCAGTGTTCTCCTTAAATTTTTATAAAATCATGTTATTTCTTATTAATCATCATATCTGATGTTTAATACTTCCTTCATATGCTCGATTGGCATATCTTTTCCTGTCCAAAGCTTGAAGGCTGCTGCTCCCTGGAAAAGCATCATTCCAAGACCGTTCATTGTCTTGCAGCCCACCTCTTTTGCCATAGAACGCATCTTTGTCTCAAGTGGAGAGTAAGGTACGTCGATTACGATAAGCTCAGGGCGGAAGAATGATTTGTCAGGTACTACAGACATTCCCTCGAGCGGCTTCATACCAACACCTGTTCCGTTTACGAAGATGTAAGAATCAGCCATCTCTTCTCTTAACTTCTCCTTGTCATCAAGGTCATAAAGAGTAGCCTTGCAGTCTGTCTTCTCGTTGATTTTTCTAACTGTCTCCTCAGCGTTTGCCCAGAACTTGTCATGGATGTTGAAGATTGAAATTTCCTTGACACCATCAAGTGCTGCCTGAATCTCGATAGCTGTAGCAGCTCCGCCTGCTCCTGCGATTGTCATCTTCTTTCCGATAACATCGATGTCGTTATCTTTAAGTGCCTGCATGAATCCGATACCGTCTGTGATGTGTCCTGTAAGTACACCATTCTCGTTTACGATAGTATTTACAGCTCCGCAAAGCTCTGCTGCCGGTGAAAGCTTGTCTAAGTACTGTCCTACAACTGTCTTGTTTGGCATTGATACATTAGAGCCTACAAGCTTTAATGCTCTGATTCCCTTAACTGCATCCTCAAGAGTGTTGTTGTCAACCTCAAATGCCAGATATGCGTAGTCAAGTCCAAGATATGCAAATGCCTCATTGTGCATTGCCGGTGAGCTTGAATGTCTGATTGGGTAAGCCATAAGTCCGATGAGTTCTGTGTGTCCTGTGATTCTCTCTGCCATGATTAAATCTCCTTCGTTTTTAAATGTAATAATATTGATTATTCGTATTTTACTTAGCTATGTTTTCAACGATGCCCACTTCGTTAAAAACTTAACAACCTTTGATAATGATATTATAACGCATAATTTTTGGTACTTCCAATGCTTATTTTGTTATTTTTTAATAGCTTTAGTGTACTAATCATGTTATAATATGCACAAATAAAGGCTATAATATTTGTAATTCATAGACTGTATCTATTATTAAAAGGAGATTTATGCATGACGCTCAATCAATTAAGCTATTTTTACCAAGCGGCAGTTCTTGAACACTTCAATCAGGCTGCCGAAAAAATGAATATCACAGAGCCAAGCCTCAGCCGTTCGATAGCTGCTTTAGAGGACGAGCTTGGCATCACTTTATTTGAAAAGAGAGGCAGGAATGTAATACTGACCAAGGCCGGGGAGATTTTTTTAGAACACGTGTCTACTATTCTGGACGATGTAAAGAGAGCAGAGAACAAAATGCACCAGATTGCAACCGACGGCGGACACATCGATATCGCCTACGTATCACCTCTTGCAAAGGTGTTTATCCCAACTATCGTGCGCTCTTTCCTCACCGAAAAGGAAAATAAAAATATCACGTTCAATTTCTTCCAGGACATCACCTCCGTGAATATTGAGGGATTAAAAAAAGGCAGGTATGACATAATTTTCGGTTCATACTCGCCAGATGAAAATGGTATTGATTTTGTTCCTATTATAAAGCAGGAAATAGTTGCCATACTGCCTCCCGGCCACCCACTGACACTTAAGGATACCATGGAAGCCACTGATTTCGCTGACTATCCTGTGCTCGGCTATGCCAGACACTCAGGCCTTGGCAAGTACACCAGAAGCTTTTTCAAGAAGCATGATGTATCGCCAAACTTCATATGCGAGTCACCCGATGAGAACGGCATCGCCTCCCTCGTGGCGCAGGGCTTTGGTATTGCGCTTGTCGCAGATGTCGATGCAATTCACCGCGATGACATCTGCATACGTCACCTCGTATCGCATGAGTCATTCTCACACACTGTATACATGGGCTACATGACGGGCAAATACCAGCTTCCGGCTATCAAGCGCTTCATAGAGTTTGTGCGGAAAAGCTGCAGCTAGGCCGTCTCCTCAATCACAAACCTGATAAATGCCTTCGCAACCGGTGATAAATATCTCTGCTTAAGCGTTGCCAGATACACCGCTCTCTCATAAGGAGGATTGTATATATCAAGCGTCTTTACAGAAAGTGACCGAAGTATTGGAATATCAGGCATCACAGCTATTCCAAAGCCTTGCGCCACGAGACCCGCCATACTCGAATCCTCCTCCATCTCGAAGGCTACCTTCGGAAACTGTCCTATCTCCTCAAACATCTGGTCGATGACCGGACGCAGACCGCTGCCCTTCTCAAAATAAATCTGCGGATACTCTATTGTGTCCCGCAAATCCACACTGTCCTTTATGGAAAGCGGATGGTCCATGGGCACTGCAAGCACAAGCTTCTGATTCGCAATCTTCTTAAAATCGATATCCTGCTCCCCATCTTTATAAGAAGAAAAAACTATGTCATATTTATCATCCTTTAGTCCATCTATAATCTCACCGGTTGTTCCAACCGTAAAATGAAATTCTATATCATAATCGGGGTATGCGTCGAGAAATTTACGCACCAGCTTTGGCGCGAACTCACTTCCCATCGTATATATATATGCCAGATGTATGATTCCATGCCTGCTGCCATTGACCTCCTGAATACGCTGCACACCCTCGTTGAGCACCTTTAATGATTCCTCAACATACGGCAGAAACATCTTCCCATATCTGGTCAGCACGACGTTTCTTCCCTTTTTCTCAAACAAACGTGTGCCAAGCTCCTGCTCAAGCTGTGAGATTGCATGACTTAAAGACGGCTGCGTAATCGACAGCATCTGTGCCGCCCTTGTATAATGTTCTTCCTGCGCCAGTACCTTGAAGTACTGCAATTGACTCAGATTCATAGTACACCCCCTGTGTATTTAATATCTTTATTTAGTCTAGAAATAATATACACCATTTGATAGACAAAAACTATAGATTTCGTATAAAAGATGCATTGGACATTTATACATTTTTGCTGTACCTTGAACGTAACATATATAACAGCCTTTGATTAAAATATTGACAATCAGTTTAAGAAATAAAACTATAATGTAATGAGAGCAATTTACACCACCGTGTGCCCACCCGGTTAGCAGATTAAGGAGAAAAAACTATGAAAAACAAATATCCACATATTTTTGAGCCAATTACAGTTCGCAGAATGACAGTAAAAAACCGTATCGTCATGACTCCAATGGGAACTAACTACGGTGAGCAGAACGGAGAAATGAGCTTTCTCCACATCAACTACTATGAGCAGAGAGCAAAGGGCGGCACAGGTCTCATCATCGTTGAGAATGCAAGCGTTGACTCTCCACAGGGTTCAAACGGAACTACACAGCTTCGTATTGATTTGGACAATTACATCCCAAGACTTTTCAAGCTCTGCGAGAGTGTTCACAAGCATGGTGCATGTATCGCAATACAGTTAAATCACGCCGGTGCTTCTGCAATGAGCTCACGTATCGGAATGCAGCCTGTATCAGCATCAGACGTACCTTCAAAGGCTGGCGGAGAAATCCCAAGACCGCTCGAGAAGGATGAAATCATGCACATCGTAAAGAAATACGGTGAAGCAGCCAAACGTGCCCAGATCTGTGGCTTCGACGCTGTTGAAATCCACGCAGGTCACTCTTACCTCATCAGCCAGTTCCTTTCACCTATCACAAACAAGAGAACTGACGAGTTCGGCGGCTCTGCAGAAAACCGTGCAAGATTTGCAAAGCTGGTTATCGAGGAGGTTCGTAAGCAGGTTGGACCTTTCTTCCCTATCTTCGTCCGTATCAGTGCAGACGAGCTTATGGAAGGTGGAAATACACTTGAGGATACACTTGAGTACTTAAAGTATTTTGAGAAGGAAGTAGATGTATTCGACGTATCATGTGGTCTTAACGGATCTATCCAGTACCAGATTGATGCAAACTACTTACCTGACGGATGGCGCTCATTCATGGCAAAGGCTGTAAAAGAGAAATACAACAAGCCATGTATCACAGTAGGAAATATCCGTGACCCACAGGTAGCCGAGGATATCCTTGCAGGAGGCGATGCTGATTTCATCGGTATGGGCCGTGGACTTATCGCTGATCCTGAGTGGGTTAACAAGGTGGAATTCGGAAATGTGTGCGATATCAGAAAATGTATCTCATGTAACATCGGATGCGCAGGACACAGAATCGGTCTCAACCAGCCAATCCGCTGTACAGTTAACCCTGCCGTAAACAGCGGTGAGGATTACATGAAGACAAAGGTAAACAAGCCTTGCAACGTAGTTGTAATCGGTGGTGGTACAGCAGGTCTTGAGGCAGCATGTACAGCAGCAGAGGTTGGATGTACCACTTTCCTTATTGAGAAAAAAGCTGAGCTTGGCGGTCTTGCATCAGTTATCTCTAGGATTCCTGACAAGAAGCGTCTTGCTGACTTCCCTAACTACATGATTCACCGCGCAGGCAAGCTTCACAACCTGTTTGTTTTCAAGAATACAACAGCAACAGTTGATATGGTAAAGGCCTTAAATCCTGATATCATTGTAAACGCAACAGGCTCTGTACCTACTCTCCCACCTATCACAGGCCTTCACGACCTCGTTGACAAGGATGGCTCAAACGTAGCTACAGTCCTTAAAATGATTGAGCGCATCAACGAGTATCCGGAGGATATGAAGGGACAGAAAATCGCCATCATCGGCGGTGGTGCCGTAGGTCTTGACGTGATGGAATTCTTCACAGAAAGAGGCGCTGAGGTAACTATGGTTGAGATGCTTCCTATGATTGGAAACGGACTTGACCCTGTCACAAAGTGTGACACAAACGCAAAAATGGCTAAATATGGTGTAAAACAGATGACCAACACTGCTCTGCAGGAGGTTAAAAATGACCGTTTCATCGTAAAGAATCCAGAGGGTGAGATTGAGGAAATCCCATTTGATTACGGATTCATCTGCCTTGGTATGAGAGCCAACACACCTGTTCTTTCAGAGATTGATGATGCCTTCAGTAATACCAATGTTGAAATCGTAAATATCGGAGACAGCAAGCGTGCCCGCAGAATCATTGAGGGTACAGAGGAAGGTAGAAATATCTTAAACGTGCTTGCCCGTCACGATTATTTATAAAACCTCGTAACTATTTCTGATTATGGGAATAGTTGCAAAATTCTCCTTTAAAATAATAAACCTATAAAAACTCCTAAAAAACAACAGCTCGCGTGAAACCGCGAGCTGTTGTTTTATCATATTCCTGTATAACAGGAAGCTATCTAATAATATTGTAATAAGAACTTAAATCTAGCTGAAGAACAGTTTCTTCACATCATCAACCGGCATATCCTGTCCTGTGTAAAGCTTGAATGCGGCGACGCCCTGCCATAAGAGCATTCCCTTTCCGCCTACGCATGTGCAGCCTGCCTCTTTTGCTTCACGAAGAAGCTTTGTCTCCTCCGGATTGTAAACTGCATCTGCAACAACGAGCCCCGGTCTGAATGCTGAAAGATCTTTTACCACGCTCTGATCATCCAGAGGCTTCATGCCAACGATTGTTGCATTTGCAAAGATATCGCTTGACTGGATTTCCTCTGTCATCTTGGCTGTATCATCAATATCGTATACACTTACAACACATTCGGGAACTGCTTTTTTGATCTTCTCTGCAGTCTGTAGTGTACGCTCGAAGAAGGCATCATTTTTGTTGAAAATAGTAATCTCACGAGCTCCGTCCAATGCGCACTGCACCTGGATAGCTGTAGCGGCTCCGCCGCCTCCGGCAACTGTGATTTTCTTTCCTTTGATGTCAATTCCGTGATCCTTTAAGTTGTGTACGAATCCCTCACCATCTGTGATGTGTCCTGTAAGCTTGCCGTTGTCATTTACTATAGTGTTTATGGCTCCGATAATCCGGGCTGCCGGTGAAAGCTCGTCCATGTACTTTGCAGCCTCTACCTTGTCGGGCATGGTCACATTACATCCTCGCATGTTGAAGGTCTTCATTGCTGCAATAGCATCCTTAACCTTGTCTTCTTTTATATCAAATGCAACGTATGCATAGTCCAGACCAAGTTTTTCAAAACTGTAATTGTACATAGCCGGTGAACCAGAATGACCGACCGGTGATCCTATGAGTGCTAATAAGCCTGTGTGACCTGAAATACGCTTTTCCATTGTAAATCCTCCTAAGTGTTTCGTTTTGTATTATGATAACTCTTTTATAAGACATGCGCAAGCACTTTTTTCATTTAAAGTGTTAAAGTTTATTTTGTTCTTTTCCTCATCTTTATATATTCACGAAATACAGGTCTGATTGGCTCAGAAATATCCTCCGGAATATCATCCACATCAAAAAACTTAAGCTCCTCGACTTCCTCCTCCTGGCGCTTTATGGTGCCATGATATTTGCGGCATATGTATATGATCTCCACATTATAGACTTCATCGCCATTAGGATAGATGTAGTGTGTTTCCTCGCCTGAATTGATATAAAACAGCTCCATCTCGTCTGCAACAAGTCCCATCTCCTCAAATAGTTCTCTTTTTGCAGCCTCCTCAACCGTCTCTCCAAGCTCTATAGAACCGCCTGCGTAGCCCCACTGGTGATTGTCTGTACGCTTTCCGAGAAGCACCTGACCATCTTCATTTTCAATTATAATGCTCGCTCCCGCCTGCAGTAAAGGGGCATGTCCGACCACCTTTCTAAGATCCATTATATAATTGCTCATTTTGTGTCCTCTCTTATTATCCCATCAAGCAAAAAATCCGCTGTACTATAATACCTATAGTATAGCGGATTTCAAATTTGTTTTCCATATATAAAGCACATAAAATTCATCAGCTCACAGCCCTGTATTCCTCAAGCGCTTCCTTAGCCCTTGGTGTAAGCTGCCGTGGAACCGAAATCTCAACAGTCACATACTGGTCTCCCTTTACTGAAGGATTCTTCATGCTCGAAATACCCTTGCCCTTGAGACGGATCCTGCTTCCGCCCTGTGTACCTGCCTTGATGCTGCACTCCACATCTCCGTAAAGAGTATGTACCCTCGCCTTACCACCGAGAGCCGCTGTCGTAAACGGAACACGGATTGTACTGTATACATTCTGCCCTTTTCGCTCAAACTCACTGCTCGGTGTCACATTTACGTTGAGAAGCACATCTCCGGCAGCACCACCGTTTCTGCCCGGATTGCCCTGTCCTTTAAGTCTGACTGTCTTGCCCGACTCGATTCCTGCCGGAATATGGATGGACAGATTAGAAACCTTGCCTGTGGACGGATCCTGTAACGAAATAGATTTCTCACATCCGAAAACAGCCTCGTCAAATGAAATCGTAAGGTCAGCCATGACATCTGAACCCTTACGACCGGCTGAACTTCTGCCACCTGAGAAATTACTCCAGCTACCGCTATTTCCGGTAAATCCACTGTTACCACTTGTACTCCAGCCACTGTGATTACCGCCACCATGTGAAAACATATCTCCGAACATTGAGAAAATATCATCCATATCCCCAGAGCCGTTTTCAAAATGGAATTCCTGATGTGTAAATGGTCCGCCATTTGAGCTGTATGAGCCACTGAAAGAGCCATTGCCGCCGAAGCCACCAAAGCCACCCTGTGCAGCCTGTCTTGCAGCCTCCTCTGAAAAGCCCTCCTGCAGACCTGCAAAGCCAAACTCATCATAGAGCTTACGTTTTTTCTCATCACTGAGGACATTGTATGCTTCCGTGACATCCTTGAACATCTCCTCAGCGTGCGGATTGCCTGCATTGGTATCAGGATGATACTTCTTTGCCAGCTTACGATACGCCCTCTTTATTGCCTCTTTATCCGCACTCTTGTTCACTCCGAGAGTCTCATAATAATCTCTCTTTGCTGCCATTATACTCACCTGCCTTTCTATTTACCTGTAACAATTTATCATCATAATTAAACAATATACATTACACCATATAGTATAAGCGGACTGCACAGGCAGCCCGCTTATCATTTGCAATATCTGATTATCCCTCGATGGAGATACATTTCTTTTCCTCAACCTGTGGTTTAGGCTGCTTCTTTGGAATATCCAGGCGAAGAATGCCATGCTTGAAGGATGCCTTTATGTCATCCTGCTCAATCTCGTCACCCACATAGAAGGTTCTCTGACAGCTTCCTGAGTAGCGCTCTCTGCAGATATACTTCTTGCCATCTTCCTCTTTCTGATCTTTCTCTAAGTCTTTCTCTGCTGTAATGGTCAGATAACCATTCTCTAAAGAAGCCTTAATCTCATCCTTTTTGAATCCCGGAAGATCCATCTCAAGCTCATAGCCTTTGTCACTTTCCTTGATATCGGTGAGCATCATTCTCTTTCCATTGTGTCCGTATAATTTCTTCTGTGCCTTCTGTACGTCCCTGTCATCAAACCAAGGATCATTGAACCATGGATCACTGAAAAATGTATCAAATAAGTTGTTGTTTGTAGTTGTTAATAACATAGGTCATACCTCCTTATATACCTGTAACTTTCCTATTGGAAATTTGCTTTCTTTTGTTTACAAGTATGTTATAGCACCATTATTAGCACTCGTCAATAGTGAGCGTCCAAAGGCCGGCGCGGCGGCGCAGCGGTTTACGACAAGCATGCGCTCGTTCTCGTCAATGCGGGCGGCGCTACGGGTGAGGATGTGGCCGCGCTCGCGGACGATATCGTGCGGGCTGTTCAAAAGCGATTTGACGTTGCGCTTGAGCCCGAACCCGTTTTCTTCGGCGACTGATCGGCGAGGACGAGGTGGCTGGGCGAGCGTTTTGCCCCGAGCGCTCTCGTTCATGATGTTCGGGAGATTTCTGCTGGTCGGTTAAGAGGCAAATCGTTGGCATGACAGATGAGTTCGTGCGCCGACATGCGTCGAGCAACGATCGGATACATATTTGCGCAGTCAGGGCGGGTTTATACCTAATCCAAGTAACCTTTTTGAGTTAATCTTTTTTCGACAATACGGAGACTGGTTTTTTCAAAAGGGATTTCATCGTGAGAGAAGGCGCCGCATTTAAGACAACGGCCGGAGCAAAAGGCCTCGTCGGATCGCGCGCATGGGCGGCAGGCGACACGGGCGGCTATTCGTTCGGCGAAGAAGTGGCAAATGCTGTGACGCACGGGCTCGCCGCCGCGCTGTCGATTGTGGGGCTCGTCGTACTCGTGATGAGTTCGCTCTGGCATGACCGCAGCACGGTTGTCGTGGCGAGTGCCGCCGTCTTCGGCGCTTCGATGATCGTGCTCTACCTTATTTCGACGCTCTATCATGCGCTGCCGCAGCCCGGGGCGAAGCGGGTGCTGCGCGTGCTCGACCACAGCGCCATTTATCTTCTTATTGCAGGCACTTACACGCCTTTTTGCCTCGTCACGCTGGGCGGCACCCGAGGAACGGTTCTCTGCGCGATTGTCTGGACGATCGGACTCGCCGGCGCTTTCCTTCAGCCGCTCCTCATTCGTATTGCCGACTGGATCAACTGCATTCTTTATCTTGCGCTCGGCTGGTGCGTGATTTTTGTCATCAAACC
>OGZH01001627.1_pt1 | contig 13685 bp, 7 predicted proteins | sample 1576741 | NCBI WGS metagenome assembly OGZH01 (sample SAMEA3541560, study PRJEB24748) | human gut metagenome | biome: human gut; feature: human-associated habitat; material: faeces | place: China | collected 2012 | reverse complement strand
GGCCGCCCGCAGCGGTTTTTACAGAAGCTCGGTCAGGTGCAGGTGCTTGACGACCTCGGCGCAGCGGGGGCAGAGACCCTCGGCGTTTGCCTCGAGCGAGTGCTTCCAGCAGCGCGGGCACTTTGTGCCGGCGGCGTTATCGACCTTGACGGCGAGCGCGTCGCCGATGGCCAGCTCCACCTTGGAAACGATGAAGATGTCGGCCAGCGCCTCAGGGCTCTCGTCGGCGAAGAAGCGGTCGCTCTCGGGCACGGTCAGGTGCACGTCGGCCTCCAGGCTCTTGCCGATGACCTTGGCCGCGCGTGCCTCTTCGAGCGCGCCGTTGACGACGGTGCGCACCGCGATGATGTGCTCCCAGCGCGCCATGGTCTCGCTGTCGAGGGCGTAGGCGGTGAAGGGCTTGTTCATCTCGTTGAGGACCACGTTGCGCGCGTCGTCATCGCCGGTGTGCGGCATGGCGAGCCAGATCTCGTCGCAGGTGAAAGCGAGGATCGGCGCGAAGAGCTTGGAAAGCGTGTGGAGCGTGAGGTACAGGGCGGTCTGCGCGCTGCGGCGGGTGGCGCTCTCCGCACCCTCGCAGTACAGGCGGTCCTTGACGATATCGAGATAGAAGCTCGAGAGCGTGTTCACGCAGAAGTCATTCACCGCATGGGTGATGATGTGGAACTCATAGTCGCAGTAGGACTGCTCGGCCTTCTCGATGAGCTCGTTGAGCTTGGTGAGGAGCCAGCGGTCGAGCACGGGCATATCCTCGGGCTTGGTCAGCTTTTCGGGGTCGAAGTCGACAAGGTTGTCGAGCATGAACTTGCAGGTGTTGCGGAACTTGAGGTAGTTCTGGCTGAGCTGCTTGAAGATCTCCTTCGAGCAGCGGACGTCCGCGTGATAGTCCGCGCTGGCGGCCCACAGGCGCAGGATATCCGCGCCGTTCTCGTTGAACACGTCCGCGGGATCGACGCCGTTGCCAAGGCTCTTGTGCATGGCCTTGCCCTCACCGTCGACCGTCCAGCCGTGGGTGACGCACTCCTTAAAGGGCGCGCCCTGGCCGAAGGCGCCGACAGCGGTCAGCAGCGAAGACTGGAACCAGCCGCGGTACTGATCGAGACCCTCAAGGTACATCGTGGCGGGCCAGAAGCCCTGATCCTTCTTCATGGACGCGAAGTGCGTGGAGCCGGAGTCGAACCAGCCGTCAAGCGTGTCCTCCTCTTTGGTAAAGCCCGAGTTCTTGCCGCAGTGCGGGCAGGTGAAGCCCTTGGGCAGGATGTCGGCGGCATCCATATCGAACCAGGCGTTGGAGCCCTTTTCGGCAAAGAGGTCAGAGACGGCCTTGATGGTCTCGTCGGTGCAGATGGGCTTGCCGCAGTCCTTGCAGTAGAACACGGGGATGGGCAGGCCCCAGCGGCGCTGACGGGAGATGCACCAGTCGGCGCGCTCACGGATCATGCTCTTCATGCGGTCGATGCCCCAGCCCGGGACCCAGCGCACGTCGTCGCACGCGGCGCAGGCCTCATCCTTAAAAGAGTCGACAGAGCAGAACCACTGCGGGGTGGCGCGGAAGATGATGGGCTTCTTGCAGCGCCAGCAGTGCGGATAGCTATGCACGATCTCCTCGCTGGCGAAGAGGGAACCGGCCTCCTTCATGTCGTTCAGGATGACGGGGTTGGACTCTTCAACGAGCATACCCTCATATTTTCCGGCATAGTCGGTGTGGCGGCCCTGATCGTTGACGGGCACGACCATGTCCATGCCGTAGCGGCGGCAGGTCTGATAGTCGTCCGCGCCGAAGCCGGGCGCGGTGTGGACGCAGCCGGTACCGGAATCCATCGTGACATAGTCGGCCAGCACCAGACGGCTCGTCTTGGGCAGGAACGGGTGCTGCGCCAGCATGTTCTCATAGAAGTTGCCGGGATGAGTCTCGACGATCGAGTAGTGCTCGACGTTGCCGACGGTCATGACCTTTTCGACGAGCGCCTCGGCGACGATGTACATCTCGCCGTTATCCTCGTTCTTCACGATGGCGTAGCTCTCGTCGGGGTGCAGGGCGATGGCAAGGTTGCCGGGCAGCGTCCAGATCGTGGTCGTCCAAATGACGAAGTTCAGCTTGGACTTGTCGAGGTGGCTCAGCTTGCCGAGGTCATCGTTCATCGGGAACTTGACGTACACGGTCGTGCAGGGATCGTCCTGATACTCGATCTCCGCCTCAGCCAGGGCGGTCTCGTCGTGATAGCACCAGTAAACGGGCTTTAAGCCCTTGTAGATGTGGCCCTGAGAAGCCATGGTAGCAAATACCTTAATCTGCTCTTCCTCAAAGTCCTTGGTCAGGGTGACGTACGGATGGTCCCACTCGCCAATCACGCCCAGGCGCTTAAAGGACTCCCGCTGAATATCCACATAGCTCAGCGCGGTCTCTCGGCAAATCTTGCGCAATTCCAGATCGGAAATATCGCTGCCGGCGCCGATGCCCGCCTGCTTTCTGGCTTTCAGCTCTGTGGGCAGGCCGTGGGTATCCCAGCCGGGCACATAGGGAGACTGGAACCCGGTCATATTCTTGTAGCGCACAATAAAGTCCTTTAAGGTCTTATTCATGGCGTGGCCAATATGAATATCACCGTTGGCGTACGGAGGTCCGTCGTGGAGCACAAACAGAGGCTTGCCCTCGTTGTGCTGCATCAGCTGACGGTACTGGTCGTTTTCTTCCCATGCTTTCAAGAATTCCGGCTCCCGCTGGGGCAAAGCTGCCCGCATAGGAAAGTCGGTCTTGGGTAAATTCAGTGTTTGGTTATAATCCATGCTTCTTGTTACTCCTACTGTGTATGTAAATTATTTTTTCTTCTTAAAGAAACCGCGCAGCTTGGAAGATCCCTCTTCCTCCTCATACTCGTCCTCGTCCGGAGCGGTCAGGGAAATGGTCTCGCTGGTGCGCTCGTCGCCGCTCTTTACATGAAAATAATCCTCAAAGGGCATAGCGGCCTGGTCGTCAAACAAGGTCTTTTCCTCCTGCTGCGGGGGCACCTGCTCCAGCTCCGGTTCCTCGTCGATCTCGCTGATGGTGGGGGCGTTCTCGTCCAGCGGAGTGATTTCGTCCTCGGTAAAGGCGTTCAGCGCGCTGCTGACCTCCTCCGGGCTGGCTGCGGGCGCCTGCTTCTCCTCGATCTCGTCAATGATCTGATCCACCTGGTCATCGTCTGTGTCGCCCTTGGTATTCTCTGCCGCCGGCGCCTGTGCCGCGGCTTCTTCCGTCGGTGCGTCGACCGTCTGGCTTTGCAGTTTGTTGATCTCATCAATATTGGAGATGATCTGGTTCATCTCGCTCTCCACAGAGTCAATGTGCGCCTGATCCTCGTCCACCTGGGGCTTCAGATCTACCATATCGCCCAGGCGATCCATCTGGCTCTCGTACAGGGACAGCAAGCTGTCCTTAAAGCTCTTAGACTCGCTGCGCAGCTTTTCAATCAGCTGCTCGTGATAGGCTTTTTCGCTCTTCGCCTTGCTCATCAGCTCCTCAGACAGCTGCTTGGCCTGGTTGAGCATTTCCTGAGCCACAACCTTGGCGCCGTCAATGGCGTCATTGGCCTTGGCCTCCGCCTCGGTAATAATGGACTCGGCAGCGTCCTGCTTCTCCTTGGTAAAGTTGGCGGCATAGGTGCGGGCCTCGGCCACCATCTTGTCCGCTTTTTCTTTGGCGTCCGTCACCGTCTGCTGCGCGGTGGCTGCGCTGGCGCTCAGCTTCTCCTCCGCCTTTTCCTTGGCGTCCTTGGCAATGCGATCCGCCATCTTTTGGGCGGTGATCAGTGCGGTCTTGATAGAGTCCTCTTCACTTCTGTACTCCTCAATCTTGCCGGCCAGTATTTCCATTTTGCGGTAAAGCTCTTTGTTCTCATCGTACACAGCCTGGTAAGACTCGACGATCTGGGCCAACAGGGCATTGACCTCTTCCTTATCATATCCGCCGCTTTGCACGGTAGACAGATTTTTCTCTCGAATTTGGCTGGGTGTAATCATATTCTCTCTCCTTCTCTCCTCACATAAACATGCCGTTGTTCTCAAGCTCATCGATCAGATCGCCCATTACATCTACATTGTAAGGCGTAATGATATAGGTGCTGTTGGCTACCCGCTTGATCTGGCCGTTGTTGGCATACGCCACGCCGCTGAGGAAATCCAGCAGTCTGCGTGCAATATCTCGGTTGGTGCTCTCCAAATTCAACACCACCGTACGCTTGGCATTCAAATTGTCGCCGATGGAGGCAGCCTCTTCAAACCGCTCCGGCTTCACCAGCACCACCTGCAACTGGGTGGTGGTGTGGATATTGACCACCTTATCGTCCCGTCCTCTGCTGCGCGGGCGTTCCTGGCGCTCCGGCTTTGGAGCCCGCTCGTGCCGGGGGCGCTCCTGTCGCTCTGCCCGCTCCGGGGCAGCCAGACCGTAGTCCCGGTTGTCGTCGTCATAGTAATCGTCAAAATCATCATCATTCTCGGTAATGATCTCTTTGAACTTATCCAGTAAACCCATATTCGCCTCTCCTTAACGGTATTGTCTGGCGCCGAAGATAGCAGAGCCGACACGCACCAGCGTGGAACCCTCGGCAATGGCGGCCTCAAAATCGCCGCTCATACCCATAGACAAAATATCCATGTCTATATTATGGTGTTTTTTGTCTTTAATGTCAATGAAAGATTGATGCATTGTCTCAAAATATTTGCGCACCTGTGTCTCCGTCTCACAAATGGGGGGAATACACATCAAGCCCTTGATCTGCAAACCGGGCAACTGGGCCGCTTCTTCCAGCAACTCCGGCAATGCCTCGATCATAATGCCGCTTTTGCTTTCCTCCCGGCCGATGTTTACCTCCACCAATACATTGGTGGTTACATCGTGCTTCACGGATTGCTTGGAGATCTCCTGGGCCAGCTTCATAGAATCCACCGACTGGATCATATCCACCTGACCCACAATATACTTAACCTTATTGGTCTGAAGTCGACCGATCAGGTGCTTTTCCACCCCATCCAAGTGCAACGCATCCCGCTTGCCCAGGTATTCCTGCACCCGATTTTCGCCGATCAAATCGGCGCCCAGATCCAGCGCCCGGTTAATGTACACCGGCTCCACGGTCTTGGTCACTGCCATCAGGCGAACCTCTCGGGGATCGCGGCCGCTTTTGACGGCGCCCTCCTGCACCCGATCTAAGACCCGCTTCCAGTTCTCCTCAACGGCTTGCAGCCGTGCCGGATCAGGTATAAACTTTTCCATTATAAAGATCCTTCCCTTCTGTGATGATCTCGTCATAAAGGCGAATACCGTCTTTATTCTGGGCGTCATACGCCAGTATTACATAATCCTTGCCGGAATACAGCACCGTGGCGGGACGGAATTTCACCTGTCCGGCCACCAGCACATACACGCCCTTTTTACCGTCGCTTACATGCACGGCGGCAGCGGGGGCCTTGATCCCGGTATAGGAAGCTGTGCGAATTTCTATATCCTCCGCCCGATAGGCGGCAATATCCGAGTCCATATTCTCACACTGGAGCACCAGAACCGTTTGCGTGGCGCCGGGCTTAGTGTCCGCACCGCTGACCACGGTGCAGGAAAGCACCCGGTCGCTGTCCTTAATAGCCACATCCAGTCGAGTGCCGTTTTGCACCTTTTGCAGGTCCGCCACATCCGCCTTGCACACAAAGTACCAAGCATAGCTGGTGATCACCTTGCCTAAGGCGCCGGTGTCGCCCTTGGCGCTCTCGGCAGTCTTTAAGGCTTTATCCAGATCGGCAGCGGTCATCTCCGTCACCTGATCATAATCAAAAACGCTCTCGCACCCATCCGTGTAGCCGGAGAAGACGCCGCTTACCGCCGCAGTCACGGAGCCGATAGGCTCTGCCGTGCCCAGACCGTCCATTTGACTTTGCAAATCCCTTTTCAGCGCTGCAAAGTCAATGCTGGTGCCGATCATCATCTGGCGGCGGGTAAAGGTGTCGTTCATCTCCTGCGCCGCGGTACTTGCCCCGGTCAGATCCGATTGGGCCAGCGCCCGTATGTAATCATTTACATTCTGCACCGCCTCATTGTCCACGGCGGTAATATCCGTGGCGGTGGCGGTACTCTTATTTTCCATATCCCGGTAGTGCTGCAGCTTCTCCTTTAAGGCGGTGCGCTGGCTGTACGCCTTAGCGTCCGCCTCAGACTGAAAGCGCAGAGCCACCTTGCCGTCCTTGGCAATCTTCTCGCCGTCGGCAACGCATTGCACCGTCACGCCGCCGGGGCCGCTAACCGTGTGCTCCTCTCGCACCGCCAGTGCCGTGGTCTCAATGGTACGGTACACGGTGGTCTCCTTGGCGGTGTAGGTTTGCAGCCGCACATGGGTAGCAGTATAGCACTCATACACCACCACAGACAAAATCAGCAGCGCCACAATGCCGATGGCCCAGTTCTCCTTGGCGGTGCGACTGAGCTTTTTACGGCTTTTATGCTCTTTTTCCTTTGTCTTTGCCATAAAGAAAATCCTCTGCCTGCGCCGTCGCTGCGGCGATCAGGCGCTCTGTATCCATGGTATCCGGCTCCAGCACCACAGTGCCCTGCCGGCGCTTAAACCAAGTGATCTGACGCTTGGCGTAGCGGCGGGTCTCCTGCTTGAGCCGTTCTACCGCCGTCTCCAGCGGCTCGCTGCCCTCCAAATATGGCAGCAGTTCCTTGTGCCCAATGGCCTGCCGTGCCGTAGGACCGCAAGCGGCGTAGGCCTGCCGTGCTTCCTCCACCAATCCGGCGGCCAGCATGGCGTCCACCCGGGCATTGATCCGATCATACAGCACCTGCCGATCCCGGTAGCAGAGCACAAAATACAGTGCCTCATAAGGGCTGTCCTCCCGGCGGGAGGCTGCATTCTGTGCGGTCTTGGTAATACCGGCATAGTACAGCTCCAGTGCACGCACCACCCGATTTTTGTTATTCGGATGTATTTCTGCCGCAGCCGTGGGATCCACCTGCTGCAAGGTACGGTACAACTCTGTGCCGTCCTTTGCCAGCAGCTCCCGGCGCAGGTCCGGGTTCGTCTGCACATGGGCAAACTGAATGTGGTCAATAAAGCTGTCAATAAACAGCCCGGTGCCGCCAACCAAAATGGGCACCTTACCCCGGGCGGCAATATCCGCCACCGTCTCCGCTGCCAGTTTGCAATACTGAGCCACGCTAAAAGGCGTGTCCGGGGGCAGAATCTCTGCCAAATGGTGCACCGCTGCCTGCCGCTCCGCTGCCGTAGGCGCCGCAGTGGCAATGGGCATACCGGTATAGATCTGCATAGAGTCGGCACACACAATCTCGCCGTCCAGCCGCCGAGCCAGGGCAATGCCCAAACCGGTTTTGCCGGAGGCGGTGGGGCCGGCCACCACAAGTACCTTTGTCTTCATACTCACGCCCTGCCGAACTGTCTTTCGATCTCGTACCGGCTAACCTTGATCATCACCGGCCGCCCATGGGGGCAGTAGCGAATATCCGGCATGGACAGCAGCTTCTCAACAAACAGGCGCTGCTCCGCCGGGCTGGTCACATCACCGGCCTTGACCGCTGCGCGGCAAGCGGTGGAATGGAAGATCCAGTCCAGCTTTTCCGGCTCAATGTCCGTTTTGTGCTCCAGCAGCTTCTCTGCGATCTCACAGATCAGGTCGGCAATATTTGCCCCGTCCAGCATAGCGGGCACCGATCGCACCAACACCGCATCCGTGCCAAAGATCTCCACCTCAAAGCCGCCTTTTTGCAGCAAATCCAGATGTTCCTCCACGGCGGACAGCTCCGCTTTGTTCAAGCGCACGGACACCGGCGCCAGCAGCAATTGGCTGTGGACCTCCGCGTTCCGGCGCAAAGCCTCAAAATTCATCCGCTCGTGGGCGGCGTGCTTGTCAATATAATATAAATTATTTTCTATCTCTACAAGTATATAGGTCTTAAAGGCTTCGCCCACTACACGGAAGGCCGGGGCCTTCCGGTCCTCGTCCACCACCTGCACCGTGGGGGCAGGTGCTGTCTCCGCCGAAGGCGGTGCAGACGCTGCCGATTCTGCGCTCTCATGCGTAGGCACTGCCGGGGGCGCTTGGGCGGGCACTTCCTGCTCACTTTGTACCACCGGCGCAGCCTGGGGTTCCGAGGCGTTTATTTCGGTCACTTTTACAGGTGCCGGCTCTTGCGCCGTCGGCGCTGCGCTTTGCTCTGCCGCCCGCTGCACCGGGATCTGCCCCTGGGGCGCGGTACGGTACGGCACACCTGCCTGCGCCGTCTGCCAAAAGTCCGTGCGGGGCGCTGTTTGCAGCACCGTTTGCACGCTCTCTTCCTTTTTGCGGAAGAAGTCGATCTTGGCGCTGCGACTGCCTGCCGGCGGGTACGCGCGTCCCACCTCGTCCGCTGGGGGGGTGCCGCCAAAGGTCGCTTCCTTTACACTGTCGCCGGTCTCAATCGCAGTCTTGACCCCATAATACACCAGGTCAAACACCGGCTTTTCGTTGGCAAAGCGCACCTCGATCTTGGCCGGGTGCACATTCACATCCACCAGCGCCGTGTTGACGGTCATATTCAGCACGCAGGCGGGAAAGCGCCCCACCATAATGCTGTTTTTATACGCCTGCTCCAGCGCCGCCAAGGCGGTCTTAGACTTCACCAGGCGACCGTTTATGAAAAAATACTGCATAGCCCGGCTTTTGCGGGAGGCATGGGGGCTGGACACATAGCCCTCCAGCTCCATACCGTTATAGCTGTAATGCACCGGGATCAGCGACTGGGTCAGTTCCCGGCCAAACACGGAGTACACCGTGCTCTTTAAGTCCTTGTTGCCGGGAGTCACCAGGGTCTGCTTGCCGTCCCGGATCAGGCGAAAGGCGATCTCCGGGTGGCTCAGCGCCACCGCGTCCAGCACACCGGCCACCGCGTTGCCCTCGGTCACATCTTTCTTTAAGAATTTCATGCGCGCAGGCGTGTTAAAGAACAGATCCCGCACCACCACTGTGGTGCCTACCGGGCAACCGGCATCGTCGCAGCTTTGTTCCTGGCCGCCGGCGATCACATAGCGGGTGCCCACCTGCTCCTCTGCTGTGCGGGTAAGCAGTTCCACCTGCGCCACTGCGCCGATGGAAGCCATAGCCTCGCCCCGAAAGCCCAGGGTACCGATGGCGTTCAAATCCTCCTCGGTTGCGATCTTGGAGGTGGCGTGGCTGATAAACACCTTGGGCACATCCGCCCTTGCGATACCACAGCCGTCGTCCGTAATGCGCATATAGGTAGAGCCACCGTGCTGGATCTCCACCGTTATGCGGGTGGCGCCGGCGTCAATGGAATTCTCCACCATTTCCTTAATTGCAGAGGCGGGGCGTTCCACCACCTCGCCGGCTGCAATCAGCTGGTATACAGACTTGGGTAAAATATGAATTTGCGGCATGGAACCACCGCCCTTTCTATAATGAAATCCGTTTTTAGCTAAGCTCCTGGGCCTTTTTGCGCAGGTTATCCAGGGTCTGCATAGCCTCAATCGGAGTCAAAGTGTTAATGTCTACGGTCTTTAGAATTTCCAAAATCTCGTTGGTGCCGTTGGCGGTGAAATTGTACTGAATTTCCTCCTCCGGCTCCTCCTCTATGGCTTCCTCCGCCTTAAACTCGATGGGCACGCTGTTCTGCTCCAGCTCCTTGAGGATCACTTTGGCGCGGCGCACCACCTTGTCCGGCACACCGGCCAGCTTGGCCACTTCAATACCAAAGCTCTGGTCCGCGCCGCCCCGCACGATCCGCCGCAGGAAAGTAATATCGTCTCCCCGCTTCTTCACCGCTACGGAGTAGTTGCGCACACCGTCTACCAACCCCTCCATGGCGGTCAGCTCATGGTAATGGGTGGCAAACAGCGTCTTGGCGCCCAGAGTCTTGCGCTTGCACACATATTCCAGCACCGCCCGGGCAATGCTCATACCGTCAAAGGTGGAGGTGCCCCGGCCGATCTCGTCTAAGATAATCAGGCTGTTTTGGGTGGCGTCTTTCAAAATGGTGGCCACCTCGTTCATCTCCACCATAAAGGTGGACTGGCCGGTAGCCAGGTCATCAGACGCGCCCACTCGAGTAAAGATGGCGTCTACCACGCCAATGTGCGCCTGCCGCGCCGGTACAAAGGAACCGATCTGCGCCAACAAGGTAATCAGCGCGATCTGGCGCATATAGGTGGACTTACCTGCCATATTGGGGCCGGTGATAATGTGGCACCGGTCGTCCTGCAAGTCCAGGTATGTATCGTTGGGAACAAAGGGCCCGCTGTCCAGCAGTGCCTCCACCACCGGGTGGCGGCCGTCCTTGATCTCGATCACGCCATCCCCTTCTACCTGGGGACAGGTGTAGTTATGCTCTGCCGCCACATGGGCCAGGGAACACAGCACATCCAGCCGGGCCAGCGCCTTGGCGGTCACTTGCAGCCGCTGGATCTGACCGGCGATCTCCTCTCGCAGAGCACAGAACAGCTGGTACTCCAGCGCCACCTCCCGATCCTTGGCGCCTAAAATCTTGCCCTCCAGCTCTTTCAGCTCCTGGGTTATGTAGCGCTCGCAGTTGGCTAAGGTCTGCTTGCGGATGTAGGTCTCCGGCACCTGGTCCCGGTACGCATTGGACACCTCAATATAGTAACCGAATACCCGGTTGTAGCCCACTTTCAGTTTGGGGATACCGGTTTCTTCCCGCTGCTGTGCTTCAATGGAGGCAATCACGCCGGTGCCGTCGGTCATAATGGCCTTTAGGCTGTCAATCTCTTCGTTATAGCCTGCTTTGATAAACCCGCCTTCGCGGATAGAAAAGGGCGGCTCCTCCACAATTGCCCGGCGAATTTCCTCTGCCACATCGGTGAGCAGGTCAATATCGCTTTCAATTTCCCGCAGCATGGCGGTGTTGCAGTCTGCCAAAGCAGTCTTAATCTCCGGCAGGGCGGAAATGGTGCTCTCCAGCGCCCGCAATTCCTTGGCATTGGCCGTGCCGTACACAATGCGGGTCATCAGCCGCTCAATGTCGTTAACACCCACCAGCGCCTGGCGTACCGTGTCTCGCAGCATAGGGCAGTCAAACAATTCGCCCACCGCATTTTGGCGACGGAGGATTTGGCTGACGCTCAGCAGCGGCCGCTCCACCCAGGCACGAATCATCCGCTTGCCCATGGCAGTCTTGGTCTTATCGATCACCCACAGCAGCGAATGCTTCTTGTCGCCGGTCATCATGGAGCGGGTCAGCTCCAAGTTGCGCCGGGCGCTGATGTCCAGGTGCATAAACCGCTCGCTGTCGTAAAACTCCACTTCCGACGGGGTCTCGATCTCGTCTTTCTTCTGCGTATTCTTCAAATAAGCGATCACCGCGCCCAGGGCACACACCGTCTCGCGGCTGTGACCCAGGTCCAGTGCGGCGATCTCATCCTTCTTCAAGGTCTCTATAATTTCCTGGGAGCAGGCGTCAAAATCAAACAGCGCCGCCTCCGGGTACTCGGCGGACGCCTCCAGCCGAGCAGTAACGAACTGCACCACTTGCCCATAATCGGCAGCGGTGCCGCCAAAGATCACCTCTTTGGGAGAATAGGTGGACAGCTGATTGATCACCTTGCTCTCCACATCCTCGCCGGTAGCCAGGGTCACATGAAACTCGCCGGTTGACACATCCGCAAAGCAAAGCCCGGCGCCGTTCTCGCTGCCAAACACACTGCACAGGTAGTTGTTGACGCCGTCCTCCAGCATATTGCCCTCGATTACCGTACCGGGGGTGATGATTCTTATAACCTCTCTTTTAACGATGCCCTTGGCCAGCGCCGGATCCTCCATCTGCTCACAGATGGCCACCTTGTAGCCCCGGCTCACCAGCTTGGCGATATAGCTGTCTGCGCTGTGAAAGGGCACACCGCACATAGGTGCCCGCTCCTCCTGGCCGCAGTCCCGACCGGTGAGCACCAGATCCAGTTCCTTGCTGGCAATCTTGGCATCATCAAAAAACATTTCATAAAAATCGCCCAGACGGAAGAACAAAATCACATCCGCATAGTCCTTCTTGATCTGAAAATACTGATCCATCATAGGGCTGATCTTTGCCTTTGCCATATTCCACTCGTCCTCCTCTCTGCAAAAAATGCTGCGAGCGACCACGCCGCCCGCAGCCGGTTTACACCTTAGTGGCAGCCGCCGCAGGTGCAGCAATCGTGGGTGCAGCCACCCTCCTGCTGCTGGGGTAGCTCACAGGTCTCCGGGTCCTGACCGTCAAAGAACAGGCCCATCATACCGCTGATGTACTGTGCCATCTCCTCCATGGCGGAAGCAGCGGCAGAATATTTCTGCATATTTTCGCTCTCCATAATCTCACCATAGAGCTTCTGATAATCGGCCTGCAGGCTCTCAATGCGATCTTTGTCTGCATCGTTTGCCTTCTCGGCCTCCTGCTGATACTTCAGGGAGATCAGCTGCAGCTCTTGGTCGCGCGTTTCCAGATACAGGATGTCATCGGTGGCCAGCAGCTGCACGCCCGAGCGGTACACGCGGCTGATGTTGATGCCGTAGGTGTTCCGCAGGCGCAACTGCGAGAGTTTCTTGCCGTTGATTTCGGGGCGTGTCACGAGGATGCGCTGCGAGATGAGCTGGCTGTCGACGGAGTTCCAGTCGATATTTTCCGTGTTCCAGTCCTTGGTCTCCTGCTCGCCGAAGATCAGCCGCAGGGCGTCGGCCTCGCCGGGCGTGGTGATGACCAGGATCAGGTCGTTCTCCTGTAGGGTCTTGTCCGAGGTGGGGATCGAAACCCGCCCGTCGCGCCACAGGCGCGAAATGACGAAATGGTGGTGGCTCTGCGTCGCGATTTCGTGGACGCTCTTGCCGAAGACCGCGGGATTGGTGAGGCGGTAGCTGGCGATGAAGACGTTCTTGCGGTGTTCGGCGTCGGGTCCCGGCATGTCGCAGGGACGCACGAAGAGCTTGCGCAGGAAGACCACGGCCAGAATTACGCCCACGACGCCCAGCGGGTAGGCCACGGCGCAGCTCAACGCCGCTCCGTTGGCGTCGATGCCCATTTGTTGCAGCGTCTGCTGCGCGGCGCCCAGCGCCGGGGTGTTGGTCGTCGCGCCGCACAGAATGCCCGACATGTCGGGCATCGAGACTCCGAAGGCGTAGCTCATCGCCATGGCCAGGGCCGTTCCGAGCAGCACGATGGCGATGGCGGGCGAGACGAGCCGCAGTCCGTCGGCGCGCATCGAACTGAAGAAGCCCGGCCCCACCTGAAGGCCGAGGGCGTAGACGAAGATCACCAGTCCGAAACTCTCGGCATAGGTCAGCATCGCCGGGTCGAGCGAGAGCCCGAAATGCCCGGCCAGAATGCCCACGAAGAAGATGAAGGCCGTTCCGAGCGAGATTCCGAAAAAGCGGATCTTTCCCAGTCCGATACCGATCGTCGAGATGAGCGAAACCACCACGACGGCCTGCAAAGCCGAGTGCTCGACGAACAATTCTTTAAGCCATTCCATTCCTTCAACTGTTGAAACCGTTGCAAAAGTAGGTCAAATTTTCCGGATTGCCGCTTTTTTGCAGAACGAAAAGTGGTCCGTATGCGTCCGGGCGTATTATTTTGCCTTTTCGGGGTATGACATTTTGGTTGAGCCTTATTACAAAAACGCTCTACCTATTGTGGGCCCCTGTTATTTATAAAAAATCTAATACAG
>OGZH01001625.1_pt1 | contig 13693 bp, 10 predicted proteins | sample 1576741 | NCBI WGS metagenome assembly OGZH01 (sample SAMEA3541560, study PRJEB24748) | human gut metagenome | biome: human gut; feature: human-associated habitat; material: faeces | place: China | collected 2012 | reverse complement strand
ACGCTTATCCATGCGTGATAGATGTCGCCTGCGTAGCCGACAACAACCTTTGTCGGAATTTTCTGCGAGCGGAGCATTGCCGCCATAAGCGAGGCGTAGTCAAAGCAGATTCCGCTCTTGTTCGCAAGCACCGTGTCAGGTACGGGGATATAGCCGTTTGCGCCGTTTTCGGCAGTGGAAACATAGCTGATGTTGTTTATTACATAATCGTAAATCGCCGCTGTTTTTGCTATAGTATCCTTATTTCCTCCGCACAGCGTTGATGAAAGCGCAACGCAGGATGAACCGGAGTTATACATACAGAACTGGTTCGGAGTGAGGAACGGCAGGAAGCTGTCGGAAACCGAAACGTTCAGCGCCTGCTTGAACATTACCGTTCCTTTTCCTGCACTTGTTACTTTAAGAACGCTCACGGTATAGCTTCCGCTTCCCTCTGTTATCGGTATGACCTCATAGTTTCCTGAATTATTAAGCTGGAACGTGTAGCGGACGTTTATATCATCGGCGTTTACCAGTATCCTGTAACTGCCGCTCATCGCCTTTTTCAGCTTTATCATCAGATAGCCCTGCGATGAATTTGATGCGTCAATAAGTGCATCGCCGTTGCTGTAAACCTTGACCCCGTCTGCTGTCGGAGTGATTATATACGACGGCGACGGCTCTGTCTGCGGCGGGTCGGTCTGAGGCGGATTGGTCTGTGGTGGGTCGGTCTTAGGCGGATCTGTTACAGGAGCGACCGTCGCAGGCGGCTCGGTTTGTTTTGTTGTGGTGACAGCCGTGGTCGTGGTTGTTTCTTTTGTTGTTACAGTAGTTATTGACGATGCCGAAGATGCGGTCTGCGGTGAAGTCTGTGATGCTGTGGTGCTTTTTACCGTTGCCGATGTTGTGACGGAGGTTGTGGTCGTCTGAACAGAAGATGTCTGCCCTTCTCCGTTACAGCCGCCGAGAACGGCACACAGTGCGATTATACCCACTGCAAGCGTTGCCGCCGGTATATGCTTTTTCATGCGCCGCCCCCTTTGCAAATGCTGTAGATTACATTTATTTAAAGTATAGCACAAATGAGAGAAAATGTCTATTAAATATAAAAAGAAAAGCGTAAATTCCAAAGCAAAATTATAGCGGCAAAACAAAAAAGAACACCTTGCGGTGTCCTTTCCGATCTGTCATGCTTTACTCATCATACCGTCTTTTATTGACAGCACGCATACAGCCGTGCAACATATTATATTTACTGCAAGTGTAAGAATACAAATGTAAATCCCGACTCCGAAACTTGCCATACTGATCTTTATACCCGATATTATAATAAGCTCGGTTATAAGCGCCGTTACCGATGCCGCTATTGACAGGATCCTGCATACTGTCATGAATTTTCTGCTCTGCCATCTGACAAACGCAAAATACAGCTCAAAGCCTAGACAAAGTGCAATGGCAACCCAACTGCCGCCTGCGATAAAAGCCAGCCCTTCCTGAACTTTAACTCCGTTCATATTGCACCACGGAAGTAAAAATCCGACCGCATGGAGAAGTAATGCAACTGCTCCGATTGTTATAAAGATGTTGGTTTTGCGTGTGTTATTCATTTACTCCTCCTTAATACATAATATGCTGATTTACCGCCGTCATAATCTTCCCAATGATTTTTTTCTGCACTAACCCATTCGCAGTAATCGGTTGTATGCTGTGCAACCTTAAAATCTTTATAATATTTGCCGTTATATGTTTTATATGTACCGGTATGAGTTACAAAACCAACATGATTTACATCACCATCGCCAGTTTCATCAAGACCTATGAAATCGCCTGGTAACAACTTTCCAGAAAATGTTCTTAAATTGTTTGTTTTCATATACTTGCCCTGATAATTTGCAAAAACCCACGCTGTTGCCCATGATTGTGAATGTGAATCTATAGGACCTAAATGTGTTTCAGTTCTTTTATGCCACCAACCTTTAGAGGCATCGTTATAAACGATCTGTTTTACGCCGCCTGCTTCCAGTATCTGTGACATAAAATTAGCACAATCTCCTCTTGAAAATGAATAATAATAATTTGTGTTCCGGCTTGTAGCCCAGTCTTGAGCATATTGACTGCCTTTGTAAGCATTGAAACTTTCGGATCGCGTTGTAGTTGCATAAGATGCAAACATATCTAACTCTTTGTTATTATCATTGCTTAAGATTGAAACTGCTAATTGAGAATCGTTTTTACACAATTCTATAATATCTTTATTGTTGTCGTTATTTTCATATATATCAATAAATTCACACAAAGAATGATATGATTTTTTATCAGACACAGGCATCTCATCACAGTTTCCAGAGTAATATTCCAATGAACAATAATAGTAATCATAATAATTTTCGCTATTTAGTTCATCTAAATCATACTTTTTCTGTATTTTCCTTAAATATGCATAATTAGTTCTTTTAAAATTTTCCATTGCTTTTTGTGGTTCATTATAGGTTGCAAGCAAATCATATGAAGTATTGTTGATCGTTACTTTATCTTTTATTGAATAAATTCCATATGCTTCAGGTGTAAAAAATTCTGAAATACTTTCTTCATTTTTAATAGTTGTTGCTCCCATAATCATGAATAACGATATTAATGTTATTATCGATAAAACTTTTCTCATAAAATATCTCCTAATCGTTTTTTGTAAGTATATCACACATATATTAAAATGTCAACCCTATTTTATATTTTATCTAAAATGTTATTATAAAGTTGAAGTTACAAAACAAGGACGTTTTTCCCAGATGTCCCTAATACGCCTCAATACCTGTGAAGCAAAGCTGTAAAACTCTCTTATAGATATCGTCGTTTTCAGCAAGAACAGTTGCAACAAACCTACAATCCAGTCAATTATTACCAATTCTGCACTATCCTTAGCCTCTCACTATCCTGATTTAAAATCACCGCCGTAGGCGGTCACCACAATTATTCATTAAAACAAAAACCGCCACGGCATCACACCGTGGCAATCAATTTTATTCCTTTTTCAACTCGTCTATAATCTCATACAGCTTCACAAGCTCAGCCATTGTAAGCTGTTCTGCTCTTGCGGTAGCCGGTATACCGCCTTCGGTCATCTTTTCCGCAAGCACCGCTTTCGGTATCTTAAAATATGCCGAAACGGGATTTGCAAGCTGTTTTCTGCGCTGAGCAAAAGCCTGCTTTATCACCTCGAAGAAAAGCGGCTCGTTATCGACCTTGTACGGCGGTTGTTCATACCGCTCAAGACTTATGACCGCACTGTCAACATTGGGGGCAGGCATGAACGATCCCCTGTTTACCCGAAACAGCTTCTTCGGCTTTGCGTAATAGTTTATAGATGCTGTGATAGTGCCGCACTCACGGCTTCCTACTGCGGCACATATCCTGTCTGCCGCCTCAAGCTGTACCATTACGGTTATCGCTTTTATGGGCAGCTTTTCCTCAAGCAGCTTCATTATTACGGGCGAGGTTATATAGTAGGGCAGATTCGCACAAACTATCACGTCCATATCGGGAAACTTCTCGGCTATCAGCTTATTAAGATCGGTTTCCATAACATCGGCAAAAATAACCTCAACGTTGTCGTATTCTTCGAGCGTTTCGTCAAGAATGGGCTTCAGTCCCGTGTCTATTTCAATAGCTACGACCTTTTCGCAACGCTTGGCAAGCTCCCTTGTCAGAACGCCGATACCCGTGCCTATTTCTATCGCCCCGACATTTTTCCCTGCACCGCCCATTTCGGCAATTTTAGGGCAGACGGTCGGATTTATCAGAAAGTTCTGTCCGAGCGACTTTGTAAAAGAAAAGCCGTGCTTTTCAAAAAGCTGTCTTATTGTTGAAATATCGGTAAGTTTCATTCTTTGTTTCCTTCGCTTTCTTTTGTGAACATCTCAAGCACCTTGAATGACTGCTGAAGATTTGCCACGCCGTATATGCTTATTCCGTAGTTTTCGCTCTTGTCAAGATTTTTAAGCGAGGATTTCGGCACAATGCACTTTGAAAATCCCATTCGTGCCGCCTCACGCACACGCTCTCTTATATGTGATACCGCTCTTATTTCTCCTCCAAGACCGACCTCGCCGAACATCGCAACATCATCGCCTATCGGAATATCACGAAGTCCCGAATAAAGAGCAAGAGCAATCGCAAGGTCGCTTGCAGGCTCATCTATTTTAAGTCCGCCTATAACATTTATATATACATCATATCCGCCGAAGTTGTAGCCTGTCCGCTTTTCAAGCACGGCGAGCAGAACGCACAGCCTGCTGTAGTCGAAGCCTGTCGTCATTCTGCGTGGAGCGGAGAACGAGGTCTTGCTGACAAGCGCCTGCACCTCTGCCAGTATAGGCCGTGTACCCTCAACAGTACAAAGCACGGTTATACCGCTTACCCCTGCCGGTCTGCCGAGAAGAAGCATTGCAGACGGGTTTTCGACCTGCTCAAGTCCCTTGTCCTGCATTTCAAATACGCCTATTTCGTTGGTCGAGCCGAAACGGTTCTTTGCGGCTCTTAGTATCCTGTAGCTTAGCTGTTTGTCGCCCTCAAAGTACAGTACCGTGTCCACTATATGCTCAAGCACTTTAGGACCTGCTATTCCGCCGTCCTTGTTTACATGGCCTACAAGAAATACGGCAACCTCAAGGCTCTTTGCCATCTGCATAAATGCCGAGGTACATTCTCTTACCTGCACAAGACTGCCGGGAACGGACTGTAACTCTGTCAACTGCATTGTCTGTATCGAGTCGATTATCACGACATCGGGCTTGTTCTCACGCACACCCTCTATTATAGTATCGCAGTCGGTGCAGGCACTGATATAAAGCCCGTCGCTTGCGACACCCAGCCTGTCTGCACGGAGCTTTATCTGACGTTCACTTTCCTCACCGGATATGTACAGCACGGTCTTATCCTGCGCAAGACAACCGCATATCTGTAAAAGGAGCGTCGATTTGCCGATACCGGGGTCGCCGCCGAGCAGAACAAGCGAGCCTTTGACAAGTCCTCCGCCGAGAACTCTGTCAAGCTCCGACATTCCCGTTTCATATCTTGTTTCATCACTGAACGAAAGGTTGTTTATACTTGAAAGCGGAAGCCTGCCGCCGCCCGTGCTTCTTGCAAGACCGTGGGATTTTGGCTGTATAAGCGTTTCTTCAAGCGTGTTCCATGCGCCGCAGGCATTACAGCGTCCGCTCCATTTCGGATATTCCTGACCGCACTCACTGCATATATATACTGATTTTGATTTTGCCATTTTTTCGTCCTTTCCGATGAATTACTGTCCGGAGCTTGTAATATCACCGCTGTTTTCGGGAATACTGCTCGCTGAAATTTCCGTCCGACCTGCATTGTCCGCAGGCTTTGAGGTGAGATATGTAAGTATCCCGTTGTATATAGTATAGGCTACCTTACGCTGATAGTCGGTATCCGACAGATTTGCCGCATCATCGGGATTTGAGAGAAATCCGCATTCTATCAGCACGGCAGGTATCTTTGTGTTCTTGAAAAGGTACAGCTCGTCGCCCTCCTGCTTTATCTGTCTGTCATTGCCCGGCTGTATCGTCTTGAAATTATCCTGCATTATCTGCGCTATCATACGGTTGTCAGGGTTGTTCGCCGTGTAGAAAATCTGTGCGCCGAAATATTCAGGCTCGGTGAACTTGTTCTGATGAATAGACAGGAACAGGCAGTCGCCGTATTTGTTTATAATATCAAGACGGTTCTTCATATCGGAAACCTTCTGCTCCCGTGTGCCTTTTACGCCTTCATCGTGTATCGAAATATCGCTGTCACGGGTCAGCACTACATTAAATCCCGATAATGTCAGCATATCGCTGAGATCACGCACAATAGCAAGATTGATATTCTTTTCAAGCTCACCGTTTATGCCGACCGCACCGCTGTCTGTTCCGCCGTGACCTGCGTCAAGTACGATGGTTTTCTTGTTTGTAACGTGCGATGTTGACGCTCTAACGCTCATCTGCGAGTAGTCGGCAGTTGCCGCAATGACGGTAAAACAGCCGAGCAGGACTATAAGTGCAGGGATTCGTGTTCTTAGCCGCTTAAATTCAAATCGTTTCATGTTCAGTTTCATATTGTCCGACCTTTCGGTAAATTTTTGTACATTATATGAAACGAGCAGTGAAATAATGACAGGCTATGCCTGCCAGGCTGTCGGAAAACATATATAATTTTTATAATGGGATTTTGGGGCAATGGTCGGGAACAGATTTTTACGGAAGCTATAAATTATTATACCATAAATCAAGTCGGTGTAAACCGACACGGCGGTACGCCGTATTTTGTCGTCAGACAAAAGATTTAATGGTAAAATGTTCTCAGAGGTGCGGTGCGCCGCAAGCCGTGCTTTTGCACGGCAAAATCCGCCCCCGGCGGATTTTAAGTCTGAGGTTATTATACCACACTTCCCCCGCACCCGCAACTTTATCTCCTTTATTTTTAATGAATAGCCGGGAATTTTTGAGTTATCATATTTACGGGCGAATTTAACAGCGTTTAAAAACAACTAAAAACAGTGTGAAATATATGTAACCTAACATAAAATTATTTTAGTTAAACGAATTTGTAAGTGTGAAAACGGGTTACACCGATACTTACTTAATAAAATTGTGTAACACAGTTAAGTTAGTGTGAATTTTGTTTTTAATGCACATAATAAACAAATATAATTTATGTGTTTTAGCTGAATTTCCTATAGCTGTATTGACTTTTAGCTAAAACGTTGTATAATCTTAAGTGAATTAAGCAAGCGGAAACAGCTTAATAAACATAAGCTAAATTCATTAACTATCAACTAAGGACCGGTGGCTAAGCACTGTCCGACCAGAAAGGAAATTATCACATGAAAGCAAAGAAGATACTCGCAGGTATCCTTGCGGCAAGCACAGCAGTTTCGCTGGCAGCCTGCAACAGTAACAATGCAACATCATCAACATCAGGCAGTACATCATCTTCATCAAAGACAGAAGATAACAGTTCTGCGACATCGGGTGAAGAATCTTCGACTACACCTTCGGGCGAAAAGATCACACTCAAGGTTCTTACTCACCGTACAGACCGTAAGGATGACGGCTCACTCGACAAGATGACAGATGCTTTTGAAGAAAAGTACAACTGCACTGTTGAATATCAGTCATTCAAGAGCTACGCAGATGACGTTTCGACAATGATGAGCACCAAGGAATATGGCGATGTACTCATGATTCCCGATACAGTTAAGCTCGCCGATCTTTCAAACTTCTTCGAGCCTCTCGGCAAGTACGATGAACTTAAGGATAAGTACAAGTGGGCAGATCAGAAGATGTATGACGGAACAGTATACGGCCTTGCTCACTTAGGCTCTGTTAGCGGCGGTATCTGCTACAACAAGAAGGTATGGGCAGACGCAGGTATCACAGAAATGCCCAAGACAGCCGACGAATTCATCGCTGACTTAAAGAAGATCAAGGAAAAGTTCCCCGATGTAATTCCTTACTACACAAACTTCAAGGAAGCAAGCTGGACAGCTTCACAGTGGTCAAGCCTTGTTGTTCCTTCTTCGGGTAACCCCAACTTTGAAACAGACCTTATCGTAAACAAGGAAGACTTCTTCACAGAAGGCAAGCCCTACTACAACGTATTCAAGCTGATGTACGATATATATTCAGATTCTACTCTTATCGAGGGCGACCCGATGAGCTCCGACTGGGAAGGCTCAAAGCTGATGATTGCAAAGGGCGAAGTTGCTACAATGACAATGGGTTCATGGGCAGTTTCACAGTTCCAGCAGATCGCTAAGGATAATAACCTTGATCCCGAAAATATCGGTTACATGCCTGCTCCCTTCTCTAAGGACGGCAAGCAGTACGCACAGTACGCAGCAGACTACTGCATGGGCGTAAACAAGAACATTGCCGATGACAAGAAGGATCTCGGCAAGAAGTATATTGAATGGTTCATCGCTGAATCCGGCTTCTCTGAGGCTGAAGGCGGTATCAATACACTTGAAGGCAGCAAGCTCCCCGATTACCTCTCAGCATTTGACGGTTGTGAATTCTTCACAGCGGCAACGGCTCCCGAGGGTCTGACAGGCGTATTCAACGCTATCGACAAGGATTCTGAGGTCGGTATATGGACAGGCGACTCCGCTAACTTCAAGCTCCAGCTTGCTGAAGCAGCATTTGCCGGCAAGGGCGACGCAGGCTTCAAGGCTATCGCAGACTCCGTTAATCAGAAATGGGCCGCTACAAGAGATGCTAACGCAGAGCTTGAAGCATACATCAAGGCTAACGGCTAATTAACGCTATCGTATTTTCTTCATAGATACTCCAAACACACAAACCCGTACGGAAAGGCGTAAGTCTTTCCGTATAGGTTTTTATGGAGAAAATTAACTAATTTACAAAAATAGAAATTATTTCTTGAAAGGACAGATTTATGGCTACTCAAGGCGTTACCGCAATTCAGAAGCGTCGCACATTATGGCAGTGGCTTAAAGGCTATACAGGTCAGAAATACATGACCACAGTGCTGTTTCTGGCGATACCTGTCGCACTGCTGATACTTTTCACTATTATCCCTGCTGTTAATATGATAATATTCAGCTTCCAGCAACGTGACCAGCTTGGCGTAAATGTACAGTGGGTCGGTTTTGACAACTATAAGACGCTGTTTACCGATATGGCATATCTTTCAACGCTCATCAACAGCTTGTACTACTTTGTCGGCTCGTTTATACAGCTCGGACTTGCACTTTTCATCGCAACTCTGTTATGCTCGAAAATAAAGCTCGCAGGACTGTTCAAGGGAGTTATCTTCTTCCCTTATCTTATGAACGGCGTTGCGGTAGCGCTTATCTTCCAGAGATTCTTCAGAGGCGATGACGGCGGTACGCTCAACTCCATAATCGCACTTTTCGGAGCAGATCCTGTAAAGTGGCTGTCAAACGGCGCTATCAACAACTGGTGTCTGGTTTTTGCGTCGGTATGGCGTTATATCGGCTTTGATATTCTGATGTTCATCGGTGCTATCCAGTCTATCTCGCCCGACATTTACGAAGCGGCTGACCTTGACGGTGCAAACGCATGGCAGAAGTTCTGGCACATAATTTTCCCCGGTATCAGAACAATCATCGCATTACAGCTTATCCTTGCCATCAAGGGTGCTGCATCTGTATTTGAGATACCGTATATTATAACCGGCGGTAAGATGGGAACATCGACCTTCGTTATCAAGACGATCGAAACGGGCTTCCAGTACCAGAAGATCGGACTTGCATCCGCAATGGCTATCGTCCTGCTGTTTATAATAATAGTGATTACGATGATCCAGAAGATATTCTTTAAGGAAGAAAAGTAGGTGTAACAATGACAGACAATATCACAACAACCGAAAACTCCGGACAGACCTCTTTCAATATGGATAAATACAGGTTCAAGGAAACGCCTAAGGGTGTAAGAATGCTGATAGACGTATTGAAATACGCCGTGCTTGTCATAGCCTGCCTTATAGTTATCGTGCCTCTGGTAGTCGTATTACTCGGCTCGCTGAAAAGCCACGAGGATTTTCTGACAAGCGGAGCGTTTGAGCTTCCTAAGGTGGTGGAGCTGGCAAACTTCAAGACGGCGTTCCTGCAGGGTAACGTAATGAAAGGCCTTATCAATACCGCTATTATCCTTGTGTTCTCGTGTGCGGGAACGATAATCACTGGTACTATGACCGCCTTTGTTGTACAGCGTTTTACAATGGTGTTCACAAAGCTTGTAAAGAATGTATTCCTTATTGCCGCACTCCTGCCGAATATCTCTATGCAGGTAACGGTATTCCAGGTAGTGCACGCACTCGGTCTTTATGACACCCTCGCCGCACCGATAATCCTTTATATCGGTACGGATATAGTTTCAATCTATATCTTCATACAGTTCCTCAATAACATATCCGTATCCCTTGACGAAAGTGCGATACTTGACGGCTGTTCATATCCGAGAGTATACCTGAGCATTATTCTCCCTATGCTCCGTCCTGCTATTGCGACCGTGCTTGTAATCAAGTTTGTAAGCATATACAACGACTTCTATACAGCAAACCTGTATATGCCAAGTGACGGACTTCAGGTCGTATCAACAGCCCTTTACAAGTTCATCGGTCCTTACGGCTCACAGTGGGAAATTATCTTCGCCGGTGTAATTATCTGTATTATACCTACTCTGATAATCTTCCTTTCGATGCAGAAGTTTATTTACAGCAACCTTGTTTCAGGCTCTGTAAAGGAATAAACGCTTCCGATTCTCCTTGCTATATATAAAAATGACGTCACGCCGAAAAGCGTGACGTCATTTTGGTTACGGGAAAGTTTGTACATAAATGCAGACGTTCATAATTTTTAACGGCGTGAGTTTTTCCTGCTGAAAACGCAGATAAAACAGCCGTTTTATTTGTAGCTGCTACCCTTATATATATCGGGATAAATTAAATTGAATGATAATGAACGGTTCCTTTTATACGAAGCAACACATAGCTCCAACGAGAGCTTTTTAACACTTATAGACCGGTAGCATTCATTTCTCAGGAGTGCCGCCGCTACTGTCATAGCAGTTTTCTTGTCATCATACCGTGCAGCATATTCCGGACAATATACGGTTGCTTTTGCGGAATTAATGTATTTGATTTTCCCATCCTTGCTTATAACCTCGAGTACATAAGCCATGCTCCCACCTCACTTTACAATTATCCGATAATAAAATTATAATTTAAAGAAAGGCGCATTTCAATAACAAATTAAAAATAAAGTTGAAAAATGGGATAATATGTCAGAAATTTTGTCGAATTTATTGAAATCACTGAAATAATCCGAATTTTACTCTCAGACGGCAGCATTTTTTCAATAGTGCATCGCCTGTTATAAGCACAAATATTACTGTGGATACTGCGTGGATAAGGTCAAAGGGTATGCCTGAAACGATATATGCGGTAATTGTCTGTAAGTTTATATCGGTCGTGTAGGTAAGCACACTTGATATATTCATTATTCCGCCGTAAATAACGAGGACTGACAGGAAGGAGTAGATACAAAGGGCGAGCGTGTTGCGCTTTTTCGAGAAGATGATACCTGCAAAAAAGCCAAGAAGCCCCATTGCAAACATCTGCCACGGCGTCCACATACCCTGACCGAACAGCATATTCGATATCAGCATAGACACCGCACCGACAAGAAAGCCTGCCTGTGCACCGAGCGCCGTTCCGCTTATGATAACGATTGCGGCAACGGGCTTGAACTGCGGAAACATAAAGAAAAGCTCCCTTCCTGCGACAGCCGCCGCAGAAAGCACGGCAAGCACCGCTATATCCTTTGCGGACGGCTTCTTTTTTTCAAAGCTGATAAAGAAAGCGGCAAGGCACTCGACAAGCACGGCAAGAATTATCAGCAGATGCTTTCTTGTGCCGTTAGGGATAAAAAGTGTGCCGAGTATCACTGTGAAAGGAATAAGAACGGCGGTTATAACGCCTGCGACAATATCGGACGGAGTTACTTTTTTTGCGGTTACGGGCGGCTTTGCCATTGAGTTTTTCGGGGCAACGCCGATAATAAGCATAATCATAGGAACGCACAGCAACGCATATTGCAGCCAGAACGGCTCTGACGGTATCTCAAAAGGGAATATGCCGGTACCGGCTAAAAGCATAAAAACAAATCCGACACTGCCGAGCGAAAGCATTACCTTTCGGAAAACCGAGAGCCTTTTGCGTTTTTTGCGTTGCGGTACTGCTGTGTCGGGCTTATCGCCTTTTATGCCGTGAAAACGTCCGGAGAGATCGCCGCAGTTTTCAGCCACTCCTCTGAGAGAAGCTATAAGCCCTGCGACAGTGTAAACATTATCGCATACGTTTTTGGCGATTTTCGCACTGTCTGTAGTGAAAAACGAGGAATCGGAAAAGAACTGTGACGGCGGCAGAGATACGCTTATTTCGCCGTCAAAAAGCAGGGCGCATATATCCGCCGTTTCAGCGCAGAAATCCATATCGTGACTGACAATCACAATCGTTTTCCCGTCTGCTTTAAGCTGTTTCAATAATGCCGAGAACATCTGCTTATATACTGCGTCCGCCGCCTTGGTCGGCTCATCGAGAAGAAGTATATCCGCACCGTAGGAAACGAGCTTTGCGAGCGCCGCCTTCTGCCTTTCACCGCCGGATAAGTCAAACGGGTGACGTGACAGCAGGTGCGTAAGATTAAATGCGGCGGCTATCTCGTCGGCATTATCGGCAAATTCTTCTCTGAGCGTTTCCTTATTGAAAAGCAGGGTAGGGTCTTGCGGAAGAAAACCTATCTTTCCGCCGTTTATCGTTATTTTTCCGCTGTTTTGCTTGAGCGTACCGCAGATAAGGCTTAGCAGGGTCGATTTTCCTGCGCCGTTGCCGCCCACTATTGCGGTTATGCTCCCTTGCTTTATGTCAAGCGAAAGGTTTCTTATAATATCTCTTTTGCTGTTCTTATAGCCGAAAGACAGATTTTTAACGGATATACAGCTTTCCTCCGACAGCGTATAGTCTGCGGCGGCAGGTGATACGAGCCTGTGATTTTCGCCGTAGGACGTATACCAGTCCTTAGCGGAGGGAACGTCAAGCAGAGGAAGAACATTGCTGACAGATGCGCTTGCTCTTACACCTGCCGGCATTTCAAAAAGCATAGGGTGATTGTTTTCTGACAGATGCTTTGTAAGAGAGCTTGCGTCGCCGTCGTGACACACCTTGCCGTTGTCGAGCATAACCACACGCTTTGCAACGGACAAAAGACCGCCGAGCTGATGCTCCGCAACAATCACTGTCGTACCAAGCTCCTTGTTTATTCTTACAAGCAGCGAAATAAACTGCGTGGATGCGATAGGGTCAAGCTGTGAGAGCGGCTCGTCAAGAAGCAGTACATCGGGATTCATAGCCATTACAGACGCTAAGTTAATCATCTGCTTCTGACCGCCCGAGAGCTTGTCGCAGTCGCAGTACAGCAAGTCCTCTATGCCGAAGAACAAAGCGGTCTGGGAAACCTGCGAGCGTATTTCGTTTTGTGAAAGTCCTATGCTTTCCGCACCGAAGGCAAGCTCGTGCCAAACCTTGTCGCAGACGATCTGCTCGTCCGTAAACTGCGTGACAAAGCCTGCAAAATGACCGCTGAAAGAAATTTTTCCTTTTTGCGTTCCTGCATCGGCAGGCGCTTTCATAAGATTTAAAAGGGTGGATTTTCCGCTTCCCGAGCTTCCGCAGAGTATTACGAATTCTCCTTTGTTTATTTTAAGCGAAATATCGGAGAGTGCGTTCATATCCGAGCCGGGATAGGAATATGACAGATTTGAAATATTATAAAGTTCCATTTCTTTCCCTCCGTTTAAAACGTGAATAAAGCTCGGCTGCAACAGGCATCGCACAGAGTATGAGCCAGAAAACATCCGCAGAAATATCGAAAGCTGTCAGCGGCAGGATAAATTCAGGGTAGTAGAGGTAATAGGCCTTACCGCTTGCAAAAAGAATAATAATTGCGGTTGTGCATATCACGGTAACAGACATTATAATAAAGTCGGACGGTGCAAAGCGGAATATGCTGTAGGCTGTACGTTTTGCTGTACCGTAACCTCTGTATTTCATGGATCGGGCGGTATATGCGCTATGCTCAAGGGTATCCGTTATCGCAACGGAGAGAACG
>OGZH01001615.1_pt1 | contig 13773 bp, 10 predicted proteins | sample 1576741 | NCBI WGS metagenome assembly OGZH01 (sample SAMEA3541560, study PRJEB24748) | human gut metagenome | biome: human gut; feature: human-associated habitat; material: faeces | place: China | collected 2012 | reverse complement strand
CAACCGCCGTATAATGTTCCCGTAACTCTTCCACATAATCCGTACTACATTTCAAGGAGACATGAGGCTCCTCCGCATCCAAAGGAAGCAGCAGGAACATCTTATTCTCTACCTTAAAGACCAGCGATACCTCATCGAACGGGAAACACTCGATGGTATTCTTCAAGGAAAGGCAGTATTCACGTACTTCTTCTATATTCATAACTTTTATCTTTTAACGGCAAGGAGCATAGAAAGCATCTTCGATATGGTCGATCAGGAAACCCGTCTCTTTCTTGATCAATGTCACGATATCAAAACGGACTGGTAAGTCTATATTAAAATAACGGACATAGGCATCCGCAGCGGCGACAATCCTCCGAATCTTCTTGGTGTCTACCGCATCTTCCGGTGAAAGCAAAAAATCCTCAGAGCGTGTCTTTACCTCCACCACGATTAACTCATCTTCCTTGACAGCGATAATATCCAGTTCATAATGATGCCAATGCCAATTGGTATGCAACACGTTATATCCATGTTTTACCAGATAGGCACGAGCCTCAGACTCACCTTCCCGACCCATATCGTTCTGTCTTGCCATCGCATTAATTTGCACAAATATAGCCATTTTCTTTGTTATTCGGCTATTCACTCGTACATTTGCAAATGTATGAAAGAAGAACGTAAATATTCATCGGCTCACCCCAATCATCCGAGGGTACACAAAGTGACCTTTATGCTGAATGACGAAGAGCATAAAGCGGTAAAACGTTACCTTTCACGCTACAAGATCGAGAATAAGTCCCGTTGGTACCGAGAGACGATCCTTTCTCACATCCTCAAGACCTTGGAGGAGGATTATCCGACTCTTTTCAACGAAAATGAGATGAGAAGATGAATCCTTTCAATGACGAATATTTCATGAAGCAAGCGTTGGTGGAAGCTCGTGCGGCAGCGTCCGAGGGTGAGGTTCCCGTAGGAGCTGTTATCGTCTGCAACAACCAGATCATAGCGAGGGCGCATAATCAAACCGAATGCTTGAACGACGTGACCGCACATGCCGAGATGTTGGCGATTACGGCCGCCGCCGGAGTCTTAGGAGCGAAATACCTGACAAATTGTAGTCTATACGTAACCGTGGAACCCTGCATAATGTGTGCCGGCGCGATCGGATGGGCACAATTAAGCACGATCGTATACGGGGCATCCGATGATAAAAGAGGTTTCTCCAAATTCGCCCCTCAAGCCTTCCATCCGAAAGCGATTATCAAAAAAGGTATCCTTGAAAAAGAGTGCGCGGAAGAAATGCAGCGTTTCTTTAAGCAAAGACGCTAAGCTCTATTTAACTTCCTCGTAATCCACATACTCCCCTTCATCCTTGGCGAATATCTTCTTACGGTGCACATAAGGTGTACGATCATCATCATCGTCCCGGGCGGTAGTAGTCGTAGAACGATGTCCGGAAGTATTGCTATTTGTTTGACGACGTTGTTCTCCCTTACGAGTGCTGTTTCCGCTACCAAAAAAGATGTTCTTAAAGGTACGCAAGATGGAGAAACCCATCAGAAACACCAACAGGATAAAGAAAAAGAATATTACAAACAAAAACTTAAACATAATCCGATACTTAAATGATTCTTTACTATCACAAACACAAAGATAAGAATTCTTGTTTATCCCTTTTTGTTAAAAATAGACAAGACTATATATAACAGGATGGTTCCAGAGATTCCCAAGAATCCCCATAACGCCACGAAAATAATGGCACAAGCGATCAATATATAGCGAAGCTCATTACCCTTCCACGCTAAGGATTTCACCTTCAGCGAGAACATCGGTATCTCAGACACCAACAGCAAGGAGGTAATAAACGCCAAGATAACAGTCACCAACACGAACAAGCCTTCATTCGCATGGACAACCGGTAAAACAGAATATCCCACCGAAGCCCAAAATAAAGCATGCGCCGGAACCGGCAAGCCGATAAACGAGGTAGTTTGCCGTTCATCAATATTGAACTTAGCCAAACGCAAACCTGAAAACGTAGGGATCACGAACGCCAGATAAGGGATATACGTATTCAAAGAGCCAAAAGGCAAAGCCGTAGAAGCCTCTCCCAACAACCAATAGACCACCATGCCCGGAGCGAAGCCGAAACTTACCATATCCGACAAGGAATCCAATTCCTTTCCCATCGGCGAGTAAGCCTTCAATAAACGAGCGGCAAAGCCATCGCAGAAATCAAAGACCGCGGCTATAATAATCCAAATCAACGCAGATAAAAGATTTCCGTGCAAGGCCATAACACTGGCGACACAACCGGACAGAAGGCTTAGACACGTAATTGTATTAGGAATATGTTTTCTTATACTCATTTTGACAAACGGGCTATAGGCGTTTGATTGCCTGTTACTTTTTGATCCATCTCTATTAACACCTCTGTTCCTACCGGCAGGTAGACATCCACGCGAGAACCGAATTTAATAAACCCCATTTGCTCGTCCACATGACATTTCTCTCCCGGCTTGGCATACGTAACGATGCGGCGTGCCATCGCCCCGGCAATCTGACGAGCCAAGACATCCACCCCGTTCCTCGTGGTAATCACGACCGCCGAACGTTCGTTCTCCGTACTACTCTTCGGCAGATAAGCCGCCATAAAACGCCCGTTCTGGTGGGAAACATGCTTAACGGTACCGTTTACGGGAAACCAATTAGCATGCACGTTGAAGATAGACATAAAGATAGATATCTGTAGGCACTTCTTATGAAGGATCTCGTTCTCCATCACTTCCTCGATGGCAACGATCGTACCGTCGGCGGGAGCGATCACCAAGCCTTCCGAATCATAAGGAAACCGGCGGAAAGGACTACGGAAGAAGTTTAATACCAATAGGAACAATACGGTAGAAACAAAAGCGACAGAATAAAACAGCATACCCTTACCTACCGTATGGTACAAAGTTATATTCACAATAAATAATATTGTAAACAACGTAAGCAGTAAACCGGTTCCTTCTTTATGTACTTTCATTCTTCTTTGACTGTATCGTTTTATACTAAGAATCTGCAAAAATATTCATTTTTACCGAATATCAAAAATATATCACTTATTCACTGCCTCTATTTTACCTAACTCTACGTACCAAAGGTATCCATCGACCCGCTCGAAACCCATTTTACGGATTAATTGCAGGTAATTTCTTACCTGATTAGGATGGCGCTTATCTTGCCGTTCGCCAAATTTATAATCCACGACAATAACCTTACCTCCTTTTATTATCACCCGGTCCGGGCGTTTAGACAAGCCTTTACCGAACAGGATATCCACTTCATTCAAGACACGGGCGGAACCATCATACCAAGCCTTTACCTCCTCCGCTTGCAATAATTCTTCCAGACGGCTGATCAACTCCGCCGCTTCCTCCCGGTTAATCACCCCGGCTAACCGATAACTTTCGACCGAAGCGGGAATATCTTTCGGCGTACGTATCCGGCTCAATACCTCATGCATCAAGGTACCGTGCTTCCGCCTGGCATTATCGAAAAAGAATCCTTTCCCATGCAGGCGTAATTGTAAACGATCATCCGGGGAAACGGAATACAGGCGGCTCATGGGGATTTCCTCCAGGGTATCTTCTGCCGTTCTACCCGAAGCTGGATGCCACCATTCGCCCCTTTCAAAGGTATCATCCTCGATATCCGTCTCCACCCCCGCCCACAATAGATCGGCGATGGAAGTTATCTTCTCAACCTTACCTTCCTTGTTGATCTTCCTCGGACGGGGGGAGAATACGATCAGTTCTTCTTTCGAACGGGTAAAAGCGACGTATAAGGTGTTCAAGTTATCGATGAAAGCATGCAAGCGCTCCTTGAAATAATCCTTGGCGAAAATCGTGCTACTCAGGATCTGTCCGTAACGGACAGGAACTAAGTGCAGGCGGTCAAACGGCTTCTTCTCCGGGTGGCACCAAAGGATAACGGGCTTTGTCGGCTTATGGTCGATCTCCCAGTCCCCGAAAGGAATGATAACGACCTTAAAACCTAAGCCCTTGGATTTATGTACGGTCAAGATGCGGATAGCGTTTTGCCCATCCGGGGTAGCGATCGTCTTTCGATAACCGGTCTCGTCCCACCATCTCAAGAAACGGTTCAAATCCGCGCTTTCTTTTTGGGCGTACTCGGAAACCATATCCAGAAAGGCTTGCACGAATACCTGTTCCGTTTCCGGGAAGTAAGCGGAGAAGTTACGGAAGAGCCCTTCGGTTACCTCGTACAAGGATTGCCGGGAAATAGACTGAAGGTTTTGGAAAACAGACTCATCCGCCTCGCTCTCCCCGAATTTTCCGGTTAATACTTGATAGGCATACATCGCCAATTTCTTGTTCATCCGGTCCTCCGGATTTCGCAAATAGCGCAATACGGCGATCAGGAAACGGACCGCCGGAGAACTACCCACGAACAGGGCATCATCGGAGATGATATCGTAATTGTACCGGTCGGACGGATGCTCTTCCTTATAGGCTAGCAACGTATCAGCCACTAAAGCGCCTTCTTGATTGGTACGCACGAGTATGGCGATGTCTTTTAGCGCATAACCGTTATCCTGCAAGCGCTCCAAGGTAGCGGGCAATCGCTCCATCGCCTCCTGCTTCCAGTCCTTATCCTCATCACCGGAGAGGAAATCGATCCGTACATGTCCATCCTTCTTCTGGAAGGGCGGGGGGACACGCTGGGAACTATCGTCGTAGGCCGCCATGATCCTCGCAGAAAAGGCCGTGCGCTCTTCCTCGCTTAATGAGGAGTTTTTCAACGCCTCATTATATAGATCCTGCAGGATCGCCGGAGCGGCGGTGAAGAATGCGTTATTAAACTCCACGATATGGCGGCAGCTTCGCCAATTATCCATCAGGGTTTCCTCACGGACTTGCTCGTCCTCGAAATCCCTGCGGACTTGCTCGTCCAATAGCTTCCAATCCGAGTTACGAAAACGATAAATACTTTGTTTCACGTCGCCAACGATCAGATTCGCCCGGCCATTCGCCAGACTCTCCTCCACCAAGGGGCGGAAGTTATTCCACTGCATGCCGCTGGTATCTTGGAACTCATCGATCATATAATGATCTACGTGCGTACCCGTTTTCTCGTAGATAAAGGGGGCGTCACTGCCGCTGATGACCTTATTCAGCAACTCGGTCGTATCGGCGATCAGCATGACATTCTTTTCTTCCCGGTAAGAGGCGATTTGCCGGGAGATATCGGTTAAGATCCCTAACGTATAATAATAACGTACGATCTCCCGGGCCGTGTTATAGGCCGTCAGGTTGGCGAACAGGGATACGATATTCTTTACGCAGGCATTCAACCCTTCCTCATATACACACCCGATGATCTGCCGGAGACCCGGTGGAGTCGTCTTGGTCGTATAGGCATCCGGATTATCCGGCAAAGCTTGGAACGTGGCTGTCGGCTCTTTCATCTCACCTTTCGCCAGCTTCTCGAAATAGAAAAACGGGGAACGACTTCCTCCCTTAAAATCCGAGGGTTGTAAGGCGAACTGTTTCAGCAACGCCACTCCCTCCTCTCCTAAACGTTTCGCCTCCGCCTCGACGGAGCGGATAATGGCGTATAGCTCATTCTTATAGGCATCGAGCGCCTGCTTATCCGCGATATCCTTACCTACTTCCTCGCTAAATGCCTTATAACTCTCCTTAAAGACCTCCCGGCTGAGCGACATGATGTCTTGCCGCAAACTCCAGCCGCCTCCATCCTCGATCTTGTCCTCGGCGAAACGCAGCAGCCAACCTAGCAAATCCTTGCTCTCCGGCTTCTCCAGATCGGCCAGCAGGTTATCGATCGCCTCGGTCAAGACCAGTTCTTGGTCCATCTCGATGCCATAACCGCCTTGCAAACCGATCTCGCGGGTAAAGGCACGCATCGTTTGCTGGAAAAAGCGGTCGATCGTACTGATATTAAAAGCGGAGTAATCGTGCAGGATAGCGACCAGAATCTTCCGGGCCTGCTCCCTCACCTGCCGCTCCGTCAAGGAATAGGCGGAAGAGAGTAGCTGGATATAATCGGACGCACGGCCGGAAGCGAGGTGATAAAGTTCTTGAACGATACGGGTTTTCATCTCATCCGTCGCCTTATTCGTAAACGTCACGGCCAAGATCCGGCGGTAAACGCCCGGCTGGGAGAAGAGCAACATCAGGTACTCCCCTGTCAGCTTATGCGTCTTGCCCGCCCCGGCGGAAGCCCTATAGATTGTTAGCATAGCGATCGGGGATTAGATCGTACGGCTTTTCGAATAGCCCTCTTTCCGGAGGATATCCAACACCTTGGCACGCAGGTCCCCTTGGATGATTATCTCCCCGTCCTTAGCGGAACCGCCTACGCCGCATTTCACTTTCAAGAGTTTTCCCAAGGCGGTCAGATCCTCGGAAGTGCCCCGGAACCCGGTGATCAAGGTAACCATCTTCCCTCCCCGGTTCCGCTTATCCAAGGATATGCGCAAAGCTTGTTTCTCCTTCGGCAACGTATCTTCCTCTTCCGTATCTCCCGTATTATATTGAAAATCGGGATTCGTGGAGTACATCACGCCTAATCGATCTTTCCAATCATTATTCTTCATAAAAATACCACTTTATTGGCTCAAAGCTACGTATTAATCTCCGAATAGGCAAACAAGGGCGAAAAGGCTATCCTATCAAGATGGAACTATTACCATTTTACTACATATAAAACCTTTATTTTCAGGCAAACCTCTTGCTTAATAAAGCGGAATCACTACATTTGCTACCAGAATCACGTTTGCTACATATATCGCTTAGAATTAACGGCCATGAGAAATATCATTCTTTTTATTTTTATTATACTAACGGTCCACTTGAACATGAGCGCACGAGGCTCCGGCGAGAAACCGTCTATAGTCGTACTGCACTCCATCAACTTCGAGGAAAGCTGGACGAAACAGACCTATCTTGATATAGAAAGAAAATTCGGGGAGGAAGGGTTTACCGTAAAGGCGATTCCCTTACAGATCCCCGGTATCCGCACTATGGAAGGGTTTCAAGAGAAGAGAACAATGATCCTAGAGAGAGTTCCCGTGCCACCCACCTTAGTCGTATGCATAGGAGATCCCTCTTGGCTTGTCGCCCGCCCGTTGTTTGACAAGGAATGGAAAGATATTCCCTCTATCATCTGCTACGCCAGAGATTATATGTACCCGAAAGAAGAGTACCTGATAGACCTAGATAAAAACGTGCTCGATACGCTGGTTCCCATCACGGACGTAGTAAAAGGCTATAACGCCACTTTTATAAAATACCCAGTCTATATCAAGCAAACGATCGAGCTAATCAAAAAGCTACAACCGGAATTAACCAAACTGGCCTTTATTTTTGACCGCCGTTATATAAGCCAGCAAACGAAAGCGGATGTAGAGGCCGTGCTACGGAAAGATTTTCCGGGCATCCAATTCGAGCCACTGTCTACCACCTCCATTTCCACCGAGAACTTATTGGACAGACTGGCCTCTTTCGACAATAAGACCGGAGTCCTTTATTACTCATGGTACAGGACCCGGAAGGATAACGAGAATCGTTACCTAGTCGATAACGTCCAGAAAATGACCAATAGTTTCTCCGTCCCCCCAATCTTTACCTTGCAAGACGTACAAACAGAAAACGGGAATTTCGCCGGGGGATATTATGTTTCTCCGGAGGATTATGCGCAGGTGACGGTCAACACGATCGAAATGATCCTCTCGGGGAAAGATAGTAAGGAAATCCCGATCCAGACTGCGGAAACCCCGAGGGCCTACCTAAATTACCAGCATCTATTGCTTCACCAGATCGATCCCGGCCTATATCCCCCGAACGCCACGTATTTCCAAGAGCCTCCCGGTTTCTTACAGAAATACAAGATCCATATCATAAGCCTACTCGTCATTCTGGCGTTATTGATAACGATCGGGATCTTACGGGTCCGCCTCTTCATCCAAAAGCAAAAGGCCAAAGACAAGGAGCTGCAAATCGCACGCCAAGCGCAAGACCTGAACCAGAAATACCAGCTCGTCTTGAAAGCCAGCAACATGATGACATGGATATGGGACGTAAAAGAAGCACGGCTCGAATGTAACAATATTTACCTGACCCAAAGATCCATTCGCGACAAGGGAATCGACGGCCTATTCAGCATGTCGGCGGACGAGTTTTATAGCGGCATTCACCCCGAGGACTTGGAACAGATGCAAGACGCTATCAATAAACTAATCGCCGGCGAGAGCATATCGATCGACGAGGAGATCCGTTATTTAGACGATACAGGGCTTGAATATACATGGATAGAGATCTTTGCGATCGTAGGGAAAACCGATCCGGAAGGAAAATCCGCCTACTTAACCGGAGGTACTACCCTCATCAACCAACGGAAAAAAATGGAACAAGAACTGAGGGACAAGGAGAAGATAGAGGAATCCAACCGGTTGAAATCCGCCTTCCTAGCGAACATGAGCCACGAGATACGTACCCCGCTGAACGCTATCGTAGGCTTTTCCAACCTGCTAGCGGAAACTTGCCACTCCGAGGAGACGAGAGAGTTCTGCGAGATCATCGAGACGAACAACGAGCTTCTCCTTCAACTCGTGAACGATATCCTGGACCTATCGAAGATCGAGGCCGGGCAAATGGATTTCATCTATTCCGAGTTCAACGTATCCACGCTATTCCGGAGCTTATACCAGACCTTCCAAAGCCGGGTGAAAGACGGTGTCACTCTCTATTGCGAGATACCTGAACAGGATTGCGTTATCTATTCCGAGAAGAATCGCTTGACCCAAGTGATCACCAACTTCCTCACGAACGCCTGTAAGTTCACGTTCCAAGGGTCTATCCGCATGGGATACAAGGAGAGGGAAGATGGATTATACTTTTACGTAAAAGATACCGGAAAAGGTATTGAGCGGAAGAACCTCCCGCACGTATTCGAGCGTTTCGCCAAATTCGATTCCTTTATCCAAGGAACCGGACTCGGACTATCCATTTGCCAAACGATCCTAGAGAATCTTCACGGGAAGATCGGCGTAGAGTCGGAAGAAGGAAAAGGGAGTACTTTCTGGTTTACGATCCCATGCGCTGTATCAAGACCGTAGCGTAAGCCGAGATCCCTTCCTGCCGTCCGGTGAAGCCCAGCTTCTCCGTGGTCGTAGCCTTGATAGAGATATCCTCCTCGTCCACGTTCATGACCTCGGCCAGCGTTTTCTTCATCAGAGGGATATGGGGATTCAATTTAGGGCGCTCGGCGGCTACGGTGGCATCGATATTACCCAACTCATAGCCCGCCTCTCTTAAAAGCCTCATGGTATCCCGGAGCAAGATCTTACTATCGATATTCTTATATTCACCAGCCGTATCCGGGAAATGATAACCGATATCCCGCATATTGGCCGCTCCCAGTAAAGCGTCGCAGATCGCATGGATCAACACGTCCGCATCGCTATGTCCCAATAGGCCCAACGTATGCTCGATCTTAATCCCGCCTAGCCATAATTCCCGGTCCGGCACCAAGGCGTGGACATCATAGCCAAAACCTACACGTATCTTCATATCCATTTATCTGAAAAGGTTCTTGATTCCATCCATATCGAACGACAAGGAGAAGCGCAATGTCTGGTCCAACGGGTTACTCTGTACCGTACTGATCAGATAAGCGGCATCCAACTGGAAAACACTCATGCGGAAACCAGCACCGACTGAGAAGTACTGACGGTTTCCCTGATATTTATTCTCATAGTAATAACCGCCACGAACAAAGAACTGCTGATTGTAATTATACTCCAGACCGATAGAGGCCATAATCTCCTCTAGCTCGCCCTTGAAGCCATTCGGCGAGTCACCGAATGATTTGAAGATACCCGTGATCGGGGACATATTGTTATATTCATCATGTTTTTCCTTATAAGCAGCCTCATCCTCGGGAGTCGTACCTTCTTGAATAGGTTCGGTAGGAACTAAATATTTACTCAAATCCACATAGATACCGATTTGGTTATAATCATCGATCGGATACAGTAAACCAGTTCCAACCTTTAACATCGTAGGCAAGAATTGGTTGGTATTTCCACCGTCGTAAGAGACCTTCGTACCGATATTGGAGACATTAAAACCAAAGCTCCACAGGCACTCGCTATTCCCTAAGATCACGTATTTCTCCAGATAACCGGCGATATCAGCGGCAAAAGCGTTATCCGGAACCATATCCGCATCCGACGAGGCACCCATGTCCGAACGAATATAGCGCAAGGCGACCGCCATAGAGAACACATCCGATAATTTACGGCTATAACTTACATCAAAAGCCATCTCATAAGGATTCAATATGAGCTGATTACCCATTCCTCCATCCCGGCTTTCCTGTACTTCTCCTAAAGAGAAATAACGCAAGGAAGCTCCGATCGCCTGCATATCGCTATCGCCTAATTTATAATAACCGGCCAGATATGCTAAAGCCACATCATTCACCAATTTACGTAACCAAGGCGTATAGGATAAAGCGACTCCGGCCTTACTATAACTAAAAGCATACTTAGCCGGGTTCCAGTATTGGGAATTCACATCCGGCGTAGTAGCCACACCGTTATCACCCATAGCACCTCCGCGAGCATCGGGCGCAATAGACAAAGACGGTATCGCCGTATTAATCGGGGCGAATTTATGTTTAACATCGTCTGCGCCTCCTTGGGCATATAAAGCCGTAAATGCCGTCAAAAAGCTGAAAACCGCTAGTAACAGACTGAATCTTGAAACTCTTACCATATATTCTATTCTAAAAATACATTTACATTTATCATTCCTAGAGGGTAATAAACATACCCCCATGCTTATTATAAACTAATTACCCGATACTTTATTGTGCGAGAATGATTAATTTATTCGCTTTCGTCGCCTCTTTCGAGTTATTCGTGCTAATCGCCGCCCGATACAGATAAACTCCCGGGCGCAACCGCCTGCCACCGTTATCCGTCAGGTTCCAAGTTACGATATAAGCCTTAAACAACTCGGAGGAACCGCTCTTCTCTGTACTCCATAGGAACTTACCGGTCATATCATAAACCATAACCGTCACCTTTAAGTTCGACTCCGGACGATTGTGATGCAGAAAGAATTCCACCTGATCCCGTGCCGGATTCGGGGTGGCATACATCTCGATCAGATTAGGTTTCAACCCTTCCGCCACCTCAAAAGTAAAGGTATAGGTTGTGGAGTTATTTAAGATATCCCACACCTTAAACTCGGCCGTATGCATTCCCGGCTCCATCTCGGGGATGGAGAACTGGACAAGTCCTTCGTTCTCACTATCTGGTAGCAACGCATAATAACTATTTAAGTTATAGCTCATAGAGGGCATACTATCAATCGTCAACATCATATCATGCCCTACGCTACTGCCGGTTATATTCACGCCGCTCTTATCCCACAGCTTCGCTACAAAATAAGGAGTCGTGTTTACCTTATCGCCCGAAACAAAACTGGAATCATTCAAATAGATCTGCCGGATCTTGGGACCGATCGTATCAGTCTCCGCCGTATCCGAAGTCCCCCCCACGATAAAATCGAAGAAAGAACCCTGCGCCTCTTTTGTCTCGGAAGACGCATATAGGTTTAATTTACCTTTCTTATTGGAATAAGAGATATCCTTCGGGACCATAAAAGTAAAGCTGAACTTTCCATTTCGAACCGAGTCTCTACCTATATAAATCGTATTCGGATAATCGAGATAAGTGAATTTCTCAGAGCTATTCCCTAAAGTCGTAATGGAACTTTGGCTATCAAATATGGTCGAGCTTAATACGCCCGTGAAATCCGCGGCAAAAGAACCTGACGGATTCAAGATTTCACCCTCTACCGTAATCCGGGATAACGCCTTAAACTCAAAAGGCTCATCAGAAACAGCTTCTCCATTCACAGCCGTCACCCGAGCCTTATACTCTGGATACGCAAACTTTAACGCCGGGTCTCCGATTAAGATAAAGTTCAATTTATTTGAGTCATTGAGTTGACGTTTCGTATACATCATCGCCTCTCCAAGCGTATAACGGCTATTCGCGCCTTCTTGGAACAGGTTATCGATGAGTGCCTTATTTAAGTTCGCATTATTACCGGAGAACACGACACGGGTCGTCGTAAACAAAGCGATACCCCCACTGGTAGGATTCAAGAAAACAGATTCACCCGCAGAAGTTTTCACATCGTCAAAACGGGTAAAGTCGCAGGTAGCCGTCACCCACACCGGCAGATGCTTATAACTGGAATTATTGATATCGGTTTGTGTCCATACGCTTTCGTCCGCCCAATGGGTCGTACTGCCATGCCCCGTATAATTAATCAACAACTGACCACTTTTTAATAGTTTCTCAATCTCATTATGCACATCCGGATAAGTCCCGAGGCTGCTACGCTTATAAGCATCGAAATACACTTTATTAACTAGAAAACCGGGTTGCATCTCTTCAATGGCCTCAGCAAGCTGATCTGCCTGCTTCATATGATTCGTTGTGAAGCTATCCTCATTATTTCCATCATCCGCCACGAATGTCACGTTATTCTTCCAACTACCCGAATCCTTATTCTCCATATAAGAAATCGTCTTATCCACCATCTGAGTCGCCTCCGTTACTGTACGGATTGGAAAGCGCCCGACACCCAGACACATCTTATCTCGGCTAAAATTACTGCCGGAAATATCCTCTAAAAACGCAAAATAATCATCTGTCGCATAAGAGTAGACATTCAATGACTCTTGAGACTGGAAAGTCAGGAGCATATTACTCCGTGAAACACCTTGCACCTCACCGCTTATCCCCCGATTATCATAGATCCCGTCTCCGAAAAGCAATAAATATTTTGGAGGATTACCCAAAGAAGAACTACGATCGTAAAACATCTTCATCAAACGACGATATGCCGTCGCATCTGGAGTTCCACTAGAGAACTCATTATAAATCGCCTCTGGAGTTACGACTTCAACAGTCAAGCCATCTTTCTCACGGTGCGCAACCGCCAAACGCTCCGCCTGCTGAACCAAAGACGGAGCCGATATAATAATCATATCCCTCTGTTCCAAACCATGCAGATTTGAGGAAGCGACTTCTCCCACGACTTCCGGAGAAGGAAATGTTTGATTGGTTTGAACCAACACAAACTCCCTCAATCTACCCGCTGGTATTGTAAATGAAAGTTCAGAACCATTCAGATCGGCTTCCACTCTCTTCACATTTAACGCATCGGTCACATCAAACACCAAGGTATTCGAATTCGCCTCGCTAATAACAAAGCGAGACGCATTTCCTACAGAAGTCAAGCTTCTGAAAAAAGTACAAGCCCCATAAGGGCGCAACGTACGGACAAATTGCATACGGATATAGTCCAAACGTACATTCGTATGTCCACTTGAACTATAGGAAACCACTACGTTATTTTTCTCACTTTTTGATCCCTTCCATAACGCGGTGGTTGTCCCGGGAATCGCCTTTGTATACGATCTGACATTCGAGCTTACTGTTTGGATAGAAGGTATGGTTATATCCAACAATTCGGAGTCATTGATACTTAAAGAAGCCGTACCGGAGCCAGAGTTAATTCTTGAGATAAAACGCATGGTCACCTTACCGTCCGCATCCGTAATCCCGGGGATAGAAGAAAAGGTAGAAATTGTACGAGGGCGTGCCCCACTAAAGTCCTCTCCAAAAAACTCCCGGCCGGATTGGTTTACGGAGACTAACTCTTGCTCATGCAA
>OGZH01001614.1_pt1 | contig 13774 bp, 9 predicted proteins | sample 1576741 | NCBI WGS metagenome assembly OGZH01 (sample SAMEA3541560, study PRJEB24748) | human gut metagenome | biome: human gut; feature: human-associated habitat; material: faeces | place: China | collected 2012 | reverse complement strand
CGCAGAACATACCCCAGGTGCAGTCGTCCAGCTGCACATTGCGGCAACCGGCGGCATACAGATCGGCGATCACCTGGCGATAAGCGGCGGCAATATCCGCCAGCAGCGCATCATCGTCCGGATAAACCGCGCGGGTGGCCTTGCCGTTATCCTCCCGGAACAGCTCTGCATACAGCTGAGCCGGTGCGGGAATGGTCTGGCGGGCAACGGTGTTGTCATCTTCAAATTGCTTTACAAATTTAAAATGCTCCACAAAGGGGTGATTCTCGCCGCTGATCTTGCCCACCACCTGCACAGAGCCGGGGGTGGTCTCCTCCCCATGGAAAATATAGCCGTGGTCCAGGGTGATCTCCTGCAGTCCTTGCAATCCCCACATAAAGTCCAGGTGCCAGTAGCTGCGACGGAACTCGCCGTCGGTAATGGTGTGATACCCGGCGGCTTTTTGGCGAGAGATCAGCTTGCGGATTTCCCGGTCCTCCACTTCTTTCAGCCCGGCAGCGTCCAGCTCACCGGCGGCGAAAGCGGCGCGGGCGGCCTTAATGGGCGCCGGGCGCAAAAAGCTGCCTACAAAATCATAGCGAAAAGGTGCGTTCTTGCTGTACATATTTTTGTCCTCCGTTTGGTTGTTGTTGCTTGTTGCTTATAGTATAACGGAGGTTTTCGCTATTGTAAAATACGGATATCCAGTTGTTTGCCATAGCTTCAATCTATAGGCACATACAGCTTCAAATTTTCAATATACGCCCGGCACAGGCTGCCCGGCTGCACGCCGGCAGGCAAAATATAGCCGATCTCCATGGGCGCTACGCCGGTGAGAGGCACGGCTACAATATTCTCGCCGTTAAGCTTGCTGTCGATCACGCCGCTGCACACGGTGTAGCCCTGCAAGCCGATCAGCAAATTAAACAGGGTGGCGCGGTCCCGCACCCGGATATTTTTGCTGCGCACTGCCGGGCTGAAAATCTCTTCCGAAAAATAAAAGGAATTGTGATCCCCCTGCTCAAAGGACAAATAAGGATACGGCGCCAAATCGTCAAAAGACACTGCCCGGGCACCGGAGAGCGGGTGATCGCTGCTGAGAAACACATGGGCGTGAGCGGTAAACAGGGGCGTAAAATCCAAATCCGCTCCCCGCAGCAGCTTTTGCAGCGCCGTGCGATTAAAGTCATTAAGATACAACAGGCCGATCTCGCTTTTGCGCTGTGCCACATCCTCAATGATCTCATAGGTTTGCGTCTCTCGCAAAGAGAAGTCGTAGCGGTCGCCGCCCCGCTCCCGGATCAGGTCCACAAAGGCGTTTACCGCAAAGGAATAGTGCTGGGTAGATACACAAAAGGCCTGCTTGCGCACCGGGTCGCCCTTGTAGCGGCTTTCCAGCAGTGCCGTCTGCTCCAAAATTTGGCGAGCGTAAGACAGGAACACCTCGCCTTCTTTGGTCACGATCACGCCCTTATTGGTGCGGTGGAACAGGGTCAGGTGCATTTCGCTCTCCAACTCCTGAATGGCGGCACTCAGGCTGGGCTGGGCCACAAACAGCGCCTTGGCCGCCCCGCTGACGGTACCGCACTCCGCCACCTTGACCACATATTCCAGTTGTTTTAATGTCATAACGATCTCCCCTTTGCTATTATTATACGCCATTCAGCGCCCGGGTGTAAAGGTTAAATCTATGGCAAAGCGATTCAATGTTCCCTGTTGCCGCAACCCTTCGTGGCTAACCATTTATAAAACGAAAAAGCGGCGGTGCAAGTGCACCGCCGCCAAAGGGACTTAAAATCACTCTACAATGGAGGTACCGGTCATTTCTGCCGGCTGGGGCAGACCCATCACCTTGAGCATGGTGGGAGCAATGTCGCACAGCTTGCCGCCCTCACGCAGGGTGCAGGGGTAGTTCACCACGATAAAGGGCACCGGGTTGGTGGTGTGGGCCGTGAACGGCTCGTCGTTCTCGTCCAGCATCTTGTCTGCATTGCCGTGATCGGCAGTGACAAACAGAACGCCGTCCATATCCTTGACCGCCTGAACCAAGCTGCCAACGCAGGCGTCCACCGTCTCCACAGCCTTAACGGCGGCGGGGATAACGCCGGTGTGACCCACCATATCACAGTTGGCGAAGTTGACAATCACCACATCGTACTTGCCGCTGCGCACGGCCTCATTCAGCTTTTCAGACACCTGGGGCGCGCTCATCTCCGGCATCAGGTCAAAGGTTGAGATCTTGGGAGAGGGCACCAAAATTCGATCCTCGCCAGGATACGGCTCCTCTGCGCCGCCGTTGAAGAAGAAGGTCACATGGGCATACTTCTGGGTCTCGGCGATACGCAACTGGGTCTTACCCTGCTTGGACAGGTACTCGCCAAAGGTGTTCTCCAGGCTCTCCGGACCAAAGGCCACATGCACGCAAGGCATCTCCGCATCATACTGGGTCATGCACACAAAATAGGGGTTCAAGGCGCCACCCTTACGGTCAAAGCCGGTGAATGCCGGATCCACAAAGGCGCGGGTAATCTCCCGGGCACGGTCCGGCCGGAAGTTAAAGAAGATCACGCTTTCGCCGCTCTGCACACGGCCCTCGTTGCCAACAACGGTGGGCAGCACAAACTCATCGGTCAGGTGCTTGCCGTCCTCGTCCACCGTCTCATAAGACGCACGCACGGCCGCCACCGCGTCCGTAGCCTGCACGCCCTCGCCGTACACCATAGCGGCATAGGCTTTTTCCACACGGTCCCAAATATTATCACGGTCCATGGCGTAGAAACGACCCATCACAGAGGCGATCTTACCAACGCCCAGTTCGTCCATCTTGGCCTGGAGCTGTTCCAAATCCTCCGCTGCAGAAGCGGGGGGCACATCACGGCCGTCCAGAAAAGCGTGCACATACACCTTGGAAACGCCCTGTTCCTTGGCCATCTCCAGCAGATTGTACAGGTGGGTCATATGGCTGTGTACGCCACCGGGAGACACAAGGCCCATTAGGTGCAGGGCCTTGTCCTTGGCATTCTCCATAGCGCCAACCAGCACTTCATTCTTATAGGCCTCGCCGTCGGCAAATGCCTTGGAAATGCGGGTCAAATCCTGGTACACCACGCGGCCGGCGCCCATATTGGTGTGGCCAACCTCGCTGTTGCCCATCTGGCCGTCCGGCAGGCCCACATCCATACCGGAGGCGCCGATATAGGTATAAGGGCACTCGGCCATCAGCTTATCCAAATTGGGCTTCTTAGCCATGGCAATGGCATTGCCATGCTGGGACGGGTTCTTGCCGAAGCCGTCCATAATGCAAAGCACATAAGGTTTCTTAGACATAGTAATAACTTCCTTTCACGGATAAAGTGACAAAGCAAGAGGGAGCAGCGACCATCGCCGCAACTCCCCCCCAGCCATTGATTTTTTATTTAGAAGCAGCCTTCACGATCACGGAGAAGTCCTTGGCCTTCAAAGAAGCGCCGCCGATCAGTCCGCCGTCTACATGCTCCTTCGCCAGCAGCTCCTCTGCGTTGCCGGCATTCATAGAACCGCCGTACTGCACCACAAAAGCATCTGCAGCAGCCTGGCCGTACAGCTGAGCGATAACGGAACGGATGTAACCGTTCACCTCGTCAGCCTGATCCGCCGTAGCGGTCTTGCCGGTGCCGATGGCCCATACCGGCTCATAAGCGATGATCACATTCTTCAGCTCTTCCTCGCTGACGCCCTGCAAGGCGATCTTGGTCTGCATGCCGACCACCTCAAAGGTGACGCCCTGCTCGCGCTCCTCCAGCACCTCACCAACGCAAAGGATCACTTTCAGCCCATTGTCCAGGGCAGCGCGCACACGCTTGTTCACGGTCTCGTTGGTCTCGCCAAAATACTGGCGGCGCTCACTGTGGCCGATGATCACATAGGGCACGCCCATGGCCTTCAGCATGGGAGCGGACACCTCAGCAGTGAAAGCACCTTTCTCTGCCCAATGGCAGTTCTCAGCGCCTACCTGAATGTTGGAGCCTTTGGTGGCGTCCAGGGCAGCCTGCAGATCCACAAAGGGTGCACAGATGATTACATCGCAATCCGCGTCTGCCACCAGGGGTTTCATCTCCTCCAGCAGAGCAGTGGTCTCTGCGGGGGTGTTGTTCATTTTCCAGTTGCCGGCAATGACGGCCTTACGAAGTGCTTTGTTCATAATTCACTTACCTCTTTTATAGAAAAAATAGATTTAGCAATTAGTCCTTATCCTGCAATGCAGCGATACCGGGCAGCTCTTTGCCCTCCAGGAATTCCAAAGAAGCGCCGCCGCCGGTAGAAATGTGGCTCATCTTATCGGCAAAGCCCAGCTTGGTCACAGCAGCCACAGAATCGCCGCCGCCGATAATGGAGATGGCGCCGCTGTCTGCAATAGCCTTAGCCACAGCGATGGTGCCGCTGGCGAAATTGTCCCACTCGGACACACCCATGGGGCCGTTCCAAATCACAGTGCCTGCGCCGTCAATGGCGTCCGCAAACAGTTCCTCGGTCTTGGGACCGATGTCCAGGCCCATCCAGCCGTCCGGAATATCGTCGGACTTGCAAACCAAAACCTCGGTATCCTCTTTATACTCTTTGCCGCAGCGATTGTCTACGGGGATCAGGAACTTCACGCCCTTATCCTTGGCAGTCTGCATCATCTCGCCGGCCTTGTCCACCCAGTCAGCCTCCAGCAGAGAGGTGCCGATGTTGTGGCCCAGGTACTTCATAAAGGTATAAGCCATACCGCCGCCGATGATGATGGTATCGCACTTGTCGATCAAATTAGAAATCACACCGATCTTGTCAGACACCTTAGCGCCGCCCAGAATGGCAACCAGCGGGCGCTTGGGATCTGCCAGTGCACCGCCCATAAACTGGATCTCCTTTTGGATCAAATAACCGCAGGCAGCCGGCAGGTAAGAAGCCACACCGGTGGTGGAGCAATGGGCACGGTGTGCAGTGCCGAATGCGTCGTTCACAAACAGATCTGCCAAAGAAGCCAGCTCCTTGGAGAAGTTCTCCTCGTTCTTGGTCTCCTCTGCACGGTAACGCACATTCTCCAGCAGCATCACCTGGCCGTCCTGCAAGTCGGCAGCCATCTTCTTCGCATTGTCGCCAACCACATTCTCGTCCTCAGCCAGCGGCACATCCACGCCCAGGTACTCGCTCAGGCGCTTGGCCACGGGAGCCAGGCTGAACTCAGGCTTATACTCGCCCTTGGGTCTGCCCAGGTGAGAGCACAAAATCACCTTGGCCCCCTGCTCCATCAGGTACTTAATGGTGGGCAGTGCAGCCACAATACGCTTGTCATTGGTGATCTCGCCGTCTTTCAGCGGAACATTAAAGTCGCAGCGTACCAGTACGCGCTTGCCTTTAACATCCAAATCTTCAACGGATTTTTTGTTCAGTGCGTTCATAAAATAACAACTCCTTCAAGTTAATCTGTCTTCTTAGAAAAGTCTGATATTTTTACCGATACAATTATAGCCGATTTGCCCCTATATTGCAAGAAAAAATTGGTCTCTGTCTGCAGATTTGTTATATTATTCACAACTTGCCCGCCGCTATGCAAAATCTTGTGCAAGGTGAATAGAATTCCGAATTGTTTGGTGGGAGCAGACCGCCGTGTAATCCCTCCGCATTTGCCTACGGCAAACCATCTCTGAGGCAAATCAGTTTACAAACGCAAAAAGAACGGATACCGAAGTACCCGTTCTTTTGATTGATCATCGGAACTTATTTCTCCAGGTTGGCTTTTACGGTAGCCAGCTCGTCGGCCAGTTCCTTAGGCAGATGATCGCCGAACTTTGCGTACAGCTCCTCAACGCCCTTCAGTTCTTCTTCCCAAGCGTCCTTATCCACATCCAGGATCTTGTCCAGCTGCTCCTCGGTCATATCCAGGCCTTCCCGGTTGATATCCTTGGCATAAGGCAGGTAGCCGATTGCAGTCTCCTGCGCATCCACCTTGCCCTCGCAACGGTCAACGATCCAGTCCAGAACGCGCATATTGTCGCCAAAGCCGGGCCACAGGAAGTTGCCCTCATCGTCCTTACGGAACCAGTTTACATTGAAGATCTTGGGAGCCTTATCGGGATCCAGGGTCTGGCCGATCTCGATCCAGTGCTTCCAATAATCGCCCATGTTGTAGCCGCAGAAGGGCAGCATAGCCATGGGGTCACGACGAATCACACCAACAGCGCCGGTAGCGGCAGCAGTGGTCTCAGAGCCCATAACGGAGCCAACGAACACGCCGTGGTTCCAGCTCTTGGACTGGTACACCAGAGGAGTCAGCTTTGCACGACGACCGCCGAAGATGAAAGCGGAAATCGGCACGCCCTGCGGGTTCTCAAACTCGGGAGAAATGCAGGGGCAGTTCTTTGCAGGAGCGGTAAAGCGGCTGTTGGGGTGTGCGCCCTTCTCGTCGCTGGTCTGGCCGTTCCAGGGATTGCCCTTCCAGTCAATAGCATTGGTGGGCGGATTCTTATCCAGGCCTTCCCACCACACGGTGTTGTTGTCCATATTGTGGCAAACATTGGTGAAGATCGTGCCGCTCATGGTGGACTTCAGTGCGTTGGGGTTAGACTTCATATTGGTGCCGGGAGCCACGCCGAAGAAGCCGTTCTCCGGGTTGATGGCATACAGGCGGCCGTCCGGGCCCTTGCGGATCCAGGCGATATCGTCGCCAACGGTCCAGATCTTGTAGCCCTTCTTCTGATAGCCTTCCGGCGGAATCAGCATAGCCAGATTGGTCTTGCCGCAAGCAGACGGGAAAGCAGCACACAGGTATTTGATCTCGCCTGAGGGCTTTTGCAGACCCAGGATCAGCATATGCTCAGCCTGCCACATCTCGTTCTTACCCAGGTAAGAAGCGATACGCAGAGCGAAGCACTTTTTGCCCAGCAGCACATTGCCGCCGTAAGCAGAGTTCACGGAAATGATGGTGTTGTCCTCCGGGAACTGGCAGATCCAGCGCTTCTCCGGATCCACATTGCACTTGCAGTGCATACCGCGCACCCAGTCGTTAGAGTCGCCCAGTACATCCAGAACAGCCTTGCCCACTCTGGTCATGATGTTCATGTTCAGCACAACGTAGATAGAATCGGTGATCTCGATACCGACCTTGGAGAAGGGAGAACCAACGGGACCCATGGAATAGGGAATGATATACATGGTTCTGCCCTCGTAAGCACCGGCAGCGATGTCATAGAGCATTTTATAAGCCTTAGAGGGCTCCATCCAGTGGTTGGTGGGGCCGGCGTCCTCTTCTTTTTTGGAGCAGATCAGAGTTCTGTCCTCCACACGGGCCACGTCGTTCTCTGCGGTTCTGTGCAGATAGCAGTCGGGCAGCAGCTCCTCATTGAGCTTGATCATCTCGCCGGTTTCCACAGCCTCCGCCTTCAGGGCGTCGATCTGTTCCTTAGAACCGTCAATCCAAACGATCTTAGAGGGCTTGGTCAGTTCCACTTTTTCGTCCAGCCACGCAAGCAGGGACTTGTTGGAAGTCAAAGTTGTTTCCATAACTCTATTCTCCTTTAAGTTATTTGCAAAAAATCCAAAAAATCAGTGCATTTTTTGTTACTATCATTATACCAAAAGCGGCAAAAAATTCAATAGATACGGCTTCTAATTAGAACTTTTTCACAATTTTTTCAAAAAGTCGGCCGATCAATTGGCATAGTTGCATAAGCGTTCAGATCCGGTTGTGCGCGCACGCCGGACACATACTCATAGTAGCCCTGGGCGCCCACCATGGCGCCGTTGTCACCGCAGTATTTCAGTGCCGGCAAATGCAGCTGCCAGCCCTTTTGGCGGCACAGGCGGTCCGTCTCTCGGCGCAGGCGGGAGTTGGCGGACACACCGCCGGCCAGGGCAATGGAAGTGTAGCCGTAGTCCGTGGCGGCCTTTTCCAGCTTCTCCACCAGGCAATCGGTAACGCCCTTTTGGAACGAGGCAGCCAGGTCGGCCACCGGCAGGGTCTCCCCCTTCTGTTCCATCCGGTGCACGGTGTTGATTACCGCAGTCTTTAGCCCACTGAACGAGAAATCATAGGGCGTGTCCAGCCGCGGGTGGGGAAAGGCAAAGGCATTCTCGTCCCCGGTGGGGGCAATCTTGTCTATGCTGATCCCGCCGGGGTACGGCAGCCCCAAGGTGCGCCCGGCCTTGTCCAGCGCCTCGCCGGCAGCATCGTCTCGGGTCTTGCCCAGCACTTTATAAGTGGTGTAGTCCTCCACCGCTACAATGTGGCTGTGGCCGCCGCTGACCACCAGGCAAAGAAACGGCGGTTGCAGATCGCCGGTAATGTAATTGGCTGCCACATGGCTGCGCAGGTGGTGCACCGGCACCAGGGGCGTATTTGTAGCCATAGACAGCCCCTTGGCAAAGTTCACCCCCACCAGCAGGGCGCCGATGAGCCCGGGGGCATAGGTCACCGCAATGGCGTCAATCCCTGACATATCGCAATTGGCGTCCGCCAGCGCCTGGCGCACCACGCCACTGATACTCTCTGCATGGCGGCGGGAGGCAATCTCCGGCACCACGCCGCCGTACAGCTTATGCTCCTCCAGCGAGGTAGCGATCACATTGGACAGCACCTGCCGTCCGTCCTGCACCACGGCTGCCGCCGTCTCATCGCAGGAACTTTCAATTCCTAAAATTCTCATTTTTTAATATCCTCTTGGGTCTTAACCGTCGGTATGGTCTGGCCGTTTTTCTCCGCAATGGCCAGCAGCTTTTTCTCCGTCGGGCCGCCGGGCACCAATTCGCCCACATAGTAGGAATGATCCTTGCCGTCCGAAATGGCGTAGCCGTTCTCCACCGGGGCGAATGTGCCGTCCTCGTCCGTCTCCCCCTCGACTCTGTAAACCCGCAGGTTCCGGTTCTCCACCTGCACCACCTGGAACAGAGCGTCGTCCGGGCAGTAGCGCACATAATCGGCACCGACGCCAAAGTTGTCGGTGGCCGCATACACAGACAGCAGCACCATAACCACCAAGCCCACCACAGCCTCTGCCACCTGGGCACCGGTGCGGGGCGTTTCATTCTCTTTGGCATAATATGCCCGTGCCTTCTTATTTTCCGGATAAAAGCGCTTCATCAGCGCAGTGCCCAGCAGGCTCTTTGCAAAGGAATACACGCCCAGCGCGCTGATCAGACCCAGCAAGACACACTTCATAGTGGCACCGGGCAGCTGCAGGCTGCCGATCTGCAGAATGTACTCTGCAATCACCGTTCCCCGGAACAAAATTGCCCGCAGGCCAAACACCAACGCCATGCCCACCACCAGCGCCGCCAGGGCAAAAATGGCATTCACCTTGCGGGCGCAGCGCTTATACTGCCGCTCAAAATCCTGCTTGGCTTGCTCGGTTTGGTCCACCACCGTGTGCCCCCGGCGCATATAGTCCAGCAGGCGGCGTTCATAAAGGGTGTCCAGTCGGCCCTTCGCCTCCGCCTTTTCCAGGTGCCGCAGCAACTTGGCGCTGTCCGTTGCGCCGGACACGGCGGTAACCATCGGGTGGGTGGGCAGCACGCCCAAGATCTCCTGATCTTCCCCGTCCGGGTCATTTGGGTCAAAGTGCTTGCCCCGCACGGCTTTCATATCCGCCAGGCGATTGGCTTTCATCTGCGCCAAAAGCTGCGGTTCTGCCGCTCGGCGCAAGTCGTAATCGTATTTATGTACCGCCTCCAGCAACTCCCGCACCAGACCCGGCACCTCCCCGGTGGTGGAAAAACCGCTGTGGTAATACTGGTTAAAGTCCTCGATCTCCAGCACATTGAACACATCATAGAGTGTAAAGCGCCCGGCGTCGCCGTAGTCCAGGTCTATGTCCAAAAAATTGTCGGTCAGCAGCATCACCGATGGCAGATACCGCAGCCGTAGCCGGTATTCGCCGCAGTCAAACACGGCGGTCAAGCGGTAATCATCTGTCGTGTGACTCTCCTCAAAGCCCATAAACCGACCGTACAGCCCGGTGGCGGCGCAGTCCTCCACGGCGCTGCGCACAGCGGCGATCATGGCCTTGGTCTCCGGCTCTAATTTATAGAGCTTGTCTTTCTTTTTTCCCATCCGGTTCCTCTTTCTTAAAGATTTTTGTCAGCAGCAGCGCGTCCTCCGTCGGGTCCGTATAGAAGTCCCGGCGCCGCCCCACCGGCTGAAAGCCCAGTTCCCGGTACAATGCCAGCGCCGCTCCGTTGGACGGCCGCACCTCCAAAGTCAGAAAATCCAGTTCCCCGGCGGCAAAGCAAGCACCGAACAGCGCCCGGGCAATACCCCGGCGGCGGTAAGCGGGATCCACCGCCACATTGGTGACGCTGCCCTCACCGCAGACCACCTGCACCCCCAGGTAGCCTACCACTTTATCTCCCAGCACCGCCACTAAAAATCGGGCGCAGGGGCTCGTCAGCTGGGCCTCTAAATCCACCCGCTGCCAGGGGTGGGCAAAGCACAGCTGCTCCAGCCGCTCCACCCCGTCCAGATGCGCCGGGGTAAAGGGCAAAATTTGCAGCTTGTGGTCTTTAATGTGCATCATACCAAGTTTGGCCGATCTTGCCGTCGGCCCGCAGCAGCACCGCCATATCGCAGGCGTGCTCCATCTCCTCCGTTACAATTTGCAGTGCCCGGTCGGCCTCTGCCTCCGGCGCCTCTACGATCAATTCATCGTGCACCTGGAGAATCAGGCGGCTCTCCATGCCCTCGGCATACAGCCGCCGATCCACCCGCACCATGGCAATCTTAATAATATCAGCCGCAGTGCCCTGGATCGGCATATTCCGCGCCACCCGCTCTCCAAAGGCGCGGAGCATGTGGTTGCTGGCAGCCAGTTCCGGCAGATACCGCCGCCGACCGAACAGCGTGGTGGCATAGCCGGTGTCCTTGGCGGCGTCAATCATCCGCTGCATATAGGCCGCCACGCCCTGATAGGTGTGCATATAGGAGTCAATATATTCCTTGGCCTCTTTGTTGCTGACCCCAATATCCTTGGCCAGCGAAAAAGCGCCGATGCCGTAAACAATGCCAAAGTTCACCGCCTTGGCGCGACTGCGCAGCTGGGGGGTGATCATCTCCGGCGGCAGACCAAACACCTGCGCCGCCGTGGCGGTGTGAATATCCGCGCCGCTGTTAAAGGCATCAATCATCGTCTGATCTTCAGCCATGGACGCCAGCACCCGCAGTTCAATTTGGGAATAGTCCGCGTCCACCAGTCGGCACCCGGGGGCGGCGATGAAGAACTTGCGCATTTCCCGCCCCAGATCCGTGCGAATGGGAATGTTCTGCAAATTAGGCTCCAAAGAGGAGATCCGCCCGGTGCGGGTCTCCACCTGATTAAAGCGGGTGTGTATCCGCCCGTCCGTATCAATCACTTTCAGAAGACCGTCACAGTAAGTGCTTTTCAGCTTAGTCAGTGTGCGATATTCCATGATTTTTTCCACCACCGGGTGGGCAGAGCGCAGACCCTCCAGCACCTCGGCATTGGTGGAATAACCGCTTTTTGTTTTTTTCTTACAAGGCAGACCCAGGTCCTCAAACAGGGCAACGCCCAACTGCTTGGGCGAGTTGATATTAAACTCGTGACCCACCGCCTCAAAAATGGCATCCGTCAAGGTGGAAATGCGGGTGCTCAGCTTCTTGGAGAATGCCTCGATTCCCGCCTTGTCCACATCAAATCCGGCGCACTCCATGCGTGCCAGCACACCGGCCAGGGGCAGTTCGATTTCCGTCAACAATTTACGCTGCCCGGCATCGTCGATCAAAGCGTCCGTCTTGGCAAACAGCTCCGGCAAGATCACCGCCAGCGCCACCGCCGGCTCCTCCTGATCCAGACTGTTGCGGTACGCCGGCACCGGCACATTGTATTCCAGCGCCAGCTGAGCCAAATCGTACTTGGCGTCCGATGGGCGCAGCAAATAGGCAGACAGCTGCAAATCGCCGCAGATATTTCCGCACCGCACCCCTTGCTTTTGTGCCAGGCGGTGCAGTTCCTTGGTGTTGTAGCCAAAAATGCGCACCGTATCCTCTGCCAGCAGCGTGCGCACAAAATAGCCGAATTCCGGTGTGTCTGCCGGCATTACGAACACCGTGTCCCCCAGGGGGAAGAACAGATCCGTTACCGTGCCCTCTGCCATCTGAGGCACCACATACACATTCCCCGCCTTACGCAAGCGAGTCAGCAGATCGTCTGCGTCCACACAGGTAAGCCGCTCCGGCCGGTGGGCAGGGGCAGGGGCTTCCGTCTCTCCGCCGGGCACCAAATCCCGATCCAAATTGAATTTATCAATGAGAGAAAACAGTTCCAATTTGCGAAACAGGGCTACCGCTGCCGCCGGGTCGCCGCCGGTAACGGCATAATGGGCAGGGGCAGCATCAATAGGCGCATTGGTGCGAATGGTGCCCAGATTCAGAGAAAGATATGCCTTATCCTTGTCCCGCCGCAGTTTTTCCCGCACGCCGGGTTTAATATCCAGTGTGTCTAAATCCTTGTAAATGGCGTCCAGCGTGCCAAAGCGCTGCACCAGATCGAGCGCCGTCTTGGCGCCCACCCCGGCCACACCGGGAATATTGTCTGAGCTGTCCCCTTGCAGGGCTTTTACCTGGATCAGCGCCTGTGGGGTAATGCCATACTCGGCGGCAATGGCCGCTTCATCGTACACATCGGTCACTGCCTGGCCCATTTTGGTACGCGCCAGCAGCACCTTCACCCCGCCGTGGGCCAGCTGCAAAGCGTCCCGATCCCCGGTGGCAATAAAGCAGGTGTCGCCGCTGTCTCGGCAAGCGGCAGCCAAAGTACCCAAAACATCGTCCGCCTCCCAGCCGGGGCACTCCACGGTGGTGTAGCCCAAAGCGGTAAGCAGCTCCTTGAGTACAGGCATTTGGGCCCGCAGCTCCTGCGGCATGGGCTTACGCCCGGCCTTATAGTCCGCATACTGCTTGTGGCGGAAAGTAGGCTCATGCACATCAAAGGCCACCGCCACACCGTCCGGGTGGCAAGTGTCCTGCAACTTAAGCAGAATATTCAAAAAGCCGTAAATGGCGTTGGTATAATAGCCGCTCTTGGTGGTCAGCAGCTTAATGCCGTAGAAGGCACGGTTGACGATACTGTTCCCGTCCAGCACCAAAAGATTCATGAAAGCCCTCCTAAAAATCGCGCTGTGGCCCCGGTCAAACGCCCGGGCGCACTCTGTTTTTTATTTTATCACAGTTTGATTTGAATTACAATTCCTTATGTGGTATATTAGTAAGACAGAAAAGGCAGGAGATACCATGGACTTTACAAATTTACCGCCCGACAGCAAGGCGTTTTTGGCCCCTATGGCAGGGGTGGCCGACCGGGCGTTTCGCGAGATCTGCCGGGACTTTGGCGCCGCCTACACGGTCACGGAGATGGTCAGCGCCAAGGGGCTGGTAATGGGCGACCGGAAAAGCCGGGAGCTAATGACCCTGGGCAGCGACCGCCCCGCCGCCATTCAGCTGTTTGGCACGGAGCCACGGGTGATGGCGCAGGCGGCCAAGCTGTGCCTGGAATTTGAGCCCCAGGCCATTGACATCAATATGGGCTGCCCGGCGCCCAAGGTAGCAAATAACGGCGCAGGCTCCGCTTTGATGAAAGACCCGCAGCTGGCAGGTGAGATCATCTACGCGGTGGCAGAGGCCGTTGACCTGCCGGTAACGGTGAAGCTGCGCAAGGGCTGGGACAAGGCACACCCCAATGTGGTGGAGCTGGCCCAAATCGCGGAGCAAAACGGCGCTGCCGCCGTGGCGGTACACGGCCGCACAAGAGAAGAAATGTACAGCGGCCAC
>OGZH01001612.1_pt1 | contig 13779 bp, 15 predicted proteins | sample 1576741 | NCBI WGS metagenome assembly OGZH01 (sample SAMEA3541560, study PRJEB24748) | human gut metagenome | biome: human gut; feature: human-associated habitat; material: faeces | place: China | collected 2012 | reverse complement strand
ACACGGAGAAAATGCACTCGATGAGGGAGAGGATCTTGTCGTCGGTGGTGTTGGCCTTGCGCACCAGGGACCGGGTATAGCGGTAGGTGATGTAGTGCTTGGCCACCTCAAAGGCCCCGTGGGCCATGATGTGGTGCTCCACCATGTCCTGAATTTCCTCCACGGTGGGAGCGCGGTTCATCTTCTGGCACTGCAGCTCCACGGACTCGGCGATGCGCCCGATCTGCACCGGGGTCATGCGGTCGGCCTCGGCCACAGAGTTGTTGGCCTTGGTGACGGCCACCTCAATTTTCTGGATATCGAAGGGGACCTCAGCCCCGTTGCGCTTGATGATCTTCATGTGTATCGCCTGTCCTTTCTCCTGATTTTTTCTCTCTCCATAGCAAAAGCTGCCTCAATGGGCAGCGGTCAATCAGCCCCTTAATCATATACCATATCCTGTGCTGATGCAAGCCCAAAGCCCTAAATATGGGGAAAATGCCTGACGAAAATCCCCTGGATATTTTGTCGATTCTGTACAATAGACACAAGATATAGGAGTACCTGCCGCCCTGTTACCTACAATATATAGTATGACAAGACATTTCACAATTGCAAATGCAACAAAAACCCCCGGGCGCGGAAGATTTTCCGCACCCGGGGGAGAGCGCTTGCCGGTATAGGTTGTTACAGCTTTTCGGCCAGGCGCTCCAGAGCCTCGGTCATGGCCTCCTCGAAGGAGGGATGGGGCCGCATAACGGACAGCAGCTGCCCCACCGTCAGGCCGTTTACCAGGGCGGCGCTGAGCTGGCTGATGATGTCGCTGGCGTGCTGGCACATCAGCTGCGCGCCGATGAGACGGCCGGTATCCCGGTCAGCCACCAGCTTCATGAAGCAGCGGCCCGGGTCCTCGATGACCGTCCGGGCGTTGCCAAACATGGTGCACTTGCCGGACACGGCGTTGATGCCCTGCTCCTTGGCCTCGGCCTCGGTGAGGCCCACCACGGCGATCTCGGGACTGCTGTAGATGCAGCTGGGCACCACGTTCAGGTCCGCGGCGGACTGGCGGCCGCACATACGATTCACGCAGGCGATGCCCTGGGCGGCGGCCACATGGGTCAATTACCAAACGCCGATTTCCAACGACAGTTTCGTACATAATCCGATTTTCAAGTTGGCTTTTCAAAATTTCACCCGTAGGAATAAAATCCTGAACCTGAACGCCTTTCACAAAATCTAAATATGAATTGAAATTGACCGGGGTCATTGTCAACGCAATATTATTTATCACCGCTTTGGTTATATGCTTGGGATTTTTAGGGTCTCTTTCAAGTGCCCTACCTTCTATTGACATACCGGGGCGGCGGGTTGCCCCACTCGCACGCATCTCAATACATTTATCCCAAAACGCTCTAGCTTCGGGGGAATCTTTCCAAAGTTTACCTTTTACCCAAAACTTGTTATCAACTATCTTACCGTCTATTGGCTCACCAATCCACCATCTACTTTTCAATTCTTTCGCTCTGGTGGTTAGGTGGTCAAGGTTAAATAACCCATGCCGCAAGAAGTAATCAATTTCAAACCCGTTAGGTTCCATTGAATCACCTTGGAAATCTTTACTATTATCACTAGCAATCCCCTCGAAAACCATATTCTCATAGCGACGATCATCACCACGGGGGTATTCCGTAGCCACCTCGGCTTCCGATTTCGCAACATCTATCGGTAGCCAGAAATTAAAATCGTTCTCGAGTTGATTATACATATCCTTTTATTTATAATTGTCCACAAAATTACGCAACGGTTTCTAATTCCACAAATATGGGATCACCGACGTAATCTGTACCGTGCTCGTTAGCTGCCAGAAATTCTTCGTGACTTGTCTTAACTTTAACGCCATCGCCCCGCAAGAAATTATCTTTCAATACTTTTAGCACTTGTCGCACTTGGGCTTCATCACCCTCGTAAACAAGTTCCAATTCTGTCAAATAATTGGTCTCGGGAGTTCTTTTGTACGTTACCTCATGGATAATGAAAGGCTTTTCCAATTTCAGGCTTTTGCTTAAATACAATTCTGCCTCGCCGCTTACTGCCTTTAGAATGCGCTCCACGTTCTTCTTAGGGTCTCGTACAGGGACGATCGCCCGCTTGCGCTTACCGTTGCTTCCCTCTAAAGATTCGGGCATTAAACGACCCTCTGTCTCGGTAGAAACCCCTAACGCTTTAGCAAGCATGAAAGAATAGGCAGGTATAAAGGCAGCCTTCTCTATTCTACCCTCGTGGTATGCCTTTAACAATGGGGTTACCTTCTCTTCAAATCCTTCCGGGGTTAACAATTTCAAAATGTTTTTCCCTTGATCGAATATGAATGGTTTCAACGGTATTTCAGCAATGTCAATCCACTCGTAGAAACAATGCTCGGTAGCATCAAGAGTTACAGGTTGCAACTCGTCAACATAAATCTTGTAATACTTGATATGAGCATCCTCACTACGGTATTCTCCCAACTCCTCAATACCACCATCTAACGGGTCAAGATTAGTTTCCTCTTTCAATTCACGTAAAGCCGCCACCAAAAAATCTTCACCCGGATCAACGTGACCACCCGGCACGCATACCGTACCGTTACACATCAATTCAGTTACCCGGTGCAACACGAGCATTTTGCCATCCCTATTGAAAGCAATAACATCAGCGTACTTCGTGGGTTCACCCGTTAGGGACTTCAACAGGGTAAAATACCCATCCTTTTTCAGATTTCCAGCCCGGTACGCAATGGTAGCCGTGTCAATGGTATCTATATTCTGGCAGGCATCTTTTATCTCTGGATCGTTACGGTATTTCTCAATAGATTTAAGAATACGTTCCCTTTCAGAAACTGCCTTAGCCACTTCTTTAGAATGCTCTTGGACGAAGGTTTTATAACTGTCAAGCACTTGCCCCCTCTTTGCTTCGGGTATAAGTTCAATTCCATCCACCATCGATTTCTGAAACATAAACTTATCAGCTAAACCCTTCCCGACGACACTTAATTCATTTAAACGCTCTTTAAGAGCCCGGTAATCTTCCAACTTTTCTGCCGTTGTGCGATAACCTAAAATTTTTCTAAGATTCATAATCATTATACTAAATATTCTTTTTCACCGATAGTTATCTTAACCTTACTCTTTCGAGGTACAGTTCTTTCGAAATTTTCAGGTGGAACGAATTCCCCTTTCTTATCATCCCATACATACCCCTTTGGCACGTAACGCAAATCACATCTACAAAAGGGATGCACGGGGTGAATCGTTGCTTTCCAGTTTTGCGCCTTCACCCCGTAATTTGTCCCGTTGGCTAACAAGGTAGAAAGTTTAAAAACTTTTGGTTTGCTTCCAATACCTGCCGTTAGGAACAATCTAATACAATGCTTGCACGCTCCCGGAAACACGTCAAAGTAAACCAAAGGATCATCATCTTCTGACATGAAATACGTGGCTCGACCCACGTTAAACACATCCTGATGTTCAGTTTCCACTATTCTACCCCAATCTCTCCCCCAATTCTCCATCTGATTAGCTATATTGGCGGTGATCTTCTTAACAGAACGTTGCTCAACAACCCCATCAAGAATCTCATCGTGAATTGCCTCTTCCGTTTTAGCCCTCTCTTGGGCTTGCACGAAAACAAGCTGTTCCGAAGCCACTGAAGCCACCACGTCATTTTTAATTCTCTCCCCCAAATTCTTTATATGCGTGTACGTCTTGTTTGCGGCTACTTTATACATAGCCAAATCAAACGAAGAAGGGGTCAAACCGCCCATCTTAGACATAAACGCCACGAACTCCGGGTAAGTTATTTTGGCGGCGGCAGTCGCTCCTAGAGCGGCTGAAACACGACCAAAAAGAAAAGATTGATAATGTGTAGGAAACTTAGGAATAAGTTTTAGCAAATCCACCCCTTTACGTTTCAGCACGGCGATATCATAAGCAGAAAGGTAATCTTTGCCTAACGTTTCTGCTACCATCTTAGCCACCGCAAAATCTACGTCGGTAAGAATCTTTTGTATGTCCTGCGCCGTGAATAACATTATTTCTTATCTTTAACTATTTCTACCATCGTTTTCACCAAATTCACAAATAATTCCCCACCCTTGAAAGACTTCTTGGCTTGTGCCTCATAAGCCCCTTGCACGTTAGGAAACCTCATTGGATCAACGTGGTGGTGAATCTTTGGGAGTTTCGGAACTTTCATATTACGCTTTCTTTCCTAATTGGTTAGTAATGAATTCCATGGCTGCACCGAAAATCGGGTTGCCTGCCTGAGATTTATTCAATAACTCCTCAATTTCTGGATCATCAGGTTTACCAGAATCAGGGTTCTCGGCTACTTCATTCATGTAATCTCCACCCATCATTTTAGCCTGTTGGGCTTGTTGGTACACCGGGTTAAGAATAGTGTCCATATCTGGATCAAACGCCCGTCCCGAGTATTTTTCAAACATATCTTCCATCGACACCATACCCGCTTCGAGTTTCTTCTTATCCAATTCAACCTGTGCGTTCTCGTCCTCAATCTCAATACCCGTGAACACCAACTCAAGTCTTTCATCAATTTCACTGATAATATACTTATTCAGAATATTTTGATAAAACACCATTAAAGGGGTTAAGCCCTTTTGTTTAGAATGATCCAAACGTTCACGCTGACCTCTTTCCCCAAAAATGCGGGCTTGATCTTGGAACTGAAAACCTAACTCGCTAGGATCCATACGATACACCGCACACACAATAACAAATAGGAACTTGATCCATTCGGTAAACTCCATATCTCTATTTGTCTGTTGCAAGTCTATCCACTGCAAATCAATCCCCTGTATAACCGGAATCTTATGTGAATTGTACACGGTACTCATCGTCTGCTTCCAGTCCTGACGAAACTCGCTCAGCGTGCCTTGATCAATATTCTGGTTCTTAACGTTTAGGAAACCTTTCGGCTGACTACCCTGTTTAAAGAAATTACCGTTGTACTGCATACCCCACAATATCCACGTCACAATCTCTATCAGCGTTTCCAATTCGCTACACCCATAGCCATTTCGTAACACGTTGGTTGACTTGTTGCGAATGCCATATCCCAATTCCCACGGGTAAAAAGCCACGTACTCGCCCGTAACTGGGTGGCGTATGATTTGTCCATCCCATACCATAGCGTATCGGGGCAAATACCCGTGCCAACGGAATTGCTCGAACATTTGCATATACCGGGGGTCGTTGGTGTCCAATTGACGAATCATAGCGGCGTCTACAGCCCGGAACTTCTTAACGTTAAGGTTACGGCTACGCACAACCTCGAAAGTTAATTGGTCGAGGGCTAGAGAGTCTCTAAGCACTTTACGGGTAAACTCTTGGAAGTTGTCTTCAGTTTCCCATTTCTCATTTTCCCCTCCATCTTCCAAAAATTTCACGATGTACTCCACCTTCTTCATGTCCTCCTTCGAAATTTCCTTTTTGTTTTCAGCGTTGCCGAGCGCACCGGGGCTTTGCTTGTAACGAATTTTAAAGCCCGGTTTCTGATCATCATTGCTATACTTTAGGAAATTCTGAACCTGTTCAATACGGGTGTTGATAACCGCCTTAATAATGTAAATTTCCGACATCCGGTTCAGGGTGTTAAAAGTAACACCGTTGTTCGGGTCTCGGTAGCCTTTCCCGTTAAAACCAATTTCGGAAGGATTCCATTGGATTGATTTTATTTCGGGGGTAGCCAAACGGCGTCCATATTTCTGCTGTTGAGAAATAAATGCCTGTGCCTTGATTACCTCTTCAAATGACTCCGAACTGAGTGCCTTTTGTAACCTGTTTTGCAACGCCATCGGAGCCGCCTGTGCCATCAGTTGGAGTTCTTGAAGAGACAACCCATCAAAATCAGGTATGGGAGCATTCTGCGCCCCCATATTCTGATGATTTAATATGCGTCGTTTCTTCCTACTCATATCCTATTAAATTGTTGTAGGTGTCACATAAACGGCTGCGTCGTATGCCCGACCGCTGTACAACGCTCTAATTTTGAACCACGTTACATCAGCCGGAGTGGTAACGTTCAATTCATTGATAATTTCAAATGAAACAAAATGCTGAGCGGAAGTGGTCAAAGTTTTGCCATCTTCACTCACGGTACCTACCGATGCTTCAATGTCGGTAAATGACAATTGATTGTCGTTAGCCATCAACGTGATGTCCATCGTGGCGCCTTTGTCACCCGTGCGGTCAAATGTAGCGATCAACCACGGGAAGGTAGCTGCCGTATTTTCATCCCACGGGTATTGTTCTTGATAGCTAGCGGGCATATAAGCCTTGAAAGTTTTCTCGTCGTAAATAACCTTCAATGCCAACCCGTTCACAACCCCTGCCAATACGGGCGCACCGCTAGTAAAGTCAGCTGATTCGTCAACGATAAGTTTATTCCCTTCATAGCAATCTACACGAGCCTCAATGGCTTTAGCCATGTTCAACATTTCAGCAATAGTGACAGACTGCCCCATGCCAAAATTAAATCCAGCGTAAACCATGTTGCCATAATTGTCGCCGATTAACCCGGTAATCATGAAGTTATTGATAGTTCCTAAACCATCAGTCTCAACAGTTACCCGTTCATCCAATTTGGAGTAAACATATTTTTTCATAATTTCTAAAATTAATTTCTAATTTTTACCGTACAAAAATACAAAATAAACCGAAACGTAAAGGTATCGCCTCAAGGCTACTCCTCTACTTTTTCCACGTAAAGACCCACCAAATCTTCCAGATTATGTGTTAACGCCTGCCCGCTATCACGATTGCAAAGATACAACACCCCGTTTTGCTTGTAATATTTCCCGCTGAAAATTTCCATTGGAGGGATGTAGGGTATCGGATCAACCAAGGTTCCAGCGTGTTCCCGATCTATTACCTCGTAAAGAGCAGCCGTTTCCAACCCCGGTGTGTAAATAGCTTGCACCGTGTGATCCTGCCGCACACGATACAATTGACCCATGTAACGCAGTATTTGCCCCGTTTTAACCGCCTCGCCAATCATATCCACGAAGTTAGGAAACAAGTCAGACATTTCCAAGGCCACGATTGAAGGAACATCCACCGTTGTTTTCATCATGGTTCTGGCACACACCAACATCTGTTCATTTACGCTATTCTCACTAGGAGGTGCGTATTCCGGTATTTCATCAACTTCTTCAAAATTGCTCACCACGTCATCTTTCAACGTGGTTGACATCCGGAAATACTGTTCCGTTCCTAAACGATGCACGTACTTTCCGGCATCCGAGTAAATCTGTTTATTCTCTATCTTTATCATATCATAACGTTTTTATGCTGTTGCAAATGTAATTTGTTTTGCCTCTGCCGCAGCGAGGAGAGCGTGCCAATCTACCTGCCCCTCGTCTTGAATCTTAGCGTACACGTCAGCATGAACGGTAACCGTGATCGGTGACGTGTTGGCGGCGTTGGTGATCAGGTATTGCAATGATTCAAGGCTGATGAGAGGGGAATAAGCAAAAGAGATGTTAACTTTTAAACTCGATATTCTTACATCCTCTAATAATCCGCATTGATAAAACATTCTAGTTACATTGACATTAGAAGTGATATTACGAATATCTAATTGGCCAATAATTTTTTTCAATTTCGGGCATCTTTCAAACATATAAGACACATCAGCAGCATATGCAATAGAGGATGTAACACAGGCTGTTTCCAATGCCGCACAATTTAAAAAAGCACACCTAAATTTCCCATCCAATCCGATACCAAAATATGATATAAATGGTAAATTGGTACGAATTGTTCCTGCCCCTTCAAAGACATTATTTCTATTATGCATTCTTTGCGCTCCATGAGTTTGGGTATAAATAGTTTTCATCTGCTCCTCCGTTATATCCGTCAACCCGTTCAACTCGTAGAATCCAGTTTGCTCGTTGTATTTAGCCCCGGCGGCAACGTACAAGGCACGGTTCCCTTGCTGGGTGTTGAGAATGGTGGTGAGGTCTTGGATGTCGAAGGATTGAACGATCAAGTTTTGATTATTAATACCGCTTATTCCAATTTTTGAAACTCCAGTAAAAATAAAATAACCATCAACACTGCTCAAAATTGATTTTAGCAAATTATTATTTTTATCAAACAAACAAAGGGTGTAAATACCAACTCCTTGATTTGATATTTTAATTTTGTAGCATTTACTCTTATCTATATTTACGTATTGATATGATAATTTCCCCGTTGAATCATCTACTAATACCCCATTACTATTAAAGAATTTTCCAAGTGTCATATTTTTCTCATCCACGCCACCCCCGTCCCTGTACGCCAGTTTCCCCAACAACCCGCTAACGTCGTACATGTAATCATTCAACCGAGTGGTAATCAATTGATATTGCTTCGAGACAACCGGTCTATCCGTGTAATTCCCGCTCGGAATAATAGAAAACTCCCTCGTGCCTTCAGCGTGAATGATCGTGGCGTTCGTTTGGGAATAGCTGAACGAAATTCCGATATCATATTGATTTACCGGGTGTGAACCACCTGCCTGCGGGTATCTAAACATGACATTACCCGATCTTTTTAACCTTTCTAAAAGATCGCCGAAAGTCTCTGCCGGAAGCGTGCCCGTTAGTTCTTCGCCTTCTACTATGTTGGGCATTTCCACGACATAATTGAAAAAATCAACTGGTGGGTTAATTTCCCACTCCCCGTTAGCCTTTATCGTGAATATTACCCTACTCCAATCACCATTGTCAATGTCAAAAACCATCTCACCATCATCTTCTAAAAAATAAACAGTGGGCATTGACCAACCACCGAATCGAATTATTTTACCATCCTCGATGCTCTTTTTTATTTCAGCCAATTGTTCGGGCGTGTATATATAATTGTCGTCAAGGGGCTCTGGGATATCATAAACGCTTATTCCCAGCAAGGCAAGCGTTTCCACCCCGTAATTCTGACCGTCCTTGGCCACTGGGATAATCTCTGTCCCGGTTAATTCCGTTAGAGCCTGTAGCTCTGATATTTTCTTTCCTGTCATTTTCTTTATTTGTTTTGAATTTCAAGTAAAATCGGCGAACCGTTCTCTAACAATACTTCCTCACCACTCTCCAGAAGCAATGCCTGCTCGGTGCTACCGCCTCCGCCGTGGGACACGTAACCATCAATATTCGTGGTCTGTATGAACCCGATATTCAATTTGACATTCTTGATGCCATACTGGATGAGAGGAAATTCTATCATGATTCGTATCCCACTTTAGCTACCAATACTTCTGAAACGCTCGTTATCCGAATGTGCATTCCACTCGGAGTGTTAGGAACCTGAAAGTCCAAGTTCTTCTGGTTATTTACCGTTTTCGGTAACGTCAAGAAAGGAACCCACCCCGTTCCAGTCAATGACTGATAACAAACAAATTCAGCCTCTTGCACACGTTCAACGTGTAAAAACATCGGACCTTGTGCAACGAACTCGCAAACGTGTAGACCGCTGCCTTCTTCTTGTGTAAATGTTAAATCTGTTAATGTCATAATTTCTTATTTTAATTCTTTTTATTGTAACCATGACGAACCAACGTATCCATCAATTCCTTAATAGAATCGTACGTGAAGGAAATTTCACCCTGCGCACCTGCCAAACTCATTTTATAGACATCCCCTCTTTTAGACACAAAACCTTGTGAACTTTTATTACGAATAGGTACAACCTTTCCGGTTTCTATTTCATCCCTTAGTTGCTTGTCAGAATCAGATAAACTTTCTGATTTATCCGTCTTATTTCTTTTCTCCAATTCGTTCTTAACTTTCATCGCTTTATACAGGGCTTCGGCACGTTCTGACTTCTTCATGTTATCAAAGTTTTCGTTAAAATCCTTGACAATGCCATCATGTAAAAGCTGAATCGTTTTATCATCTAACCCCTGCAAATTCTTAAAAGATTCATCAATGCGCTTTCTAATCTTGTTCGAAAGGTATTTCTTAAATTTCACCTGCCCGGAGTTTGGCATATCGTCAAACTTAATACGGTAGGAAAACTCTTCCTGTTGCTCACCCCCTGTGTCTTGTTTGGTTTCGGTAACTTCAGCCGTTTCCTTCGCTTCCTCCTTAACAGGCTTCTCCTCCTTACGTGGGGTTTCCTCTTCCTTAACGGTAGCGGTTTCCTTCACGGTTTCTTCTTTCTTTTCGGAAGCCCCGTTCTTTAGCTGTTCCCGAATGCCATCCAGTTTCTTCTGCAATTGGGTGGTAACTTTGTTAAACCGAGATTCCCCGTCTTCGTATTCAAGCCATATCCTTTTATTCTTTTTGATATCGGCTATCTTACGTTCCAAAGCGGCAGCGTCACGTTCAAGTGGATTTTCCTCCTTTTTAGGTTGATTAGGAGACGCCTCCTGTTGAGCGGCGGCGTGTCCGTATTCCAACCCTACCCGGTGTAACCGACGGTTCTCTGGAGTATCCTCGTAACGCCCGTACCGGGCTTTCTCGATTACGCTATTCATCTTTACCGTCCTTTGACCATGATTCTGGTAACTTGCTTTCCAAGCCTAAAGCCTTCGCACGTTTGCGAATCCAAGCCTTAACTTCTGCCTCCGGCATAGAAGACGCACCAACTAGTCTAATAGCGTCGTGCAGGTCTTGTTCGTTCCGTATCGGATATTTACCATTAGGCATGGCTTCGCCTTTCTCTGCGAGCCCCTTTCGCTCCTTTTCTGTAAAGTCGGTTTTGTTAGCTGACTTCATGATAAGGTTTTCCCACGGGGTAAACTCCATTGACTTCTCCACCTTGTCATCACCCTTCTCGGAACTACCCTTGTCGTCTTTCTTCTTTTTCGACAATTCGGCTTTAGCCTTTTCCATGATAGCACGGAACTTCTTGGCGTTAGTGGAATCACCTTTCTTTTCAGCGGCATCGGCTAACTTCTCGGCTTTGGTAGCGAGCGTCCGCAATTGTGATTCACTGTACTTGGAAAGATCACCCTTTACCTCAAAATCTTTATGTTGTTTTTGTTCCTCGGGCTTTTCTTCCTTCGGTTTCTTCTTGTACGGCATACCCACACGTGCCAACCGTCTGTTTTCCCGTGTATCGGCGTATCGTCCGGTTCGCATGGCTTTCTCGATGTAATATTGCCCCTCGTCCCATTCAACTTGAGCCTCCCGGTAATAGCGGGTTACTTCTTTGCCGTCTGCGTCAACACAAATGGCTTTCGCCAGATAAGCAACGTCAACGGCAAACTCTTCCTTGTCTTCCGGAGACAGTTCATTACGTTGACTTTTCTCTATACCGTCTTTGGTGTAGGAAGCTATCTCTTCCGGAGTGAAAACCTCGTAACCGTGATTACGTGCAGTTTCCTCGAAATCCGACAATAGCATTTTCTTATTTTGTTCCATAATTCAAAATTAAATTTAATTTTCTGGGAGTAAAATTACAAATTTCCCAAAACTAAAATAGGGAAGACATCTTGTCTGATAAAAACGAGGAGCCGAAGCCCCTCGAAAAACCTAAATCAAAACTTCTGGAATTAAAATAGAATATTCATGCCTCAAATTTAACTACATCGTGCCCGTGGGCTATCTCAAAACTAATAGGAGGCTAACGGTAACTACTACGCAATCTTAATAGGAAAGGTTATAATCTCCTAAAATTTCAAGTCGAGCAAAGCGAGACCGGGTTGCCCCGCAACCCTTCTATTATTTCTATTACCCTTCTATTATATAACCCTATTATATATAGGAAATTTTTCTTGGGATGATTTAATACTAATTTTATCCGTGTCTTCACTAACTTAAAAATTTTAATAAACAGGCGTCTGTGCGCAAATAAACAGGCGTCTGTGCGCAAATAAACAGGCGTCTGTGCGCAAATAAACAGGGGGAACTATGTTTCGCCCTTTAATTAAAAGGCACAATTTTTCTTTGCCATGTAAATTTATTGTTGTACATTTGCAGCAAATTAAAATTTAAAGTATGAAAAAGGAAACAATAATGCAATCAAACTTAGTGACTTATGGTCGTTATAAGTTTTCAAGTTGGCAAATAAATTGTCTTGTAAATATAGTAGATCAATTGCAACCCGCTATGACAACTGATGTTAGTTGGTTAACAGCCGATTTTGATGAATTTCGTAAACATTTAAACCTCTCTAAAGACGGAACTTTAGAGATAGAAATTGACCCCGATGATGTTGAAAGAAATAGGCATGGGGTCGCGGTACTTAACGAAATTAAGAAACTTTTCAATCAAAATGTGTATTACACTTATACTGATGAAAAGGGAGAAGTATTTCATAGAACGTGCCATTTAATTCAAACTATGGATTTGAGTGATGACGGTGATAAAGTAAAATTAGGAATTCCGGTGGCGGCTTTACGGTGGCTCATCTATTACGGTAAAGGCGTTGGAGGGACTTTGTATGATAAAAATTCTGTATTAGCGTTAAGTGGTACTTATGCCAAACGTATTTTTCAATTATTAAGCGGAAAGTATTCTAAACGAATTTTGGAAGTGTCGGTGGATGAACTTGCGTACAGTTTAACAACTCCTAATTACACAATTCAAGACTTTGAAAAAAGAGTACTATTGCCCGCCAAAAAGGAACTTGCAAACAATTCTGAATCTAGATTAATGTTTAAATATTGTTTGGTTTCCAGAGGTGAATACAAACGTAGAGGTCGTAAAAAACTTGATACCGTGGTGTTTAAAATATATGATAAGAAATATCAAAAAGAATGCGATGATTTTGTAAACGATAATTGGGAGGAAGAGTATATAAAACAAAAGAAATAAAGCTATGGTTCAAACATTCAAATTACAAAGTAAATCGGCGGATGCCGTGAACGCTTTAGAGCATGGAGAAACGTGTTCTATTTCGTTAGATTTGGTAGACATCACCAAAAGTAGACCCAAGATTATTCAGAAGTGTGCTAAAACTTTCACGGTTCGTAAAGACTGCAACGGTGGGTTTTGTTCTGATTGCTGTCTTGATAAAATGAACTGCGCCGGAATTATGTGTATAGGTGATGATTTCATTTTAAAATTGGTGAAGAATGAGTAGTCAAGTAGAAGAACTTCAAAGGAAGATATTATTTCAGGATCGTGAAATACGACGGCTCAACGAAGAACTTAACGACAGAACTCTTCGTGAAAATGAACTTATTAGCGAGATAACCCGGTTGCAGGATGAACTGGATTATTTCAGAAAAGAAAGCAAACAGCAGGGACGCCTCGTGCAGATAAAGGCTGATACTCTGGAGGAGTTTCTTGACCCTTCCCTTCCTAACACGTTTGCCACCGGGGAAGGCACGGGGCTTGAAGAAGAATGGGAAGATTTCATGTACGCCTACACTGACGAGTTATTCATCGAAGATGATGAGCCTGATTTGCTATTGTTTAGGGATGATCGTGAAAAATGTTATCGTTCAGAAACGGGTAACACACGACTATATTTCCCAATTAGCAAAGCCGAACTTAAGATTCTAAACATTCTTAAGATACGTCCACTTACCCCCGAAGAGGAGGAAGCACTTGCACAACGTTTAGAAAACGAGTAATTTAGTGGCTAAAATAGTTTTAATTATGGAACAATTACACACTAAAAATTCAGAAAGATTTTCGGGGAAGAATGACCCCGATTATTACGTTGCCGGGGGTTTTGACCCCGTGCCAACACCACCTGAGGAGTCAAACAAGCCTTCTAAGCGATCCTTTTGGGCTATCCTAGTAAACGTATTACTTGCTATATGGCAAGCCCCCCAGAACCTTGTGGGACTTATTGTGGCGTGTTTCAC
>OGZH01001602.1_pt1 | contig 13826 bp, 14 predicted proteins | sample 1576741 | NCBI WGS metagenome assembly OGZH01 (sample SAMEA3541560, study PRJEB24748) | human gut metagenome | biome: human gut; feature: human-associated habitat; material: faeces | place: China | collected 2012 | reverse complement strand
TGGACTGGAAAGTGGAACGGATTTTACGGCTGGTGTCTCTGGCGTAATACTCGTTGAACATACGTCGTTTGGGAAGGTGAAGCGCAAACAGCAAAAATCCAGTATTCATGCGGGTTTGCGGCGAGATGGCACTCGATCAGATAGCTCTCTTTCAGACGGCCAAGGGGCTGAAATCACAATCGCATAGTTGTTTTCATGGGAGAATGGCGGTAGCTGCGGTCATTCTCCCTTTTTTCGTTCCTGCCGCTTTCAACGAGGAGGAACACGAATATGGAAGAACCGAAAAGCACAGCAAAGCGCAGGGCAAAGACCGCTGCGTCTGCGCAGGAGGATAAAATCACGCTGCTCCCGCTGTCGGAGCTGCACGACTTCCCCAACCACCCCTTCAAGGTGCGGGACGATGAAGCCATGCAGGAAACGACGGAGAGCATCCGGCAGTACGGCGTTCTCGTCCCCGCCATCGTCCGCCCCTGTGAGGACGGCGGCTATGAGATCATCGCCGGACACCGGCGTAGGCACGGCAGTGAGCTGGCGGGGCTTTCCGCCATGCCCTGCATCGTCCGTGAGATGGACGACGACACCGCCACCATCCTCATGGTGGACAGCAACATCCAGCGGGAGAATATCCTGCCCTCTGAACGGGCGCAGGCGTATAAAATGAAGCTGGAGGCTATCCGCCGCAAGGCTGGCAGACCGGCGAAAGAGGCTGAAAATCTACCCGAAGAAAATGGTGGACAAGTTGGCCACAATTTACGCGGCGTGAAAACCCGTGACCTTTTAGCGGAAAACTCAGATGATAGTGCGCGAACAATCCAGCGCTACATCCGCCTGACCGAACTCACCCCGGAGCTTCAGCAGATGGTGGACGAGAAGAAGATCGGCATGACCCCCGCCGTGGAAATCTCCTACCTCAAGCCGGAGGAACAGCAGATGCTCCTGACCGCCATCGACAGCGAACAGGCTACGCCCTCGCTTTCGCAGGCGCAGCGCATGAAAAAGCTCTCCCGCGATGGCAAGCTCAACGACGATTCCATGCTGGACATCATGATGGAGCAGAAAAAGCCGGAGGGATATAACGTCGTCCTCTCAGCGGACAAGCTCCGCAAATACTTCCCGCGCTCCTATACGCCGCAGAAGATGGAGGAAACCATCCTGAAGCTGCTGGACGCATGGCTGCGCAAGCGCCAGCGTGACCAGTCCAGATAACCGAATACGACCGCAGACAACCACGACACCGACCGGGCAGAGAGCTTTCTTTGCCCGGTTTTGTCATATCCAGAGAGGAGCAAAGCCATGTATATCAACACGTTCAAGTATAAGCCGGAGGACGTTTCCTGCGTCCTCTGTACGGAATATGTCAAAAAGCTGGGCTGTACCGCCCTGTCCTGCCCCTGCCTTGCCGAGCGCATGGAAGCCGGTACGGTGGGCTACGCGGAGGCTGTCGCGGAGCTGTTTCCGTACCGTCCGCGCCTGACCGCAAGAATCATGCGGCTGGCGGAGCGCTTTCCCGGCACCATGTGGCAGGACAACGCCCACAGGAAGCGCATGGAGACCCTGCGGCTGCTGCTGGGTTGCCGCAAGGAGCGCGATACGCCGGAGTTCTTCGCCGCGCTGTATCTGCTGACCTCCAACAAGGAGCTTGCGGACAGGACCTTCAACTGCTTCTTCCGCGGCGGCATCGACTTCCGCTACGCCCGCAGGCGCGGCATCTCTCCCCACGACTACACGCTGCTCATGGCGGCGAAAAGCCTTTACTGCCATACGGCAGAGGTCACGCAGGGTGACCTTGCGGAGCCGCAGATCATCCCGGACGAGGCGTTCCGGCTGCTCATCAACGCCCTGCTCATCGCCCGTTTTGGGCTGGACGCCCTGAAAATTACCGAAAGACGCGGACAGCGGGGATATACCCTCCGCCGCCTCATCCGCCGCGAAGCAGGGGGAAACGCTCCGTCTGCGGGGCTGCTTTTTCCCTCCGAGGGGAGGTGAACACCGTGGCAGTATTTCGCGTGGAGAAGAACCACAATTACACGGTCATGTCCAATTACCACCTGCGGGACACCGCCCTGACGCTGAAAGCCATCGGTCTGCTGTCAAAAATGCTCTCCCTGACAGACGAGTGGGACTATACCACCCGCGGGCTTGCCGCCATCTGCAAGGAGGGAGTGGACGCCATCGGCGCAGCGCTCAAGGAGCTGGAATCGCACGGCTACCTTGTACGCCGCCAGCTCAGGGACAGCCGCGGGCGCATCACCGACACCGAGTACACCATTTATGAATCCCCGCATCCGCCTCTGCCGGATACGGCTTCACCAGATACGGAAAACCCGTATCTGGATACCCCGGATACGGACGAGCCATATACGGAAAAGACCGCGCAATTAAATAAAGATAGAAGAAATAAAGAAAAAGAAATTCCTGATGAATCTATTACGGACACATCAAATCCTGATCCAATCTATCCCCCAGTCCCCTTGCAGGGCGCGGGATATGACGGGATGGGATACGAGGAAGCGCGAGAGATCGTCAGAGAAAATATCGAGTACGACATTCTGGTGCAGGACCCACGGCAGGACAGAGAGCAGCTTGACGAGGTAGTGGAGCTTATTGCGGAAACCCTCTGCTCCCGCAGACAGACCATCGTGGTGGCCGGGGACGAGTATCCGGCAGAGATGGTGAAGGAAAAGCTGCTGCGCATTACCGCCTCCCACATCGAGTACGTCTTTGACTGCCTGAAGCAGAACACCACCTACGTCCGCAACATCAAGAAATACCTGCTGGCGTCGCTGTTCAACGCGCCCAGCACCATCGGCAGCTACTATTCCGCCCTCGTCAACCACGATATGTACGGCGACGGGCTGCGGGGCAAGGGCTGAATATGACCGAAAAAGGAGGGATGACCCATGCAGGAGGAAGTGGAAAACAGAGCGGTCACGCTGGTCATCAGCGCGACAAAGCTCACCGGGCGGCTGCTGAAAGCCGCCATTCTGAAATATCTGGCAAGCCGCAAGGAGAAGCGGCTGCAAAAAGCCCGCGCCGCACCGGAAAAGCCCACCGGCAAGCAGACGGTGAAGCAGCTCATCGGGCAGAATCAGGGCGTATCCAATATCGAGATCACCGACAGCAACATCAAGTCCTTTGAGCGCGTGGCACGGAAATACGGCGTGGATTTCGCCGTGAAGAAGGACCGCAGCGTGTCCCCGCCGAAATACCTCGTCTTTTTCAAGGGGCGGGACGCAGACGCACTGACGGCGGCGTTTCGGGAATACACCGCAAAAGAGGTCAAGCGGGCCTCGCAGGACAAACCCTCGGTGCTGGAACAGCTCCGCGCGCTCAAGGCGAAGGTGCTGTCCCTTACGCCGGACAAAGCCCGGAACAAGGACAAGGGGCTGGAGCTATGAAGCAGATCAACGTAAAGAAGCTCCTGCTTCCCAATATCCCCTATGTCTTTATCGCGCTCTTTGCCACCAAGCTGGGGCAGGCGGCGCGGCTGGCTCCCGGCGCGGACTTCTCTCAAAAGGCGCTGCACATCATGGAGGGCTTCGCCGCCGCGTTCCAATCGGCGCTGCCCAGCTTTCACCCCATCGACCTGTGCGTGGGCATTGCCGCCGCCCTGCTCATCCGGCTTGCCGTCTACGTCAAGGGGAAGAACGCGCGGAAGTTTCGGAAGAATATCGAGTATGGCAGCGCAAGATGGGGAACTGCCGAGGACATCAAGCCCTATGTAGACCCCACCTTTGCCAACAACGTCATTCTCACCCAGACGGAGCGGCTGACCATGAACAGCCGACCAAAGGACCCGAAAACGGCGCGGAACAAAAACGTGCTGGTGGTGGGCGGCTCCGGCAGCGGCAAGACGCGGTTTTTCATCAAGCCAAACCTCATGCAGCTTCACAGTTCCTACGTTGTCACCGATCCAAAAGGCAGCATCGTGGTCGAATGCGGAAAATTACTCCAACGGAACCAGTATAAGATCAAGATACTGAACACGATCAACTTCAAGAAGTCCCATCACTACAACCCCTTCGCGTATCTCCACAGCGAAAAGGACATTCTGAAGCTGGTCACGACCCTCATTGCCAACACGCAGGGGGACGGGAAATCCGGCGATGACTTCTGGCGCAAGGCGGAGACGCTGCTCTACACGGCGCTCATCGGGTATATCTACTACGAAGCGCCGGTTGAGGAGCAGAACTTCGCCACCCTCATCGAAATGATCAACACCATGGAGGTGCGGGAGGACGACGAGGACTTCAAAAATCCCGTCGATCTGATGTTTGAAGAACTGGCAAAACGGGAGCCGCATCACTTCGCCGTGCGCCAATATGCCAAATACCGCTTAGCGGCGGGCAAAACAGCGAAAAGTATTTTAATTAGCTGTGGTGCGCGCCTTGCTCCCTTTGACATTCAGGAGCTTCGGGAGATCACGGCGTATGACGAGCTGGAGCTGGACACGCTGGGCGACCGGAAAGCGGCGCTGTTTATCATTATTTCCGACACAGACGACACCTTCAACTTCCTTGCCAGCATGGTCTACACCCAGCTATTCAATCTCCTGTGCGACAAGGCGGACGATGTGTACGGCGGCAGGCTGCCCGTCCATGTGCGCTGCCTCATCGACGAGTGCGCCAACATCGGGCAGATTCCCAAGCTGGAGAAGCTGATGGCCACCATCCGCAGCCGCGAGATCTCCGCCTGCCTTGTCTTGCAGGCACAGAGCCAGCTCAAGGCGCTCTACAAGGACAACTGCGACACCATCATCGGCAACTGCGACAGCTCCGTGTTCCTCGGCGGCAAGGAGCCGACCACATTAAAGGAGCTGTCCGCCGCGCTGGGCAAGGAAACCATTGACACTTTCAACACCGGCGAAAGCCGCGGCAGAGAGGTTTCCCACAGCCTGAACTATCAGAAGCTCGGCAAGGAGCTGATGAGTCAGGATGAGCTTGCCGTTCTTAATGGCGGCAAGTGTATTTTGCAGCTGCGCGGCGTAAGGCCGTTCCTATCCGACAAATACGACATCACAAAACACCCCAACTACAAGTATCTTTCGGACGCGAATCCCAAGAACGCCTTTGACATTGAGAAATTCCTCTCCACAAAGCTCAAGCTGAAGCCGGAGGAGGAATTTGAGGTCTTTGACGCGGGCGCGGCCGCAGGTTCAGAATCCGCCTGAACGGGCGGATTTTTATATATAGATCAGACACCCATTCCGTAAAGGAGGACGCCGACAATGCAAGAGATACAGGCGAAACGCAAAGTCGGAGGAAAGCACAACCGAAAATTTGAAAGGAGAAGCCGGAATCGACAGCCGCACACGGCGGCCAGCTCATTCCGGCTTTGCGGTTTCCATCGTAAAAACCAAAAAGAAACGATTCCGGCACATAGAATATGGATTTCTTCAATAGCGCGGTCGATGTGTTGCAGACCCTCGTCATTGCCCTCGGAGCCGGTCTTGGCATCTGGGGCGTCATCAACCTGCTGGAGGGCTACGGAAATGATAATCCAGGTGCAAAATCGCAAGGGATGAAACAGCTCATGGCGGGCGGCGGTGTGGCGCTCATCGGTATGATTCTCGTGCCGCTGCTCAAAGGGCTGTTCGGTTAATCCCGTCCATGCCGCAATGTAAAACCCTTCGCCCCTGCCCGCCTGACGCGGGCGGGGGCGGGAAAGGAGGGCTGACCCATTGGATTTGATATGGGAAAAATTCACCGAATGGCTCAAGGAACTGCTGGTGGGTGGCATCATGGACAACCTCACCGGCCTCTTTGATAACGTCAACGCCAAGGTCGCGGAGGCGGCGGGACACATCGGCAGCACCCCGCAGGCGTGGAACGCCAATATTTACAGCATGATACGCTCCCTCTCGGACAACCTGATCCTGCCCATCGCCGGCGTGATCCTCGCCTTTGTGATGACACTGGAGCTGATACAGCTTATCGCGGACCGCAATAACCTCCACGACATCGACACATGGGTATTCTTTAAGTGGGTATTCAAGACAGCGGCAGCCGTGCTCATCGTATCCAACACATGGAACATCGTCATGGGCGTGTTTGAGGCGGCGCAGAGTGTGGTAAACAGCGCCTCCGGCATCATCGTCGGAAACACCTCCATCAACCTTGCCGACCATATCGCGGACCTTGAAGCGCGGCTGCTGGAGATGAACGTGTGGACGCTTTTGGGGCTGTGGCTGCAATCCTTCGTGGTGGGCTTCACCATGTGGGGGCTGACCATCTGCATTTTCATCATCATCTACGGCAGAATGATCGAGATATACCTCGTCACCAGCGTCGCGCCCATCCCCATGGCCACCATGATGGGCAAGGAATGGGGCGGCATGGGACAGAATTATCTCCGCTCTCTGTTGGCTTTGGCGTTTCAGGGCTTTCTCATCATCATCTGCATCGCCATCTATGCGGTGCTGGTACAGAATATGCTCATAGACGACAACATTTCCACGGCCATCTGGCTGTGCATGGGCTACACGGTGCTGCTCTGCTTCACCCTGTTCAAAACCAGCAGTCTCGCAAAGTCAATTTTCAACAGTCATTGACGGAGGTACATCATTATGGCATACGTTCCCGTACCCAAAGACCTGAACGCGGTCAAGACCAAGGTACTGCTGAACCTGACGAAGCGCCAGCTCGTATGCTTCGGCGCGGGCGCGGCGCTGGGCGTTCCGCTGTTCTTCCTGCTCAAAGCCCATACCGGCGTCAGCACGGCGGCGATCTGCATGATCCTGCTCATGCTGCCCTTTTTCCTGCTGGCCATGTATGAGAAGAACGGACAGCCCCTTGAAAAGATCGTCCGCAACATCGTGCAGGTCTGCTTCCTGCGCCCCAAGCAGCGCCCCTACGCAACCAATAATTTCTACGCCGTTCTGGAACGGCAGGACAATTTAGACCGGGAGGTGTATCGCATTGTCCACCCGCACAAAACTCACCCGCGCCGAACGCAGGCAGATCGAGGCCGCCATCGCAAGAGCGAAGCGGCAGGATAAGAAACAGAAGTCCGCACAGGACAGCATCCCGTTTCAGCGGATGTTCCCCGACGGCATCTGCCGCGTGACGGACAGCTACTACACGAAAACCGTCCAATTTCAGGACATCAACTACCAGCTCAACCAGAACGAGGACAAGACCGCCATCTTTGACGGCTGGTGCGACTTCCTCAACTACTTTGACAGCTCCGTGCGTTTTCAGCTCTCCTTTGTGAATATGTCCGCCAACAAGGACAATTACGCAAGGTACATCACCATCTCGCCGCAGGGCGATGATTTTGACAGCATCCGTCTGGAATACACCCAGATGCTCCAGAACCAGCTTGCCCGCGGCAACAACGGCCTCATCAAGACCAAGTACCTGACCTTCGGCGTGGAGGCGGACGGGCTGAAAGCGGCAAAGCCAAGGCTGGAGCGCATCGAAACGGACATCCTCAACAACTTCAAGCGCCTCGGCGTGGCGGCGGAGCCGATGAACGGCACGGAGCGGCTGCGGCTGCTGCACGGGATGCTGCACATGGATGAGCAGGAGCCGTTCCGCTTCTCGTGGGACTGGCTGGCACCCTCCGGGCTTTCGGTCAAGGACTTCATCGCGCCCAGCTCCTTTGAGTTCCGCACCGGGCGCTCTTTCGGCGTCGGCAGGCGCATCGGCTGCGCCAGTTTCTTGCAGATTTTAGCGCCGGAGCTGAACGACCGGATGCTGGCGGACTTCCTCGACATGGAAAGCTCCCTCATCGTCAGTATGCACGTTCAGTCCGTGGATCAGGTCAAGGCCATCAAGACCATCAAGCGGAAAATCACGGATTTGCAGAAAATGACCATTGAGGAGCAGAAAAAGGCCGTCCGCGCCGGATACGACATGGACATCATCCCCTCGGACCTTGCCACCTACGGCACGGAGGCGAAGAAGTTGCTGCAAGACCTGCAAAGCCGCAACGAGCGAATGTTCCTGCTGACCTTTATTGTGGTCAACACCGCAGGCAGCCGCCAGCAGCTTGACAACAACGTATTTCAGGCGGCCAGCATCGCCCAGAAGTACAACTGCCAGCTTACCCGCCTTGATTTCCGTCAGGAGGAAGGGCTGATGAGCAGCCTCCCGCTGGGGCTGAACCAGATCGAGATACAGCGGGGCTTGACCACCTCCAGCGTCGCCATTTTTATCCCCTTTACCACGCAGGAGCTGTTTCAGGACGGCAAGGAAGCGCTGTACTGCGGGCTGAACGCCCTCTCAAACAACCTCATCATGGTAGATCGCAAGCGTCTCAAGAACCCCAATGGTCTGATTCTCGGCACACCCGGCAGCGGCAAATCCTTCGCGGCAAAGCGGGAGATCGCCAACGTGTTCCTCGTCACCGACGACGACATCATCATCTGCGACCCCGAAGCCGAATACGGACCGCTGGTGGAGCGCCTGCACGGACAGGTCATTAAAATCTCCCCCACAAGCCCGCACTACATCAACCCTATGGACTTGAATCTCAATTACAGCGACGATGAAAATCCGCTGAGCCTGAAATCCGACTTCATCCTCTCCCTCTGCGAACTGATCGTGGGCGGCAAGGACGGCCTCATGCCGGTGGAAAAGACCATCATCGACCGCTGTGTGCGCATGGTGTACCGGGATTATCTCAGCGACCCTGTGCCGGAGAATATGCCGATTCTGGAGGACTTGTATAACGAGCTGCGGCGGCAGGAGGAAAAGGAGGCGCAGTACATCGCCACGGCTTTGGAAATCTACGTTTCCGGCTCCCTCAACGTGTTCAACCACCGCACCAACATCAACATTGAAAACCGCATTGTCAGTTTCGACATCAAGGAGCTGGGCAAGCAGCTCAAGAAGATCGGGATGCTCATCGTGCAGGACGCGGTGTGGAACCGCGTCACCGTCAACCGGGAAGCCCACAAATCCACTCGCTACTACATTGACGAAATGCACCTTTTGCTGCGCGAGGAGCAGACGGCGGCCTACACCGTGGAAATCTGGAAGCGCTTCCGCAAGTGGGGAGGTATCCCCACCGGCATCACGCAGAATGTCAAGGACCTGCTCTCCTCCCGCGAGGTGGAGAACATCTTTGAGAACAGCGATTTCATCCTCATGCTCAATCAGGCCAGCGGCGACCGGCAGATTCTCGCCAAGCAGCTCAATATCTCCCCGCATCAGCTCTCGTATGTCACCCACAGCGGTGAAGGCGAAGGGCTGCTTTTTTATGGCAACGTTATCCTGCCCTTCGTAGACCGCTTCCCCCGCGGGGAACTCTATGACCTACTCACCACCAAGCCACAGGAGCAGACTGCATAACAAAACAAGAAAGGAATTGCACGATGGAAAACAAACTGATGATTTTTGAAAACGACGCCTTTGGAAAGGTGCGAACGCTGAACCTCAACGGCGAGCCGTGGTTCGTAGCGGCGGATGTGTGCAAAGCGCTGGAACTGGGGAATCCGAGCATGACGGTTGAGCGTCTGGATGATGATGAAAAGGGTATCAGCACTATTGATACCCTTGGCGGGAAACAGCGCATGGCAATCATCAACGAGCCCGGACTGTATTCGCTGGTGATCACCTCCCGCAAGCCGGAGGCAAAGGCGTTCAAGCGCTGGATCACCCATGAGGTCATTCCGGCCATCCGCAAGCACGGCGTGTATATCACCGACGAGAAGCTCAAGCTGTTCGCCGAGCACCCTGAGCTACCGGACGCGCTGATGAAAAGCCTCTACGCCGCCCATGCGGAGAACCTGCGGCACAGGGCGGAGCGCCAAACGCTGCTGCCCAAGGCGGATTACTACGACGCCTTTATGGACGCGGACGGCTGCACCAACCTTCGCACCACGGCAAAGGAGCTGAATGTGCCGGAGCGCTGGTTTGCCCGCTTTCTCCAGCAGACCGGCTTTCTCTACCGCAGCCCTGCGGGGAACCTCATGCCCTACGCCATCCCCCGCAACCGCGGGCTGTTCCGCGTGAGGGATTATGTCCGCAACGGTCACGGCGGCGCGTACACCCTCATCACCCCCATGGGCAAGAGCCTGTTCCGGGAGCTGCTCCGCTGCGGCGAGGCGCTTCCAACTGATTGATTAAACGAATAAGGAGCGTAACACCATGAAAAAAGAAAATCTGTACCTGATCCACGGCGAGGACTATCTGCGCCACATCGAGGAAAAGCTGGAGCTGCTGTGGATGGCGACCATCCTCATGCACTACATCAAAAACGGAGCCGAGAAGGACGGCTATCTGGACCTTGTACGCAGATCCACCCTCGACTTTGACGAGCGCTGCGAGGAGATGTTCAGTTCTTGGGGCAGGGCGCTCAATTACCTCAAGTCCCGTGACCTTGCGGACTTGTCCGACCTCATCGAAAACGACCTGATCGAGCCGGAGCACGCGGGCTATGTCCCTGCGGATAATCCCTGCTGCCCCGGCGAACGCTGCTGCGAGTATGCCGAGCGCATGGAGCGCGAATACACCGCAGAGCGTGAGGCGGACGAGGACAATGAGGACGCCGACGTATTTGAGTATGACGGAGAACCGGCCATATCTGAGCTGACCGGCGTGTGCAGGGACATCCTCACGGCTGTCGAGGGGCTTACCACGCTTCTAAGGGATGAGTTCGACTATGCAGGCTGACCGCATTTACTGCGGCGACGCCCTGACCGTGCTGAAAACCCTGCCGGACAGTTCCGCAAATTGCTGCATCACCTCGCCGCCGTACTACGCACTGCGGGATTACGGCGTGGATGGGCAGATTGGACGGGAGGAAACCCCGGCGCTGTATGTGGAGCGCCTGACTTCCATTTTCCGGGAGGTCAGGCGCGTTCTCACGCCGGACGGAACACTCTGGCTCAACATCGCGGACACCTATGCCGGAAAGGGCAATCAGGGGGACAGCCTCGACCCCAAGTACCCCAACGGCAGGACCGGTCAGGCGGTCGCCCTCAACGGCAAGGTGGAGGGCTGCAAGGCAAAGGACATGATCGGCATCCCGTGGCTGCTGGCGTTCGCGCTGCGCGCAGACGGCTGGTATCTGCGCTCGGACATCATCTGGATGAAAGCGAATCCCATGCCGGAAAGCACCAAGGACAGGCCAAGCCGCTGCTATGAGCATATTTTCCTGCTGTCCAAGTCCCGCCGCTATTACTATGATGCCGCCGCCATCGCGGAGCCGGTTGCGGCCTCCACTCCTGCGCGGATGAAGCGCGGATTTGGTGCAGGCAACAAATATTCCGCGGATATTCCCGGTCAGAAGCACCAACACCTCAACGACCACCGCCCGAACGGGTACGCCGATGAGGACATCCCGCAGCTTCGCAACAAGCGGGACGTGTGGCAAATCAACACCGTGCCGTACCGGGGCAGGCATTTCGCCGCTTTCCCGCCAAAGCTGGCGGAAACCTGCCTGCTGGCAGGCTGCCCGCCGGAGGGCGTCGTGCTCGACCCCTTCCTCGGCTCCGGCACCACGGCGGCGGTGGCACGGCAGCTTGGACGGCACTACATCGGCATCGAGCTGAACCCGGACTACTGCAAGCTGGCAGAGAAACGGATCGGAGGTGTCGCGGTATGAACGCCTACACCCGGCAGGATCTGAGCGTCATGCAGGCGTGGCCGCTGGAGCGGAAAATTCGCGTGACGCAGGCGAAGATCATCGAGTGGTATCACCACTACGGCGGCAAGGTCGCCGTTTCCTTTTCGGGCGGCAAGGACAGCACCGTGCTGCTGGACCTTGCGCGGCGGGCGTTCCCCGACATTCCCGCCGTGTTTGTGGACACAGGGCTGGAATACCCGGAGATACGGGAGTTTGTCAAAACCGTTCCCAATGTAACATGGCTGCGGCCTGAAATGCCCTTTTCCAAGGTCATATCGGAATACGGCTATCCCGTCGTTTCCAAGGACGTGGCACGGCGCATCCGCTACGCCCGAAGGGGCGGCACATGGGCGCTCTGCCACCTGAACGGATTAAACCGTGACGGTACGCCCTCAAAATACAATGAACGATACATGAAATGGCGTATCCTGCTGGATGCGCCGTTTTTCGTTTCTGACGCCTGCTGCACCGTGATGAAGGAGCGGCCCCTGCACAGATATAACCGGGAAACCGGTAGAAAGCAGATCATTGCGACCATGGCCTGTGAGAGCGCACGCCGCCAGAGCGTCTATCTCAAAATCGGATGCAACGCCTATCATAAGCGGGACCCCACCTCGCAGCCCATGTCCTTCTGGACGGAGCAGGACGTATTGACCTATCTCAAAATGACCGACATCCCGTATGCCTCCGTCTACGGTGAGATCATGGAGAAAAACGGCAGGCTGACCACCACCGGCGCGAAGCGCACCGGCTGTATGTTTTGTATGTTCGGCGTTCATCTGGAAAAGGAGCCGAACCGCTTTCAGCGCATGGCGCTGACACATCCCAAGCAGTACGATTTCTGTATCCATAAATTGGGCTGCGGCAAGGTGCTGGACTTTCTCGGCGTACCGTATGCCCCGAACGGAGGTGAAACCCCATGAGCAAACGCTCGCCCCGGCTGCTGTTTACCGACGAGGAGCTGGCAGCGCCGGAACTGAAAAAGGCCATCCGAAAAGCGGACAAGCGCATGAAGAAGCTGGAAAAGGCCGAGGCGAAGATACCCAAGAAAACCGTAAAGAAAAAGCAGCGCGTCGTTGACCCGAAAACCGGCACGGTCACAACGCGCCTTTCCTTTGAGGAGGTGGACAAGAAGCGACCGCCCTCCAAGCTCACCCACGCCCTGCGGGACGCGCCCGGTGCGGCGGCACTGTCCGCCGTCCACAGGGAGATTCGGGAGCATGAGCAGGACAATGTGGGTGTGGAGAGCGCCCACGGCGTGGAGCAGACGGCGGAGCGCGCCGTGCGACTTGCCCAGCACGCCCACCGCTCCCACAAGGAGAAGCTCTACCGCCGCGCGGACCGGGCCGAGGCCAAGGCAGACCGCGCCAACCTCCGTGCGCTGGACAAAACGGCACAGCACCATGCCCCGCAGTTTTCCAGCAATCCCTACTCCCGCTGGCAGCAGAAGCAGGCCATCAAGCGGGAGTACGCCGCCGCCAAAGCCGGAAAAAGCGCCGGGAATACGGTCAAAGCCTCCGAAGCCACGGCAAAGGCGGCGCGGAAAGCCGCAGAGAACACAAAGAAAACCGGTGAGTTCATCGCCCGTCACAAAAAGGGCTTTCTTATCGTAGGCGGCATCGCCGCAATGCTGGTCCTCATCCTCTGCACCGTTTCCTCCTGCTCCGTGCTGATTCAGGGCGGAGCCACCGGCGTCAATGTGTCCACCTACCCCAGCGAGGATGCGGATATGCTGGCGGCAGAGGCGCAGTATTGCGCCATGGAAGCGGAATTGCAGCAGTATCTCAACACCTACGAAAGCACCCACGACTACGACGAGTACCACTTCGAGCTGGACGACATCGAGCATGACCCCTATGTGCTGATCTCCGCCGTCACCGCCCTTATGGGCAGGGAGTGGACGCTTTCCGAGGTAGGCGGCATACTCGATATGCTGTTTGAAAAGCAGTATATCCTAACGGAAACCGTCACCACGGAAACGAGATACCGCACGGAGACCCGAACCGGCTACTACACCGACGCGGAGGGCAATCTGCACAGCTATGAATACACCGTGCAGGTGCCGTACACCTATTACATCTGTACAGTCCGTCTGGAAAACTTCAACCTCTCCCATGTGCCGGTCTATATCATGTCGCAGGATCAGCTCTCCCTTTATGCCATGTATATGGCTACGCTGGGCAACCGCCCAGACCTGTTCGGCGGCTCGGTATTGTGATTCCGGATAATCCGAAATCAAGCGGTTCAACGTC
>OGZH01001600.1_pt1 | contig 13837 bp, 8 predicted proteins | sample 1576741 | NCBI WGS metagenome assembly OGZH01 (sample SAMEA3541560, study PRJEB24748) | human gut metagenome | biome: human gut; feature: human-associated habitat; material: faeces | place: China | collected 2012 | reverse complement strand
TATAACCAATAAAAATGGAAATAGTACATACTATCAAGGACTTGCAGGCCGGACTTTCGGCTATGAGAGCCCAGGGTAAGAAGGTCGGCTTGGTACCTACGATGGGGGCCTTGCATGCCGGTCATGCTTCATTGGTAAAACGTTGTGTGGCGGAGAATGATGCCGCTGTAGTCAGTGTTTTTGTAAATCCTACTCAGTTTAATGACCAGAATGATTTAATCAAATATCCCCGTACGCCGGAAGCTGATTGTCGTTTGCTGGAAGAATGTGGGGCTGCGTTTGTTTTTGCTCCGGCAGTGGAGGAGATGTATCCGGAACCGGATACGCGCCGATTCAGCTACGCACCTTTGGACACGGTAATGGAGGGAGCCTTTCGTCCGGGACACTTTAACGGTGTGTGTCAGATTGTGAGCAAGTTGTTTGATGCGGTGCAGCCGGATCGCGCCTATTTTGGTGAGAAGGATTTTCAGCAATTGGCCATTATCCGTGAAATGGTGCGTCAGATGAAGTATCCGTTGGAGATTGTAGGTTGTCCCATCGTACGTGAGGAAGACGGCTTGGCGCTGAGTAGCCGCAATGCCCGTTTGTCTGACGAGGAACGCAAAAATGCCTTGAAAATTTCGCAGACTTTATTTGAAAGTCGTACCTTTGCGGCTTCGCATACGGTTGCTGAGACACAGAAGTTTGTGGAAGATACCATTGCAGCCGCTCCCGGCTTGCGTCTGGAATACTTTGAACTGGTGGACGGTAACACGTTGCAGAGGATTGCCGATTGGGAAGATACCTCGTATGCCGTGGGCTGCATTACGGTGTTCTGCGGAGAAGTCCGTCTGATTGACAATATCAAGTATAAGGAATAATAAACATAAAAAAGCCAATCTTATGATGATTGAAGTGTTGAAGTCTAAAATCCATTGTGCCCGTGTTACGGAAGCCAACCTCAATTATATGGGGAGCATCACGATTGACGAGGATTTGATGGATGCCGCTAACATGATTGCCGGCGAGAAGGTTTATATTGCCGACAATAATAACGGTGAACGTTTTGAAACTTACATCATTAAAGGCGAGCGCGGTTCGGGCAAAATCTGTTTGAACGGCGCGGCAGCCCGCAGGGTTCAACCGGATGACATTGTTATTATCATGTCGTATGCATTGATGGACTTTGAAGAGGCCAAGACGTTTAAGCCGACGGTGATTTTTCCCGACCCGGTGACAAACAAGGTGGTGAAATAAGTTCTGTATCAGATAGAAAGAAAAAGAAAGCGTATCGTTCATTGCGATACGCTTTCTTTCTTTTTATGGTGAAGCTTCTTTAGTTCTTCAGTTGTTCATTCATCGCTGCAGCGGCTTTCCGCCCGTCGCCCATAGCGAGGATTACGGTAGCACCGCCGCGGACAATGTCGCCACCGGCATAAATGGTCGGTATGGACGACTGCATGTTGTCGTTTACGGCAATCGTACCTTTGCGCCCCAATTCAAGTCCTTTGATAGAACTCGGAACAATCGGATTAGGCGATACACCCACGCTGACAACAGCAAGGTCTATGTCAATCGTTTCGGTAGCTCCCGGAATGGGGACAGGACTGCGGCGTCCGGATGCATCGGGTTCACCCAGTTCCATTTTTTGAAGAACCACCTGTTTTACTTTTCCTTGCTCGTCGGCAATGTATTCTATCGGGTTGTGGAGTGTAAGGAATTCCACACCTTCTTCCTTGGCATGTTTCACTTCCTCGATACGTGCGGGCATTTCTTCTTCCGAACGGCGGTAGATAATCATAGCGCGTTCGGCGCCCAGGCGGCGGGCTGTGCGGACGGAGTCCATAGCCGTGTTACCGCCACCGATAACGGCTACGCATTTACCGAAAGGCACAGGCGTATCGGAATCCTCGCTGGCGGCGTCCATCAGGTTGACGCGCGTCAGGTATTCGTTGGACGATAGGATATTGATGGAGTTTTCACCGGGGATGTTCATAAAGTTCGGCAGTCCGGCACCGGAAGCGACGAATATGCCTTTGAACCCTTCTTCTTCCAGTTGTTCTACGCTTAATGTCTTGCCAATGATGCAGTCCTTGATAAACTTCACACCCATTTGGGCAAGGTTCTCGATTTCTACATCCACAATCTTGTTGGGCAGACGGAACTCGGGGATACCGTATTTCAATACGCCGCCGATTTCGTGCAGTGCCTCGAATACGGTAACATCGTAACCATATTTCGCCATATCTCCGGCGAAAGACAGACCGGCGGGTCCCGAACCGATTACAGCAATCTTAATTCCGTTCTTTTCTTTGATTTCCGGTACGGAGATTTGTCCGCTTTCCCGCTCGTAATCTGCGGCGAAGCGTTCCAGATAACCGATGGCAACCGGCTTTTCGTTCATCTTCAAATGGATACACTTGGATTCGCATTGTTTTTCCTGCGGACACACACGACCGCAGACAGCGGGCAATGCGCTGGTTTCTTTCAATGTTTTGGCTGCTTCCAGAAACTCGCCGCGTTCTATATTCTTGATGAAACGGGGTATGTCTATACCTACGGGGCAACCCTCCATGCACCCCGGATTGGCGCAGTCCAAACAACGTTTGGCCTCTGTTAAAGCCTGTTCCTCGGTCAATCCCCGGTTCACTTCTTCCTTGCGGCTGTGCGAACGGTATTCCGCATCCAACTCGTTCATCTCCACGCGGGGAATGGCAGTACGCTCTTTGGCTTTCATGGATTTGCGCAGTTCTTGGCGCCAAGCGGCATTGCGGCTTTTTTCATCTTCTGCCTGAGTGTTCTCGCCGGTTGCCTGACAAGTTTGCGGTTCTTCCAGTTTATGCATTTCTTCGCGTTCGATATTTTTGAATGCACCCATGCGTTTCAGCATTTCGTCGAAATCTACCTGGTGACCGTCGAATTCCGGGCCGTCTACGCATACAAATTTGGTTTTACCGCCGATGGTGATACGGCAGGCGCCGCACATTCCGGTTCCGTCTACCATGATGGTATTCAAAGATACATCGGTGGGTATTTCGTATTTCTTCGTCAGCAAACAAACGAATTTCATCATAATGGCCGGGCCGATACAGAAGCATTTGTTTACTTTCTCGCGTTTGATAACATCTTCCACACCTTCCGTAACCAAACCTTTACGGCCGTATGAACCATCGTCCGTCATGATAATAACCTCGTCGGAACTTTCGCGCATCTCTTTTTCAAGGATAATCAGTTCTTTGGTGCGTCCTGCCAGCACTGTAATCACACGGTTACCGGCAGCTTTCAATGCCTGCACGATGGGGAGCATCGGGGCTACACCCACACCGCCACCGGCGCAAACAACAGTTCCGAAGTTCTCGATATGGGTGGCTTGTCCCAGCGGGCCGACAACATCGGTTATATAATCACCTTCATTCAACTCACACAAGCGGGTAGATGAGAGACCTACTTCCTGTACAACCAAAGTGATAGTTCCCTTTACAGGGTCGGCAGCGGCAATGGTCAGCGGCATGCGCTCGCCTTTTTCGCCTACACGTACTATTACAAAGTGTCCTGCCTTGCGCGATTTAGCAATTAACGGTGCTTCAATTACTAATTTGAAGACCTTTTCAGAGAAATGTTCTTTGCTAATGATTTTATTCATTATCTTATAATTTTGTTGGTGTAATTACGCGATTTCTTTCAGAATGATAGATTATGCAAAGATACGGGTTATTTGTTAATAACAAAGAATGTGCAGGGAAAAAACCGTCCCTTTGTTCCAACGTTAAAAAATCAGCCTTACCCCGGTCTGTCCTCTCCAGCGGGAGTAATAATCGTTGTAGGAGCGCATGTTGTAGTCTGCATCGTGTAGGAACTGGAAACTACCGTCCCCTTTATAGTTAATAGGGTTATAATAACCGTAAGAGGCGGAAGTGCGCCCCCAATCCTTGTTCAGCATATTGCCGATGTTGATAATGTCCAGAGAAAATTCCAGTTCCCGTTTGCTTTTTCCCAGCATAAACTGCAAACGGTGGGATAAATGGAAATCGAAATGATGCTCGAACTTTTCGTTGCCTGCATTCCGTTTGAAATACTCGCCGCGATGTTCCTTCATATATTCGTCCCGAGATAGCCAAGCCTTGAAATTAGCCTTTTGTTGCTCGGCAGTATAGGCGGAAGTGGGGGAGAAAGTCATCCGGTCGACTTCCTCATCGGTAGGAATATAAATTAGGTCATTGTTTCCCGTGTCTCCGTTCAAATCGCCGTTGTAACATACATTATAAGGTATTCCGCTACTGCCGTTGTACAACAGACCGACTGTGGTGGTCTGATTTTTATTCCATTTTCCGGTGTAAAAGACAGAAGCCTTGATGCTGTGGGGAATATTGAAAGAGGAGTTTGCCAGTTCGGCACGGTTGGGATTTTGGTAGGTATAGTTGTACTGCCAATTGGACTGGGCGACAGAGGATGTGCCATTGTTCTGGGTGCGGGACCTCATGAAAGTATAGGAAGCCCGGACGTCCAGACCGAAAGCGAATTTCTTTTCTCCCGAGAGCGAAGCGTGGTAGGTGTAACCCTTTCCGGTATTCCTCAGCACATAGATTCCTGTGTAATTCTCAGCTCCCTCGATTTTGCTCAGGAGGGGACGGCGGTCGAAACTTAGGGCTGGAAACGCTTCTCCCAGCGTCTTTCCGTTCAGATCTACAGCCAGATTGCGATAGGTAATGTCATTCAGCGTCTTCGAATAAATCGCCTCGGCCGTCCAGCGGATTCCACCAAGGGAGAAATCCAATGCCAGGTTTGCCCGGAAATTCTGAGGATGTTTGAAATCTTTGTCAAAGATATTGATTGTCTGCGAACCGCCGACAGTAAGCTGTCCGGCATTCTGTCCCTGTTTGGCGGGATCGAGGATGAAAGACAGGTCTTTAGTGGCATCCGGATGGTCGGTGCTGTTGGTAATCCTATAGACAGAAAGCTGCACGCCGGTATTGGCGAAATTGTTACTTAGCCAGACGTATGGGATACGTCCGGTGAAAATGCCGGCTCCTCCGCGCAATACATACTTTTGCGCCTGTCCGACATTCCAACGGAAACCCAGGCGGGGAGAAAAAAGCGGACGGCTGTTCAGTTTGGAATTGGTCTTATAGTTCCAGCCCCGGGAAGCCATAAAATCATTAAAAGTTGCGTTCTCAGCCGGAGTATCGAAGAAAAGAGGAATATCCGCCCGTAGTCCGAAAGTCAGGTCGAGCCTATCCGTTGCGCTGAAATTGTCCTGCACATAAAATCCCAGCATTCCGGCCCTGAATGCAGCCGCCCAGCGCGTATCGCCGGTGACCGCCACATTTGCCTCCCCGAAGCGGTATTCTTTGATTCGTCCTGCGTAGAAATCGTCCGGATTATCAAAAAAATAACTCCCGAAAGCATCTTGGATGAACAGGTTGGAAAAGTGATAAAATTCATTGTGCGTACCCATAACAAGAGTATGTTTTCCGGCCGTATAGGTAAGGTTATCCGTAAACGACCAGATATCCTGGTCGAGCGTATTTGCCATAGAAGACCGGTCATTGCCCAGGTTCAGGATGCCGTCGCCTACATTATTGACCTGTACCATAGGAAAAGGAGCGCCAGGTTCCCGTCTGTCCCTTACCCGTACGTAGGAAACACGCAACTCATTGTCCATCCTGTCCGACAAACGGCTTTGCAATTCGGCAACAAAAGAACTCGTTTTCGAAACAAAATCATAACTATAATCGGTAGCATTCAAGTTAAGAGCCGTACTGGCACTGTTCATCTGTCGGGCAGAAACCAAACTCCAGCGGAATGACAGCTTTTGTTTGTCATTGATGTTCCAGTCCAACCGGATGCCCGCTTTGTCGGATTTGGTATATACATCCGTGGCATCCAGATTGCCCCCGTATGTTACTCCCTGGGCTGCGGCCATTTCCTGCAGTTTCTTCCATATCGACTGCGCCACGGCAGCATCGACACGCGATGCCGACTTACCGATAGCGTATGGATTCTGATAAGTCTTGTCCGCTTTCTCATAATTGGCAAAAAAGAACAGCTTGTTCCGCACAACGGGTCCTCCGAGCGTTATGCCCGCTTGATATTCATATTGTTCGGGATACTTCTCGCTGGTAAGCCCGTTCATCAGCCGGTAGCGCCGTCCGATGAGTTTTTCATTATTTCCGAATCCATAAAGCGAGCCGTGAAATTCGTTGGTACCCGATTTGGTGACGGCATTCACGGAACCGCCCGTGAAACCAGATTGGCGTATGTCGAAGGGGGTGATATTGATCTGTATCTGTTCAATGGTTTCCATGGATACCGGTTGTGTGCCGGCCTGTCCGCCGTTGGAGCCGTTAGCCGCCAGACCGTAGACATCGTTGTTCATCACTCCGTCGATACGGAAGCTGTTGTAGCGGTTGTTGGTGCCCAGAAAGAACATGGCACCGTCGTTGTCACTGCGCACCTGCGGATTCATCCGGAGCATATCGGCAATACTATGGGAGACAGACGGTGTCCGATTGATTTCTGCCGCATCGATATTCATCGCCGCACCGGTTTTAGTGGCATCTATCCCGGCACGGGCAGAGATAACCACTACTGAAAGCAATTCGGTAGCTTCGACCATTTTTACATCATGCCGGAAAACTTCACCCAATTTCAGATTAACCCCATCGGTTTCACTGGTCTGCATACCGACAAATGAAATCACAATTCTGTACGGTCCACCTGTACGCATCCCCCGGACGTAGTAACGGCCGTCCGCATCGGTTACTCCTCCATAACGTGTACCGGAAGGGATATGAGTGGCAAGGACAGTCGCCCCCACAACCGGCTCCGACTGTTCATCGGCAACCAAGCCCCGGATTCCGGATGTCGTGATTTGTGCCATTGTCTTTCCTCCCACAAACAGGAAGAAAAGAAGAAAGACGAATCTCAATGTATTTGACATGGTTTGAATTGTTTTTTTCTGCTCATGACGCAGGCTTTTGCCGAACAGAATCATTCTGTATCCCGTCAGCAGCAACTGCCGGAAGCAGAACTGAAAACCGGCTTCCTTTGCCCACTTCCGATTCTACCTTGATTTGCCCGTGCAGCCGAAGGACTATTCCTTGGCAGATAGCCAGCCCCAGTCCCGCACCTTGTGCAAACTCATCCCGTTTATAAAAACGGGAAAATATCATTTCCAATTCATTTTTGGGGATGCCCTTCCCTGTATCCTCGACAAAAATACTGATTTTATCTTCTTCGGCGATATAGCGGTATCCCAGCCGGATATATCCGGATTCCGTAAATTTATTGGCATTCGACAAGAAATTGGTAACCACCTGTTGCAAGCGCATGGGATCGACGCTGACGGTGTAATTCTCGTCGGGAAAATCGCATAGGAATTCTAGTCCAGGCTTTACCTGCACATGGAACGTACGGTAATAGGACTCCAGCAGCGTACGGACATTTTTATCCTGGCGGGTAAACGAAGCCGCCCCCGAATCAATGCGGGATAATTCAAGGATATCGTTAATTAAGTTCAGCAACAAATCTGTATTTGTGTGGATGATATTGATATATTCTTTGATTTCCTCATCATCCGTTTGCAGGGTTTCGGCCAGTATGCTGGAAAAACCGACGATTGCATTGAGAGGAGTACGGATTTCGTAGCTCATATTGTTCAGGAACGACTGTTTCAGTTCCGCCTGCTCGGCAATGTTACGTGCCTCGATCAATTCCGTTTCCCTGTCCTTTACTTCCTGTATATTTTGTAAAAGCCCTGTGACCACTGCCGCATGCCCGTCGCTGAGCACATAATTGTAGCGGAATTCCCACCACTGATATTTGCCGCTGAAGTTACAGCGATACTGTTCCCTTTGGTTGGTATACTGGTTGCTTTGCAGGAAACGGGCGCAAAATCGCTCGCGGTCCTGCGGATGAATGTATTGTAAGATTTGCTCCCGTGTTATGAATTTGTCCGTATAATGAATTAACTTATAGAAATGCGGATCAAAACTGAGGCCGCCTTTCTCCCTCCGCCAGGCATACGTCATGCCTCCTTCGATAGCAAGTTCAAGAGTCTCGTGCTCATACCGGAGCGCACGCAAAGCCTCCCGTTTCCGTCCCCGTTCATGGCATATGCTATATATAAGGAAAGCAATGACGGCGACGATAAGGAATGAGGCCAACAGGAAACCCGAAATGAGCAAGGAACGGTAGCGGACGAAAAACGGTATATACATGACGGTATATTCCTCAGGCAGTCCGGTGGCGGAAATGCCGTAACGTTGCAAGGCATGCCAGTTGAGGACATATTCTTTCGGCAGGGGTGTGATTTGCTGCGCAGGCATTTTTCCCTGCAAACGCAGGGCAATTCCCTCTGCCAGGTGCTTCATCTGTGATTCCAGGGGACAGAAATAGCCGCCCAGCATTTTTGTATTCGAACCGAATCCTTCGTTGATGACGGCAAAAGAAGGATTGACGAAAAACTCCTGGGCATCCATAGAATTGTAGGTGCGCGAAGTCAGCATCAGATAGGTTTCGGAACCCCGTGCGGTCTGCTGGATAGTACGCAGGGGCATAGCTTCACTCATCAGACGCATGACGACGGTTGTATCAATCTCTTCGTTAATCAACTCATCCTTTTCCTCTAAATAGGCATTCCGGACTACCCGGTGCGCCAGGATATGTTCAAAGACATCGCCTTCGTAGGTCTCGATTCCGGCCTCCTTGCATTGGGTGTCAAGGTTTTCCCACATCTGTTTATCAATCATGCCACTGCCGCTCATTACCACTATGCGTGATTTTCCCATCATATTTTCAATCATTCTGATTGTGCTGACAAAGTCCGGAATATCGCTGAAACCGGTGACGTTGGGGAATTGCCCGATGAGTTCCCGGTCGGGGTGGTACACTCCGCTGAACACCACGGGGATATTGCGCAGGCGGGGATTATCGCACTTCAGCATGGAATAAGCGGCCTGATTATTGAAAATAACGATAATATCGGCTCCCCAATCGGTCAGTTCATCGATAAAAAAAGAAGCACGGACAAGTTCATCCTCGTATCTCAATTCATCACAATTCAAGAAAAGATCGTTGATTTCAGCTTTAATACCCACGGTCGAAAGCTCTTTTTCCAGTGTCTGGTGGTATCTTTCAGCATCATGGTAGCCTTTCTCATAGGAATGTATGACGCCGATTTTATAATGCACATTGGCCCCGGCAGGAATCACCACGATCAGCATACTCACTATGGCAAGAAAACGGTAAATCCATTTATTTATCGTCGGTCTCTTTTTTTTATTGGCACCGTCTTGCTTGATATACATGTTCTATAATTGTTTGTTTTTCACATCCTTTTTTAATAATCCTTTAGTATGATGATGTTACACCAGAAAAAAACAACTTGATAAAGACGCGCTCACTAAAAGGATAAATAGTATATAAAGTTACTATTGACAAATATATGAATAATATCGGGAGATTTCCTATTCTTTCTCAGAAAAAATATAATGGCCACACAAGAATAGGGGCAAGGGGCGGTAAGGAGCTATTTAAAGGATTGTGACGCGATATGGGTTTTTGCCCTAATTGCTATAAAGGTGCATCAGAATAGTAGAAGTTTCATATTCTGATGCACCTTTATTGTTTTTAATGGGTAAATGACAACTAATGGGAGAGCGTAACTCCTTAGTCAATCATCTCAAATCCTGTATACGGAACCAGTGCTTTCGGAATGCGGATACCTTCCGGTGTCTGGTTGTTTTCCAATAGCGCTGCTACGATACGCGGCAATGCCAATGCAGAACCGTTCAATGTATGGCAAAGCTCTGTTTTCTTTTCCGCTGTACGGTAGCGGCATTTCAGGCGGTTGGCCTGGTAAGTGTCGAAGTTGGATACCGAACTTACTTCCAGCCAGCGTTTCTGTGCTTCGGAGTACACCTCGAAGTCGAAGCAAAGGGCAGCTGTAAAACTCATGTCGCCACCACACAGACGCAGGATGCGATAAGGCAGTTCCAGTTTCTGGAGCAGTCCTTCCACGTGGTTCAGCATTTCCTGATGAGACTCTTTGGAATGTTCCGGCTTGTCGATGCGCACCAATTCTACTTTGGAGAATTCGTGCAGACGGTTCAAGCCGCGCACGTCTTTACCGTATGAGCCTGCTTCGCGACGGAAACATTGCGTATAAGCGCAGTTTTTGATAGGAAGCTGTTTCTCGTCAAGGATTACATCGCGATAGATATTCGTTACGGGAACTTCGGCAGTCGGAATCAGATACAAATCGTCCACTTCGCAATGGTACATCTGACCCTCTTTGTCGGGTAGCTGGCCGGTACCGTAACCGGAAGCGGCATTGACCACTGTCGGCGGCATTATTTCCGTATAGCCCGACTTGCGTGCCTCGTCCAGGAAGAAGTTGATGAGCGCACGTTGGAGCTGTGCGCCTTTTCCTTTATATACAGGAAAGCCCGCACCCGTGATTTTAACACCCAGGTCAAAGTCTATCAGATCGTATTTCTTGGCCAGTTCCCAGTGTGGAAGCGCATCTTTGGGAAGCTCGGTTTCCATACCGCCCATTTTTTCAACCACATTGTCGTCGGCGCCTACACCTTCGGGTACGCTGTCGTAAGGAACATTGGGAATTGTATAGAGCAGGTTCTGCAGGTCGGTTGCAGCTTGGTCCATTTCTTCCTGCAATGCCTTGTTGGCTTCTTTCAATTCGGCTACACGGTTTTTGGCAGTCTCTGCCTCGTCTTTCTTGCCCTCTTTCATCAGCATTCCGATAGATTTGGACAGGGAATTGACTTCCGACAGGTTCTTATCTAAGATTGTTTGGGTATTGCGTCGTTTGTTGTTGGTTTCCAGCACTTGCTCAATGGTTTCTTTGGCGTTTTTGAAGTGCTTTTTCTCCAGTCCGCGGATTACCGCGTCGGTATTGTCTGTAATTTGTTTAATGGTAAGCATATCTTATACTTGTTTTTATGATATTCCGGATTTGTGAGGGCAAAGATAGTGCAAATCAAAAGTATTACAAAAAAGAAACTTGCTTATTTTTGCGCTTAAAAAGAAAGAGGTTGTGTCAAAACGTTGGCACAACCTCTTTTATATTTTAAGTCGAGCTCGGCACCGGCATCGGCGCGATGCAGGGTCTGATGCCGACGCCGGGGAATCTCGCCCTCGCCGCCTTTCTCATCGGCTGGGGCGGCGTGTCCGTGCACTGTCAGACGGCGGCGGTCATCGCCGGGACAGACATCAAAAGCGCCCGACACACGGTCGGGCGCCTGCTGCACGGAGCGATCTCCGCGCTGTGTATGTGGGTTTTGGCAAATCTTCTTTGAGCTCACACGCCGGCAAACGAAAACACGATGCCGACGACGGCAGACGCCGCGATGTATACGATCGGGTGCAGCTTTTTCGTCGGCTTGACGACATTCGTCAGCACCCAGATGACGGCCGCAAGCAGCAGCCCCTTCCAGAAAAACAGATCCGTGAACCGGCCGCTGGCCTGAAAGGCGCTCTCCTGGATCAGCGAGATGCGCACGACGGAAAAGCCCGCCGCCGCAATCAGCGCAGCGGACGCCGGGCGCAGCCCGTAAAACGCATGGTCGACGAACCGGTTTTCCCGGAACTTTTTCAGGCAGGACGCGATGATGAGGATGCAGATGACCGCGGGCGTCACGAGACCCAGCGTCGCGATGAGCGAGCCGGGGACGCCGGCCGTGACGTAGCCCACATAGGTCGCCGTGTTGACGCCGATCGGTTATTACTGCATTGAACCGTATCTTAGAAGAACTGAAAAGAGAAAAAGAACGAGAAAAAGAAGAAAAAATCCGCAAAATACAGCAGGAAAAACAATATAAAAATGTGCAGCAAGTGTCAGATTCACCTAAGAGGGAAAAAACAAAATGCAAGCAAAAAAAATCGTCAGTTACAGTTATTGGCATAGTATTGATTATGGTTATTTTGGGATATGTGTTTTTTACAGCAGGGAAGCGTTTGCTTTTGTTAAATCTCATCAATAAAAATCTGCTTGCAGCTGCTGGGCTTTTCATAGTCGTGGCGGCAGTGGCAGCAGCATTTATGGCATATTGGATATTAAAGCCAAAACATTGACAAATCTTATTTCTAATGATAAAGTTGACTGACAGAATTTTGCTAGTTACAGTTCATTCAAATATGTGTCATGTGAATTGTAACTTTTGTTAAGTACAACGAGGTGATAAGGGTGGATCAAAAATTGATGCGCGAATTTGTGGAAAAAAAGCTGAAGCGTGTTGGGTATACGAATATTGCTGCAGCAAATTTTCCTTGTGGTGTATGGATCAAAGAGGATACGAAGCTGTATGCAGTTTGTCTGTTCGATGATCCAAATAAGCTGGCAGCCGATCCGTGGAGAATTGATAGGGTAGTTGATTATGCAGCACAGAAGGTTAGAGAGCAAAAACAGCTGGAGTGTCAATTTCTTGCACTTGTGCTGTCAGATGATTTTTCAATTTCAAAGCAGCTTGTAACAGGCTTTTACCCAAGGTGGTTTATAGATGATACTGGACAGCCAGTGATTTTTGACGGACAGCCGTCTGAATTTTGTGATCTTTATGCTACCCTGATTAGAAAGGAACGTTTTTCAGATCGTTTTAATGGAAAACGAATAGCAATTAACAGAGTACCAGAGGTTACGTTGATGTTGGTGATTCTTAATATTTTGATTCAATGCATCGTTGCAGTCGGTGAGATTGGAGGAAAAGAATCGGCATTGATGAATATGATGGTGCTGCAAATTGGTAAGTTTGTTCAAAAGCCAGAGTGGTGGCGTCTTGTTACAAGCGTTTTTCTTCACTTTGGATGGGATCATTTATTTAACAATATGCTTGTTCTTTTGTATCTTGGTGCATTGGCAGAGCGCTGTCTTGGAAAATGGCGTTTTCTTGGTGTATATTTAATCAGTGGTATTGGAGCAAATGCTGCGTCTGTCTGGTGGTATGTGCATCAGGGGGATTTGCTCGTGGCAACAGCCGGTGCATCTGGTGCAATTTTTGGAATCGCAGGTCTTTTACTATGTATTGTTTTATTGTCAAAAGGTCATTTTGAAGAAATTACGCTTCGGCAGCTTATTTTCATGATGTTTTTCACTTTATATCATGGATTTGCCGAAAGTGGTGTCAACAATTGCGCACATATAGTGGGTGCTATAATAGGCTTTGTATGCGGCATTATTATTTTTTGTCAGATGAAAAAGAACAGGGCAGAAGGAAGGTAAAGGTGGCACCCTGATTTGGAGCAGAGCTTACGCGTATATGACCGCCATGTCCTTCAATAATACGTTTGGCAACTGGAAGGCCAAGCCCAGTACCATCTGGTTTTGTGGTAGTAAAAGGATGGAAAATAGTAAGCAGTTGTTTGGGTGCAATCCCGCAGCCATCGTCTATTATAGATACGACAAATTGTTCGTTTGACTTTGTAAGAATAATTTGAACGCTTCCATTGTCAGATACGGCATCAAGTGCATTGACGATCAGATTTAAAAGTGCTTCCATCATTTTTGGGGAGTCGAGAGGCATGTAGGCGCATGAGACGCGGCTTGTATATGTAAGTGTTTTGTTCGTTCCCTCGGTTAGAGGAAGACATGATAAATAAGCCCGCCGCAGTAAATTGCACAGATCACTGCGTTGTTTCGTCAGTTGGTCAGACATGCTGTAATCTGTCAGATCACGAAGAAGCTTATTCATTAAGCGGCAGTCAGAGGAGAGCTCTGGCCAATAACGATAGCATCTAACTTCAGGATGCGCAGCTTCAATAGCCTGAATACTGCTGCACAGCAAAGAAAGCAGAGTTTGAAGTTCATGGGCGGCATTGGCAAGAAAATAGGTTTGATCGTTCA
>OGZH01001592.1_pt1 | contig 13881 bp, 18 predicted proteins | sample 1576741 | NCBI WGS metagenome assembly OGZH01 (sample SAMEA3541560, study PRJEB24748) | human gut metagenome | biome: human gut; feature: human-associated habitat; material: faeces | place: China | collected 2012 | reverse complement strand
TTTCACTTGTACGTTTACACCAATCAAGGCTTCGCCTGTCGCACCTACGGCCAGCCCCAAAGCCCCCGCCTTTGCATTTTTCCAACATTTGTGCTATACTCTGCTTGACGAATCAATTCAAAATCCATCAAGGAGGGCGTCCTTATGCCCGAAAAGCTCATAACCTACACCCAAAAATTTACCGTCTACCGCACGGACGGCGACCACCTCGGCCATGTCAAGCTGGGGGCCCTGCTGCGCTATGCCCAGCAGGTCGCTACCGCCCACGCCGAAGCCGTAGGGCTGGACGATGCCCTGTACCGCAAGACCCACACCGCCTATGTGCTGGCCAAGCTGGCTCTGCACGTCACACGACTGCCCCGTGTGGACGAGGAACTAACCCTTGTCACCCAGCCCGAGCGCTGCAAGCGCGCCGTCAACAAGCGCATCACCCATTTTTACGATGCCGACGGGGCAGAGGTCGCCACAATGGACAGCCGCTGGGTACTCATTGATACCGAAAAGCGTATGATCCTGCGCAAGCACCCGGAGCAGTTTGACGACCAGTGGGCCGAGGATGTGCCCCTTGAGCTGCCGATGCGCCTGCCCCGCGTTGCGCCCGAGGACTGCGAGACGCTGGGCACGCAGACCGCGGCCTACTCCCGCTGCGACATGAACGGCCACCTCAACAACACCCGCTATGCCGACATTGTCTGCGATGCCGTACCGTGGCAGGTCTGGGACAGTGCGCAGATTTCGGATTTCATCATCAGCTACCACCGCGAGGTACCCCGCGGCGAGAGCTTCACCCTGCGCCGCGCCAGACCGGCAGAGGACACCTTCTATTTTGATGGCGAGCGGGAAGGAAAATCTGCCTTTGAGGCACAGCTGATTTTCAAACACTTATAATTTCTACATAAACCCCTGTTACACTGTTTACATCGACAATGTAAAGGGGTTATTATTATGACAAAGCAAAAATTCGGTCTGACCGGCACAGCGCTCAAAACCATTGCGCTGGTGCTCATGGTGATGGATCACATCCACTACTTCTTCGGCTTTACCGGAACGATCCCAGAGTGGTTCAGCATGGCAGGGCGGCTGGCTGCGCCGCTGTTTCTCTTCTGTCTCGTGGAGGGATTTACCCATACCCACAGCCGGAAAAGGTACTTCGCCAAAGCCTACATTCTCTCCGTCGCCATGTCCATCCTGCTGTTCTTCATGGCTTTCGGCGGTTTTCTTGTCCGGCCGGACGGTTTCTATCCAACCAATGGCATAATGACAACCTTCGTTATTCTAATGATCGTCTGGCAAGGTATCGACTGGCTGGGGCAGAAAAGGATCTTGGCTGGCTTGGCAGCGGTGATCCTCCCTCTGGCCTGGCCCTTTATTGTCGTAGGACTCTTGGCAGCGGTCCCGTCATTGTCGTCCCCCCTGAGTTTCCTTTGCTACTCATTCGTCCCTATGTGGGGAACCACTGGGGACAGCAGCTGGCCGGTACTGGTTATGGGCCTGGTGCTCTATCTGTTCCGAAAGCGTCGGAGCGTGCAGGTGGCAGCATTCTCCGTCTTCTATATCCTATACGGTGTGGTCTACATGATCTTCATGGTATCTGCTGTGGCGCCAGACTTCGTCTGGTGGCAGATCTTTACCCAATACTACGAGATCTATGGCATCTTGGCGGCACCGCTGATGCTGTGGTATAATGGCCGTCGGGGCGGTGGACACAAACTGTTGTTCTATGCGTTCTATCCTGCCCATGTCTACATTCTTTACGCCCTCTCCTGGGGACTCTATCTTCTGTTGAACTGAGGTGACGCTGATGGCCCGTATTCTGGTGGTAGATGACGATAAAGATCTCTGCGCCCTGCTGAAGACTGCCCTGGAGCGGGACGGCCATCAGGTGTCAACTTATCTGACCGGCAGGGAGGTAGACGAGTCTGCCTGCCGCTGGGCGGACTGCATCCTGTTGGACGTGATGATGCCTGGGGAGGATGGTTTTGCACTCTGCCGCCGCATCCGGAATCTGGCGGACTGCCCCATCCTCTTCCTCACTGCCAAGACGGAGGAGACCGACGTACTCACCGGTCTGGGTCTGGGCGGAGACGACTATCTGACCAAGCCCTTCCGTATTGCGGAGCTGCGGGCACGGGTGGCGGCCCACCTCCGCCGGGAACAGCGCACGCCCCATACCCGCCTGCGCCGGGGAGAACTGGAATTTGATCTGGGAGAACGGGCAGTGTACTGTCAGGATGTGCCGCTCCGGCTGACCAGGAGCGAATATGCCATCTGCGAGCACTTGGCCATGCACCCTGGGCAGACTTTTTCAAAAGAGCAGCTCTACGAGGCTGCCTTCGGCTACGACGGAGAAGCGGATGCCTCCGCTGTGACGGAACACATTAAAAACATCCGAGCCAAGTTGCGCCCGTCGGGGGTGAATCCCATCGAGACTGTCTGGGGGGTGGGCTACAAGTGGAAAAACGGCTGAGGCGCCCCGCCGGTTTGACGGCTCTGTTCTGGCGATATCTGATTACCACCGGCGCAGTCGTGGTGGTTCTGGCCATCCTTTGGTGGATCGCGCTAACAACGATGATGCGCTGCGGCATCGTGTACCCTGCAAGCACAGCGGCGGACAGTGTAGAGAAGGTGGCCCAAGCTATCTCTTCCGGTGAGTTGGATGTGTCGGAGATCCCCTACTATTATCGCTGGGCAATATTCAGTGCAGATGGCCAGCTGCAGGACGCAGGCAATATGAACCAGCGGCACCTTACCTACGCTGAAGCCGCCTTGGCCGGGGAACGAGATCCCCAGGGATTGTTCAATTCTCAGTATCACCGACTAACCCGGATGCCTGATGGAACTACCTGTGTTTTGCAGTACGACTACTCCATGCCCTACGGAGCTGAGGTTCTTCAGCGCCGCCTTCCGGAGTTTCAGTCCTGTGCTCTGATCGTGCTGCTGGCATCCTGGCTGCTGGCGGGGGCCATCTCCACCCGGCACTTCGCCGGTCTTCTCCGACGGGACGCTGCACTGCTGACCGGCGCCACAGAGGCCATAACCCAGAGGCGGCTGGATGTGCCAATTTCCGGTCGAGCAAAGGTGAGGGAGTTTGGCGAGACATTGGCAGCAATGGACGACCTTCGGCAGAATTTGGCCCAGTCCCTGGAGAGCCAGTGGGCCATGGAGCAGCAGCGCCGGCTGGAACTGGCTGCATTGACCCACGATCTCAAGACACCTCTTAGCGTCATCAGCGGCAACGCGGAGCTGCTGGAGGAGGATAATCTCACTCCGGGCCAGCGGGAGAGTGTGGACGCCATTCTCCGCAGCGCCCTCCGGGTCCAGGACTATGTGGCCCAGCTGCGGGCCATGACCGGCTCCGAGGCCGCTCCAAGCGAGGAGAAGGAGCGTTTCGCGCTGTCAGAACTTGCTGCCGGCTGGAAGGAGGTAGGCCAAAGCCTCTGCAGCGCGAAGCAGGTCACGTTCCGCTGCCTGGAAATTCCCCAGATGGAAGTATTGGCCTATCGAAAGGATCTGGATCGCGCAGTGTGTAATCTGCTGGATAATGCTGTGCGATACACGCCCGCCGGCGGAACTGTCACACTGAGCGTCTCCTTGGCTGAGGAGTTTCTGATCATCGCGGTTGAGGATACTGGACCCGGCTTTTCAGCAGAGGCTCTTGCTCGTGGGGGGCAGGCTTTCTATACCAGTGATGCCAGCCGCCCCCAGGAGGGCCACATGGGGATGGGCCTCTATTGCGCCGGGGAGACTGCAAGGCACCATGGCGGTTCTCTTCGGCTCGCCAACACGGAACATGGTGCACATGCGGAATTGGTTCTGCCTTTATGAAGAAAACGGCCGACTAATCCGCGATTGAGGCAAGTTTTGCTGTTACGCAGGACAATCCCCGACTTTAATCACAGTATAGTGGACAGTTTCTCACGGATTTTTCTCTATCTGCTTTAGTGTGGCTGTGCGCCCCTTGCCTGCTCATAGGTAAAAGAAAAGAGCAGCCGTTTTCTGCGCGAAAATAGCTGCTCCTTTCCAAAATGGCTCAATTATTTATTTTCTGCTTGCGTAATATGATCAGTTAATACAAACGGAATATAAAACCCGCCATAATCGTAAAGATATATTACTTCTTCATCTTCGGATTGATAAATAGGACAACCGGCGTACTTGGCGTCAAGGTTGGTGGCAGTAAAATCTACGCTTGGGGCGGAAGTTGACCTATGCGAAATACTACTGAGGTAACCTAATTCAGTACTGTCAGCAGGAAGCTCTGTTATATTTTCCCCTTTTTGCGTGTATATAGCCCCGTTAACCGCAATTTTTTCTTGATAGGCAAAGTGATTGAAGATAAAAAGCGCGCAGAATATGATAGCGATAGTAGCGAGAATTGTTGAACAAACAAGGATCACTTTTTTCTTTTTCCACGCTTTTTTGAAGTGTTTAAGTGGAGCAATATTGTCCTCAACAGGAATTACTACTTCACTTTTCATGGCTTCATACTTATTACGGCACTCTTTACAACTCTCCAAATGTTTTGTAACCATAATTCGAGTATCGTCGCTAACAACTCCATCTACATATAGGGGGAGAATATCTCTAATCGTATTGCAAGTAACCTCACTCATTGGTCAACACCTCCATATATTCTTTAATTTGCATTTTCGCTCGGTAAAAAACCACGCGTGCCCAACTTGGGCTTTTGCCAAAAAGCAAAGCGATTTTTTCAAATGACAACTCGCCAAATACCCGTAAAGAAAAAACTTCTTTGTAGGGTTCTTTCATCTCATGTAAGTATTGATGAATAAGAAACGCTGTTTCTTCGTCGGCAAGCCTCTCGGTTAAATTGGGCTGCGGGTCAGGTAGTTCCTCGTGGGAAGCAATATCTTTGAATATCTTTTGCCGCCTACAATAGGTGTAATATGTGTTCTTGGCGATTGTAAAAAGCCATGCCCGTATATCTTTCGTTCCGTCAAAACTGTCTAATGATTTCAAGGCTTTTGTAAATGCTTCCTGCGTAATTTCCTCGGCTATATGTTCATCGGCAGATAAACCACACATATATAGAAAAACAGTTTTGAAATATGTTTGATAAATCAAATCGAAATCCACACACCGCAACCTCCTTTCACTCTAATAACTATCGAGGATTAAAAGCGTTACAACTTTTTCAAAAAAATATTACCACACTTTGCTTGAGATTGCTCGTGGAAGCTTTCGTTGCCTCGCTGGCGGCTCTCCGGCGTTTCTCACCGTATGGAAGCGGTCAGGTGGAAAGAAAAGCCGCCTTTGTCAACGTCAAACTCCATGCAGCCCATTTCCGGGTCTGCGTCGGTCACTCCTCGCGGTTTTCCTCCCTCGGTTTCGTCATAGGTGGTCGTTCCTTCCTGCCTGTAGGTATGGAAAAAGGGCAGTCGATTTTCTCGGCTGCCCTTAAGACTTTTATATCCTGTTTGTTATAGGTATTACTCAACTAAATCAAAAATCACAATCGTGTCCTCTAACCACTCCGTTGTAATTTTGAGATACACCAGTTCAGAATTATTTTCGATAGTGTATATTTCACCTGTAACATCAAATGTAGAAACAAATTCGCAATTATTTTGTGGGGCATTACCTTCTACATGGGTAATTTCTCCATACAAGGCAACATCATTGGGAAGTTCCTTTACGATTGCCGCTCCTTTTCGCCATTCATATAAATGACTATTAACCATGACAGTAGGATAGATTTCGAGTGCTCCCGGAAGCGTACCCTCACTTATAATTTTGTTTTCATCTACCCAAAATCTGGTGCCAGGAATTAGTGTAAACACACTAATCAGTATGATACACAAACAGGCTGCCATAGTACCCCACTTTAACCATAATGGTTTCTTGTGTTGATAGTTCGCTGCTTCTGCATAGTATTTATCATCAACTACATTTATTGCTTCGGAAAACTTCTTTGCGTTCATATAAGCACCCCTCTTTCTATCAAGTATTGTTTCAGCTTTTTACGGATCAGGGTCAGACGGACGGATACATTTTTTTCAGATATTCCTACCCGATTTGCTATGTCAGCATAGGTATCTATGTAAGCATAACGACGCATGAAAATGACTCGTTCTTTTGAGGTCAACGTATCCAAAAAACGCTCAACGATACGGGCAAGATCTCTGGCTTCGATTTCATCTTCCACGGTTTTGTGGTCTGCGATACAGGCTTCAATTTCCTGCATGGTGGTTGTGTAAATGCTATTGCGTTTGGCAGCCTCGTTTCTCCAATAGAGTTTCAGGGAAATGTTCCGAACAATTTTCGCAACATATGATAGTAGAGGGTTAGGCCTTGTCGGTGGAATGGTATTCCATGCGCCTAAGTATGCATCGTTGACACATTCCTCCGCATCGTCTTTGCTGTTTACAATGTTGTATGAGAGAGTGTGATATATTTTTCCATACTTAATATCCAATTCCTGAATGGCCTGCTGGTCACGTTCGAAAAACAGGTCTATAATTTTTTCATCATCAATCATTTCACCGCCTCCTTTCTGGCTTCACCTATGTACTACGGTTTTATCGTCAAATACTAAATGAAAAAGGGATATTTTTCAGATAAATTATACCATATTTCATGTGGTGTTGTAGGTGGTGGCTCTCGCAGTTTCGCTGGTAGGCCTCTATGGTTTGCCAAAAGGAAGCATGGCGACCAGGTGAAGTTGACACTTCCCGCCTGATGAAAACAGCTGGCTGCTCCATTCTTGGGGGAGCCAGCTGTTTTTGGTCAATCTTCTGAAGAAAGAATCTCTCTGCAGAGGTAGGCGAACTGTGGCAGTTGCTCTATGAAAGGTTCCCAGCGCCGACGGATCTCAGCGCGCTCCAGAGGATCGGCATTCTCCAGCCCATGGTCATTGTCAGTAAGGTATAGGACATCGGTGGCTATACTCTCCAGGCACTCACGGCATAGATCTTCTGCCGACTCAATCCGCCGGCCGGTATCCACATAGAGCGGCTCCAGACCGATGGCCAACCATACATAGCCCACCTTATCTGACCAAAGCACCTCGTAGTCTGGACACTGCCGAAGATGTTCAGCAAACACTGTCCGTACCTTATCAAGTTCCTTTTTCTCAGTTTCTGTGTAGATCATAGATTCATTCCTCCTGATTTTTCATGTACCATCATTATCTGCAGAGTGCGAAAAAATCGCAGATACAGTATAATTGAAATTACGGCAATTGTTACCACAAATGCTCTGAATTTTTTGACATCCACCGTGTGTGTAGAACAGAGAGGCTAAAGGGATTGCCATAGAGTAACACTATCCTTTATCAAATGACACCCTTACGTCTTAGATACTGTGAGAATGTATCTTGACAGATCGTACTATCATCTATATAATAAATACATACTAAGAGAATGTTTTGGGAGGAGCACAACGGATGGCACGGAACAAATACCCGGAAGTCACCGAGGAGCGGATTTTGGATGTAGCGCAGCGCCTCTTTTTGGAGAAGGGCTACGAGAACACCACCATCCAGGACATCGTGAATGAGCTGGGCGGCCTTACGAAAGGTGCGGTGTACCACCACTTTAAGTCCAAAGAGGAAATCATGGATGCGGTGAGTGACCGCATGTTTTTTGAAAATAACCCCTTCGAGGCAGTGAAAGGTCGTACCGATCTGAATGGACTCCAAAAGCTGCGTGAAGTAGTTCGGCTGAATCAGGCAGACACAGCCCGTACCAATATGACAGCACAGTCCATTCCGATGAATCACAATCCCAGAGTATTGGTCGGAATGATCGATGCTAACCGTCGGATTCTCACCCCGTATTTTCTGGAACTCATCGAGGAGGGGAACCGGGACGGTTCCATCCACACGGAGTATGCCAAGGAGATTGCCGAGCTGCTGCCGCTACTTACCAGCCTGTGGCTGCTGCCATCCGTGTTTCCAGCCACCAAAGAGGAAATGCGGCGGAAATTCTCCTTCATCGGGGAGATGATGGAGAAGATGGGTGTGCCCCTGTTTGACGATACCATTCAGCAGCTGGTGGACGAGTTCTTCGAGCAAATCCCCGATCTGAAATAAAATTGCCTTGCGGCAATTTTATTTTGGATATATACATTCATTCGGAAGGTATTATATTGTAAATACCGCAGTTACCCACTGCGGCAAATTTTATAGCAGAATACATACCATTTGAAGGTATGAAAGGAGCCTGACATGGAGCAAATTGTAATCTCTGCAAACGACCTGACAAAAACCTTTTCGGGGAAGGAAGTCATACGGAACTGTACCTTTTCCGTGGAACGTGGCAGCATTTATGGTTTCCTGGGGCGCAACGGAGCAGGTAAGACCACGGTGCTCAAACTGTTGCTGGGGTTATTAAAACCATCTGCCGGAACCGCCGGTGTGCTGGGACTGGACAGTGTGCGGGATAACGAGGCAATCCTTCGACGCACCGGAAGTCTGATTGAAACGCCGATATTTTATGAGCATCTGTCGGCTGCGGATAATCTACGCATCCATCTGGCTTACATGGGAATCGAGGACACAGATGTGGAACCAACGCTCTGCCGTGTGGGACTGCCCGGTACAGGGAGCCAGCCAGTGTCTACCTTCTCCCTGGGTATGCGGCAGCGCTTGGCCATTGCGCGGGCCATCATCCATCGGCCAGAGGTGCTGATCCTGGATGAGCCGGTCAACGGTCTGGATCCTGTGGGAATGAAGGAAATGCGTATTTTATTTCGCCGCCTGGTGCAGGAGGAAGGAATGAGCATTCTGATGTCCAGTCACCTTCTGTCAGAGATCGAGCAGATAGCGGATCGTGTGGGTGTTATTGTAGATGGAACTGTTGTGCAGGAAGCAGAGATGGCAGATATCCGCAAGCAGCATTCTTCCGATCTGGAGGACTATTTTATTTCGCTGATTCAGGGAGGTGCCGACCATGCGTAATCTGATTGCATTGGAATTAAAACGGAATCGTCTTCGTCTGTATCATCTTGCAACCCTGATCTGCGGAGTGACGATGTTGGGCTTCCAGTACCTGATGGCTGCCATCCCTCATATGGACCCCACCGAGCCGGATGCGGAATTGTTCTCCCAGTATCCCTTCCTGATGGGGATAACCTGTTTGGTCTGTATGGCTATCTTTGCAATTCTTTCGGCAGTCATGGCATCCCGCTTTGTGGTGGAGGAATATAGCGGGAAACGGGCAATTCTGCTGCTCAGTTATCCAATCAGCCGGGAAACGGTGCTGTGTGCAAAGCTGGTGTTGGTGTTTGCCTATACCGTTGGCGCGATGCTCCTGTGCGGAGCGGTGATCCAGGCTGTGTTCTTTCTTACAGAATCACTGTTTCCGCTCTGTTCTGACCAACTGACGATACGAGTGGTACTACAATCCCTGGGCTTCCTGCTCTCTTGCTCTATTCTGGCTGGGCTGCTGGGTGTAGTTTCCCTGTGGTTTGGCTTCCGTAAAAAGTCGGTTTCAATGACTATCGTGGCGTCGGTCATTCTGGTAACGATTGTGTGTCAGATAATCAGCGTAGCACTGGCATTCTTGCCGATTATGGGAATCGTTTTCGGCGTGACAGGCATTTTTGCAATTTTGGCAATTCAAAGTCTACTGAGACAAGTAAAGAACATGGAGGTATGAGACATGACAGAACGAGAATTTGACCAAAAGATTGAAAGGGCCGCCAATAATTTTGAGCGACGGATAGAGAACGCAGCAGATCATCTGGACAAAACCGTAAACCAAGCGTGGGATCGCAGCCGCCTATTTCGCTGCATATCCAGAGGGACATCTCTCGCCGCTGAGGTCGGATTACTTCTGGTTGCCGGGCGCCTGGCCGACCGTGGAAACCGAACCGCTGCGGCGTGGTGTGCGGGATTAAGTGCCGTCGGTCTGGCAGGTGATGTGTTGACAGCAGTCTTATTCCGGAGGAGGAAAAAATGAAAGACAAACTGTTCACCCGCAATTTCACTTTCCTGATTCTGGGGCAGGTCAGTTCCCTGATTGGCAACTACACCCTAAAGTTTGCCCTCTCCATGTATGTACTGGAGCAGACCGGCTCGGCATCCATTTTTGCAACATTGCTGGCAATAGCCATGCTGCCTACCATCCTGTTGTCCCCCTTTGGCGGTATTCTGGCGGATCGAGCCAACCGGCGTAACATCATGGTAGGACTGGACACCCTCTCCGGACTCACTGTGCTGGTAGCCGGATTGGTGCTGCCCTTCGGGCATGATATCTGGGTCATCGGTGCATTGTTGGTAATCCTGTCTGTCCTGGCCGCTTTTGAGTCTCCCACCGTACAGGCCTGCATCCCCCAAATGCTCTCTGGGGACAATCTGATGAAAGGCAATGCGGCTGTCAATCAAGTGCAGGCCATTGCCGGGCTCATCACTCCGTTTCTGGGCAGTCTGGTTTACGCTGCTTTTGGCCTTACTCCGGTTCTCTGGGGAACGGTGGCCTGCTTTTTTCTCACCGCCGTTCTGGAGTGCTTCATTCGCCTGGACTATCAGAAGGCCGAAGTCACTATGGGGATCCGGGAGATCATCAGAGAGGACTTCTCTGTCAGCATTCACTTCCTGCGCCGGGAGCAGCCGGGTATCCTCAAATTGCTCCTGCTTGCATCCCTGGCCAGCCTGTTTGTAGCCGGTACGGTGGTGGTTGGCTTCCCTTACCTGGTGCGGACCGTTCTTGGGCTCTCGGCAGAGCATTACGGAGCAGCAGAGAGCGTCATGGGTGTAGCCGCCGTGCTGGGCAGCCTCTTTGTGGGAATAATGGCACAGAAATTTCGCCTGCGCTGGCTGGCCTTTGTCTTTCTGGGCCTTGGACTCAGCCTCATTCCAGCTGGGATCGCATTTCTCCTGCCTGCAACCCCCTTCGGTGTCTTTCTTATCCTCCTTGCCATGTTCAGCCTTGGGCAATTTGGATGCAGTCTCTTTTCCACCTATGCAATCTCTGCTATCCAGGCTCGAACCCCGGAGCATCTAATGGGAAAAATCATGTCCTATGTATTCACACTTGCCATGTGTGCCCAGCCTGCAGGACAGATCATCTATGGGGCGCTGTTTGATTGGTTTTCAGATAGTCCCTATTTTGTGTTAATCCCAAGTGGAATCCTTGTCTGTATTATTGGCCTCCTTTCCACACAATTTTTCAGAAACTTTGAAATTGCATAAGTCAATATCCAGTACAATACGCCTATATGCAACCGCTGTTAACATTTTGTGTTTATATCAGTTGGTGGAATTTACATTGAATAGGGGGTATGATGATTACAGGAGGTGTGAAAAATATGAAAATGCAGAAAAGTAATATTGCCGACAATTTGACCACCTTACGGCGGCTCAATAAACTTTCACAGGAAGATGTAGCTGATCGAATTGGCGTTTCTCGGCAAGCTGTTGCCAAGTGGGAAGCAGGGGTATCACTTAGATAAAGATACCACATCAATCCCACGCTGGCTTTTGCTCAACCGATACAGCCGGAGGGCTGGATAACAAGAAAAGGCGGTATGCGCCCCGTGGAGGGGTAGCGTACCGCCTTTTCTTGTGGGGGTTTCCAAAGGGGGCAACGCCCCCATTTGGCACACGACTTTGCGAAGCAAAGTGTAGTGTGTTATACGCTCTGTCGGCGTTGCCGTGAAAATGCCGTTGCCGCCGGGGAGGGCAAGGGCATTTGAAACGGCAGGAAAACAGGGCTGTGATTGCGTGGCGTGGAGCCGCAAGCGCAGGACTGGTTTCATCAGCAGACAGGGCGTATATGAAAGCCCCCGTCCCTCGTCCTACGCCGAACTATGGGACAAAATGTCCCGAACTTGTGGCCACACTTACGAAAAAGCAGACGGATTTTTCTCTCAAAATTGAAATGGGCGGGAAGCCATTTTAGGGCTTTCCCGCCTTGATTGCCCATCAGCAAAGACGGGCGGGACTGTCAACGGCGGCGCATGAAATGCGCCGTTCATCTTGACCATTGACTGGCTCGGCTGGCTTTGCTATTTATTTTCTAAACTTTTATGCTTGTAGTTTTCGAGTTTCTTTCAGAATTGTTTAAGAATTTTTCAAATAGTATTCATTCAATATATCTGCTAAGGCTTTTGGATTTTCTTCATTGACAACATGGCCTGTATTCTCAATAATTTTCAATTCTGCGCTTCTAATACTTTGTGATAAGTAATCCGCTGATTTCATATTTGCACTGTCTTTCTTTCCGCAAAGAATTAAAGTGGGGCACTTAATATTTTTCACCCTATCACTGAAATCTAAATTCTTCATAGTGTCCCCTAAAGCAAATGTGTTCTTTTTATCAAATGCCATAGTTTCAAAAATAGATTTTGGTAAAAATCTGAAAATTATATTTTGAAAACTAAATGCTACTTTCGGGACTTTATATGGCGTTCCGATTAAAACTAATGTTTTCACTTTTTGCGGGAAATCCAAAGCAAAATTCAGAGCCAAAATACCACCTAATGAAAGACCGCATAAATGAATTTGTCCGTCAAATTCGTTACAATATTTTACAAATGAAGAATATAGATTTTCGTAGCTTGCCTCTTTCCCTTCAAGGATGGAGGATAAATTTGGACATACAATATCTTCGTTGTTTGTCATGTATGAAATTGTTTTTTCCCAACTTGTTGCTTTGTGTCCTGAGCCGTGAACAAATATTTTTGTTGCCATAAGTATCTCCTTTGAATTTTATGTTTTATTTTCCTGCCTGCTCAATCATCTTCTTCGCCAACTGCTGGAACAGGTCGGCAGTTTCTTTGTCCATCGGCGCAAGCTGTCCGATCTGTCCGGCTATCATCGCTGTTACATCGTCAATGGAAAGCGGGTTTTGTTTCTGCTCCGCCATAGTGTCCCGCATGGCTTGGAACATAGCGGCGGTCACAGCTTCTCCCGGCTGTTCCCCGTTGTCAATGTCTTTCTTAATGTCCCGCAGGATAGCAAGGAACACATTTTTGATTTTCTCTATCTCCGCTTCATGTTCCCCCATCTTCTGAGCGTTCAAAAGCTGTAAATCCTGCTTTGCTTCCGCCCGGTGTTCCGGGTGTTCTTTCATCAGGTCGGACAGGGAAGCCGTTGCCATCTCGATAAGCTGGTTTCGTGCCATTATCCCCTTTGCCGCCGTGTCCTGAAAATAAATCCGTATCAAATCTATCAGCTTGGGAAAATTCCTGTGTTCCAGTAAGCGATTGAGTATTTGCACATCAACAGCACCCGTCACAAGCCCCCTCACGGCTCCCTCGGACAAGCCTAATTCAGAAATATCGTAGCTTTTGCGGACGCTCACGGTAGACAAGCCCAGTATGTAGTCTGTCGATACCTTAAATTCCTTTGCCACACCTATGAGAATATCACTGCTGACCGTTCTCGTTTCGCCGCTGACAATGCGGCTCAACTGGGAAGCGGAAACGCCTATCTTCTCCGCAAGTTCCTTTTGTGTGATATGGTTTCCGTTGCATAAATCGGAAATCCGCTGTCCGGGTGTTCCGGGTAAAGCCATAGACACGCACCTCCTCCGCATACTTCCATTATACAGGATGATTGCAAAAATGCAATTTCCAAAGTGTAAACTTCATCAAAATGCAATTCTCGCAAAATTCCGGGGATTGCATTTTTTTCGTGTAGACTTAGGATAGTTCATCGATGGACAGCACCTTGAAAACAGAATGACCGTCCGAAAAGGAATACCCCGGATGGGGAAGCACCGCAAGGAGCCGGACTTCGGGACATTTTGTCCCGAAGTTGCGGGGAGCGTGCCAACGCTGGAATACGCCGCAGGAATGGGGCAGGAAACCTTTTCGGGGAGAACGGCAACGGAAAGCAAAATGGAGGGAACGCATGAGAGATAACCCCTATAAAGACTTGCCGCCGCTGGAACGCAGGCCGGACGGTTCCCTTTA
>OGZH01001586.1_pt1 | contig 13895 bp, 5 predicted proteins | sample 1576741 | NCBI WGS metagenome assembly OGZH01 (sample SAMEA3541560, study PRJEB24748) | human gut metagenome | biome: human gut; feature: human-associated habitat; material: faeces | place: China | collected 2012 | reverse complement strand
GCTCGCCCACTTTTTCCAGCAATTTTATGGAAGAAATACCCTTGTATGCGGGATCCGTATCCGGAAAATGCTTTCCGATATCTCCCAGCGCCGCTGCCCCCAGCAGCGCATCCATTATCGCATGGAGCAGGACATCCGCATCCGAATGTCCCAGAAGTCCTTTTTCATAAGGTATTTTCACACCGCCAATGATCAGGTCTCTTCCCTCCACCAGACGATGTACATCATATCCCATTCCGATTCTCATACTTACAACCTTTCCGCAGACGTTATCCTTTTTCAAAAAGTACCGACATCCCTGTGTCTTACCCGATTCTCCAACCAGCCAGTCCCCAAACCGTTCTGTCCCGTTGCGGCCAGTGCCGGGTGCCAACAATGTCGTCTGCAATATACGAAATCTCTGTCATTATTTTCTCGCCACAGCACAGTCCATCAGATCCTCCGTACTGTCAAATACATAGACCGTATAACTGCCGTCCTCATACACCTTATTGCCCTGTTTCAGCGCAGGCGCCGATGCATATTCCGCGCATTCCTCCGACGTCAGAAGCAGGAATGTCTCCCCGGTATGATACCCTTCCTCATAATATTTCATGGGAGAAGACCACTTGAAATATTCCAGATGTTCGGGATCTCCGATGTTGCCGATCTCCACTTCGCCATTGGTAAGCTCTGTAATGATATTGGCATTATTATAAGTAGCAAAGCCAAAATCATACCCGTTTTCCGCAAGGAACTGCGCCACGGGACGCTTCGTTTCGTTCTTGTCCACCGTCAGGAAAGACATCACCGTTTTGCCCGTTCCAAGGATCAGACAGATTGTAAGCAACGCCGTCACCGCCAGACGGTCAAATGGCATTTTCTCCTCTTCCAGATAAAAGCACAATACCGGCAGTGCAAAAATAAAAATCGTAATATAATACCGCGGCACCATGGTGCTGGTGGTGAAAATAAACACAAACAGATTTAGGACAAAGCTGACTTTCAGGAAAAGTGTGATCAGGCTGCGAAATCCTGTACTCTGCTTTATCTTTCCGTTCTTCACCGTAACATATCCGTAGATGCCCAGCATTACGAAGGCCGCCATGGTCACAATACCACGCAGGGATAAAAAGCCCTTGTCGGGAATATAACCAAAAAGCATTAACAGACAGCCTACTGCATTCTGGATCCGGTCAAACAGCACCCCGTGGTACAGAGCAATGAAATTCGTGGCACCATAGGTCTGGAATACGTATTTGTGACTGATGAACACTACATTGATGCCATAGCCCGCTACCGCGAAAAATGCCCCCGCCAGACTATACAGAAAATATCGCATCCTGTCCGTAGAAAGTAAAGAGCGGAAATGCTCCTTTGTCATCTCTCCGCGGAAGCTCTGAAATTCCTCACCACCCAGCAGATAGAAAAAGGAAGTCAGTACCAGCGGGCACTGTAATGCCAGCAGGTAACGTACGCCGGACATTCCACAGACAATAGCCAGTAGTACATAGAAGATCCACAGGCTGACCTTGCGTTTTGTACTGTATTCTCCACTGCACAGCCGCAGATACATACCGAAGAACCACAACACCAGAATCACATGGGACATGTAGGTATTGCCCATTTGCATGTGTGTCATCATGGTCTCGGAAAAAGGCAAAAGCAACAGACAGGAGCTTAACACCGTAAGCCTTCTGGATACCTTTAACGGCTTCATAAAATAATAATAGGAAGCCAGCATCAGCCCGTAAAACACCAGATTCGTGATCGTGCGGATCACATGCCAGTTGTTGCAGATCCGGAACAGCGGTCCCATGATCAGCTGTGTATACAGCACACGGAACTCCGTGGAATAATACCAGTTCGTCGTTGAAACCATCTGATGCTCCCCCGCAAGGATCCGGGAAAAGATCATCTCTGCCGCCATATCGGAATCCAGCCAGTGATCCTGGCTGATAATATTAAGTCCCAAAAGGAGCAGAAGTGTGGCTCCCAACAGGATATAAGGTATCTGTTTTTTCAGTGTTTTCATACCGCAGACCTTTCTGAATTATGCCTATCTATTCTTTCCTAACTATACACGATTTGCCGCGAAAGCACAACTGCGGCTTTTGCGGCAAATACATAAAATTCCTCATCTACTTAAGATTTTTTTCTCTTGGGGAAGCTGTTACCGATGCCCGGCTCTTCCCGTTTCTTTCTCTTTTTCGCTTCTCTCTCCGCTCTGTCCCCGGAGTATTTACGGTCCGCTGCCTTTCTGTCGCGGCCGCTCCATTTTCTTCCGTCCTCGCGGTTCTCGTCTCTGCGACGTCTTCTGTCCTCTCCGGAACCGGTGCTGCCATCATCTCTGCGGTCTCTGTCACTACGGCCGAATCTTCTGCGGTCCCCGTCTTCGCGGCTGAACCTCCGTCTGCCGTCTCCTCTGCCGAAACCACGGCCTTCGCCATCGTTTCTGCCGAAACGTCCCTTCTCTCCGAACCGTCCGCGGCGCTGTACATAATCATCTGCGGCGATCTCCTCGCCCTTGTCGCCGACCTGATATTTCAGCATGGCTGCCGCCAGATCCAGTGCGTCGCAGCCTTCCTCTTCCATCTTGCGCTGCAGGAAGCTCTTCATCAGTTCGATGTCTTCATGCTCATGCAGTTCCCATGCATTGTTCAGATACTTGTCTGCTTTCGCCTTGAGTACCTTCGCCGCTCCGGGAAGCTTTTTCTCGGTGATCGTGGTATGGCAGACTCTCTCGATCTCACGAATCTTGTAGATCTCTCTGCTGTTTGCAAACGTAAAGGATCTGCCCTTTCTGCCGGCACGCCCGGTTCTGCCGATACGGTGCACGTAATACTCAATATCCTGTGGAATGTCATAGTTGATGACCGCTTCCACATCATCCACATCAATCCCTCTGGCTGCCACATCGGTAGCGATCAGGATGCTGGCGCCGCCGTTACGGAAACGGTTCATCGCCACATCACGCTGCGCCTGGGACAGGTCGCCGTGCAGTCCTTCCGCCTGAAATCCCTGCTGCTTCAGCAGATCCGCCAGCTCGTCCACCTTCTTCTTCGTATTACAGAAGATCAGTGTCAGCTTCGGCTGATAATATTCCAGCAGTCTCACGCAGGCTGCATCCTTGTCCTGATTTTTTACACGATAAAATTTCTGGGATACCAGTGGGATCGTCAATTCTTTTGCCGCTACTTTTACCAGTTTGGCATCCTTCTGGAAACGATCGGTGATCTCGAGGATCGGCTTCGGCATCGTCGCGGAAAACAGTGCGGTCTGGTGCTCTCCCGGAATCTGTCCCAGGATCAGTTCCATATCCTCACGGAAGCCCATGTTCAGCATTTCATCTGCTTCATCCAGTACCACCATGTTGACCAGATCCAGCTTGATCGTATGTCTGCGCATATGATCCATAACACGTCCCGGAGTGCCTACGATGATCTGCACACCCCGCAGACCCGCGATCTGGCGGCTGATGTCCTGTCCGCCGTATACGGGAAGCACTTTGATCCCGTGCATATATTTTGCGATTTTACGCAGTTCTTCCGCTGCCTGAATTGCCAGTTCTCTGGTCGGGCACAGGATGATCGTCTGCAATTTTTTCACGTCCGGATTGATATGCTGAATAGCAGGGATACCGAATGCTGCGGTTTTGCCGGTACCGGTCTGTGCCTGTCCGATGATGTCCTCGCCCTGTAATAAATAAGGAATCGCCTGCTCCTGGATCGGAGACAGCTTCTCGAATCCCATCTCACGGATAGCGCGCACAATGCGGTTATCCAATAACGGCTCGATGGAGGCGATACCGTCCTGCTCCTGCTCATTTTCCTGCTGCACGCTTGTCTCGTCCTGCAAAATTTCCTGTTCCTTTACTGCTTCTTCATTTTCCAAAAAATAACTCACTGAATGCTCCTTTTAATTAACTCCACACAACAATTCAGAACCGCATTCGCAAAATCGTCTCTTTGAGACTTTCCTTTTGCGAATGTCTGGGTTCTCACCAAAGTCATTTTCAAAAATGCCCTTTGAAATGCAAGCATTTCACGTGCATTTATGAAAATAACCTTGGTTCTGAATTGTTGCACAAAAAAAGAAATCATTGCGATGCGCTTCTGATTTCTTCCATCAAATCTCAACAACATTTCGTAGTATAGCATGGAAGGATTGAAAAAACAAGTAATTTCCTTTACTATAGAATAAAAACATGAACTTTCTGAAAGGCATGGAGATTTTTATGATACAGACATTACACATTGTACCCGAATATAACGAAGACCTGATCTATCCCGCCATCTGTAAAAGCATGGAGGCTTTAAACATTGCGGCAGACCTGCGTCCGGAGATGAAGATCGTCATCAAGCCGAACATGGTCATGGCAAAGTCCCCCGATTTTCCGGCTACCACGCATCCGTTGGTGGTAAAAGCCGTGATCCGCTGGCTACGGGAACAGGGCATGCAGCATATCACCATCGCCGAGAGTTCCGGCGGTCTCTACAATGCCGAAGCCATGAAGCATGTCTACCATGTCTGTGGCATGGATGCGCTTAGTCCGGAAGCCGAACTGAATATGGATTTTTCCGCGCAGACCGTCAACTGTCCCTCCGGATTCAAGAACCACAGTTTTCACCTGATCACGCCCATCGTGGAAGCAGATTACATTATCAATATCTGTAAATTGAAAACCCACGCCATGACCGGTTATTCCGGCGGCATCAAGAATCTCTTCGGTACGATTCCCGGTCTGGAAAAGCCGCAGATGCACTATCGCTGGCCCGAGATTGAAGATTTCTCCAACATGCTCTTAGAGCTGGCGCAGACTGTAGCACCGCAGCTTACCGTCATTGATGCCATCGATGCCATGGAAGGCAACGGTCCCACCGGCGGTACCTCCCATCCGCTGCACATGCTGTTGGCTGCCAGAGATTTCTACACCCAGGACTGCTTTGCCGCCGGACTCATGGGGCTGGATCCCATGGAAATCGTCATGCTGCGACAAGCCGTGGAAAAAGGACTGGCTCATCCAAAAGAACTGGAGCTTGTCGGCGACTCGGTTCCCGTGGGGCTGTCTCCCTTCCGGAAGCCGGATACCATCAAGCTGGATTTCACGAACGGAGTCCCACGATTTTTACGAAAACCGTTTACCTTCGTTGCATCCAGACTGTTAAAGTCCTATCCCCAGCTCAATGCGGAGAAATGCGTGGGCTGCGGAAAATGTGCGGAAAGCTGCCCGGCTCATGTAATTAAGATTGAAAACCGCAAGGCAAAATTCCGTAGAAAAGGCTGCATCTCCTGCTTCTGCTGTCAGGAAATGTGCCCCATGAAGGCAATTTCGGTTAAAAAGGCATTATAAGGATTCCAGTGCTTCCAGCCATTGTTTTTCTTTTTCAGTCAGGTATTCTGCGGGGGATATCTTGTGATCCTCCGTAGAATAGAACAGATTCGGTTCATAATCGATATCCGCGACATACACAACATAGGTCGAATCATTGACCCATGTATTTAAATTGCTGAAAAATTCTGAAATATCCTCTTTGGAACTGCTCTCTCCCATTTCTATTTTCGCTGATTCCACTTCGTATTTTGCATTACGATCTTCAAAGAAGACCTCATATTGGTAAGTAAGTGTATCCATTCCGCTCCAGAAATTTGTCTGGATCAGATAGTCTTTTCCCTCTACTGTCGTAACAAACATCTGCCCATTTCCCACATGTGTAGGAGAAAACTCTCTGTTTATGAAAGCGTGGATTTCAGAAAAATCACCCTCCCCTTCTTCTGCCAAATAATGCTGTTCGGCTGATACATAGAACTGTCCGAATGCAGTTCTTCCATTCATTACATCTTGTAGCGTAGCACCTTCCGGAACGGTAAGAAGAATCGTGTTCTTCTGTCCGTCATGGGTAATATCTGCCGAAAACTGTGCCAACACCTCACTATACGCTATCGGCTTCCCATATTCCGCATTCTCATATGGTGCCTGTACACCTATTTTACCTATAGAATACTCATATCCTTCCGAAAAAGTGAGCGGTGCAGAAACACCGGGTGCTGGTCCATACTCTATCGCACGGCCCTGGAAAAATAATGGCAGAGTACCATGAATCCAGAACTCCCCTTCCTTATATTCTATATAGACATGCGAACCAAAGCAGGTGCTCTCAAATCTGCCCCCACACTCTTCTTCCTCTGTCTGCAGACAAGCCTGCCAAGCCGGTTCCTCATTCTTTTCATTCCCCGTGTATATACCAAGCATCTGGTATTTGGCATCGTACTTGTAGGTAATCCTTCCGTCGATATTTTCTACGATGTCATCAGAGGACAGATAGAATACCGGTTGTTCCTTTCCTTCTTCTATAACGGCAAGTCCCATCAGATATATCCCGGTGCCCCTCCCATCGCAAAAGGTAACTGCGTACTCTTCCTTCTGGTCTCCGTCCACATCCATCTTATACGCTCCAACGATCTCCAGAGGCGTCAGGGGATGACCGTCAAGTTGAAACGGAATCTCTTGTTCTCCGTCCACAATGACATAGTTATCTTGCTCCCGGTCTAAACATACAGAAACGTTGCTTTGCTCTTCCAGCCAGTACTCCGTGCGGTTTGTGTCTTCCGGCTCCGTCACGACCTCTACCTGTGTAGAGGTATCTTCTGTTGTACTTTCTGCGACTGCCTCCTCACGAAATTCTGTGTTTTCTGTTTTTTCCGAGGTATTTTTCTGCCCACAGGAAGTAAACAGCATGGTACTAAAAAGCAGTAGCGCAATTAATTTTTTCTTTTTCATAGTTTCCCCCATCTACATTATGTGTTAAGTTCATGAATTCATGATTCAATTCGCCGTTCGCCAATCACGCAAGCGTGTTGACTCTCTTGCGCTCATTATATCATAAGCTCACGAATTCGTGCTTTCGCACTTCACATCCCGCTTCGCGTGATTATTCGTTCGCTAATGAGCCCAGAAAACCAAATGTCTGCTTCGCAGCCGCTTGGTTTTCTCTGAGGCTCATTATATCATACTTTGTAACTCCATGTTGAAAATATGCTCATCATCTATTATTGTTTTAATTGCATACAAAATTTTTACAAAAATAGCAAAAAACTTGTTGACAAAGCGATGTACCCATTGTATACTTAACAAGTCAGTTGCGAGAGCAACGAAATGGAATCTTAGCTCAGCTGGGAGAGCATCTGCCTTACAAGCAGAGGGTCATAGGTTCGAGCCCTATAGGTTCCATTCCAACTTCGGTTGGTCATATGGCGAGATAGCTCAGTTGGCTAGAGCATGCGGTTCATACCCGCAGTGTCGAGGGTTCGAATCCCCCTCTCGCTATGCTTAAACCCTTGAAAAATCAAGGGTTTTTTATTTTCGTGTTGCATTTCGTGTTGCATACTTTCGATTTACAAAGAAAAGCGGAGAGCATTTCGCCCTCCGCTTCTCATTATTTCAGCATATCTCTTATTCTCTGTAACCGCGCCTGGTAATCACTGTCCTGATTGCCGGTATAAGTACCGTTTATCATTGCAGCTATCTTACGCTGGTTCTCATTACTTGCCCCAGATCCATAAACACTGTCGTAGGTCCCGTCAAGCATAGCCTGTATCTTTGCCTGTGATTCTTCATGGCTGCTTGCCACCGGATCCGTATACGTTCCGTCCAACATGCTCTGAATCTTTTTATAGTTGGATTCTTTATATCCACTATAATCTCCGATGCCTGTCTTCTGTGCATAGTACCAGTATACTCCGGGATAGCCGTTATAATCATATGCGGTCTGTGCTTCTTTTGACAGACTTCCGATCAATAACGATAAATAATATCCCTTATCCTCATCAGATCCCGGGATATCCGCTACGGCCGCAACCTTGTCCTCTGCCTTGTTGCTATCCATACTCTGTTTAATTCCGAGAAATGTTGCAACGCCGACGGCCCCCTTGTCCTGATAGATCTCATACATCTTCTTATATGTTTGGGATGATTCAATATCATATCCAAGGAGTTCCGTCTTTGCCAGTGCATCTGCAAAATTATACAGATCTGCTATTGCACCGGCTTTCTGATCGTCACTCATATTATTATAGGAAGCGGAGTTAATCAGTGCCGATGCCATACCGTATGCATTCTGCCCCATGATACGCTGATACTCAGAATACTGCTCACTGTTCAACTTTACTGTTTCCCCATTGATTTTATAGCTCCATGCCGCCTTCTTGGGAAATACAGCGGCGTCACCGGTGGAAGCATACAGATCGTTGATTTCATCATCAATCGGTGTTTCCCTAATATTACCAATCTGTCCGGGATTCAGCAGGTTAGCTAATGCTGCCTCCCCCGTGGAATCCTGCCGTTTGATGGGATTTCCCCAGGTGTCATAGGCAACCGGCAGTGCCTGCGACATACCAGGAATCTTTGACTTTGCCTGATTGATGATGTTATTCAGCTTGCTAGTATTATCATAGGTAACTCTCTGAGTGGTATCACCGATACGTGCAGCAGCTCCTAACTGTGCCGGGATCCATCCGAGAGGTGCTTCCAAAAACGTGTCTGCAATATTCTCTGCCGGCGTACCATTTCCGCCGAATATATCAGTCAACGTCTGTAAAGGAGACAGATCTGACCAAGCATTTGTAGCTGCCACAGCTCCCTGATAAATGGTATCCAGTGCATTGTCAGAATCCTGCATACACTGATATATCGTTGTACCAAGAATAATAGGAATAGATGCCGGCTGTGCCCAGTCAAAAGTATAATAGTTATCTCCTACCTTGACAGAATATGCCAGCTTACCATGAGATTTTTCCCACTGTGCCTCATCCTTATCATCTGACAGTGCTCCCTGGATGATGCCTGACTGCGCCAGTGCATATCCCACCGCAATAGCTGCAGTTCCAGTTGCTCCCTGTCCTAAAAGAGTAAGGGCATTTGATACCTCCACATTACTCTTAGCATTTTTTAATTTTACCAGTGCATTTGCAACACCAACAGGACTATAATCAATACCCCTCATGGCAATGTTAGCAGGTGTTTTTGTAAAAGGCATCACAATGTCACCTGGAACGCCAAGCGTCCGTCTAACATCACTCAGAATGGTTGCTAACTTCGTATCATCCTTAAATGTTGCTTTGTACGCTTCCTGTGTTGCAAGGGTATAGGCATCTGCCGGAATACTTTCGAGATCGGTGATCCCCTGTGCTTCCAAATAGGATGCCATACGAGATTCAAAGTTCTTCTTTACAAACACATCATCCCCTTTTTCCAAAAGATAATATGTAAAGTTCCTAGCTGTCTCCATGAGTGAAGGAGATACATCCTTTCCCATAGCCTGATTTGCCCTCGTCAATGCACCATTTGTAAGATTGTCGAACATCTCCGAGAACTTACTACCCTTGAATATCTGCTTATCCCTGATAGCTCCCTGCGCATCATTATACTTGTTGTCTCCCAACAGTTCTTCTCTCACAGTTTCAAATGCTTCAGATGCAAGCTGCCTGGATTCCTTAGAAGCAACCGGATTAGCAGATTGAGTACTCTGATACTCCGGGTGAATAAGTTTATATGCGCCCTCTCCCAGTGCCGTAACTCTGTCAGCAGTCCATCTTATAGGCATCATAAATGCGTTAGAGACGAAGTTTCTTACATTGGTCCGCGCATTCAGCAACATAGATACTCTACGCAGTTCCATGAGTTTCTCAGTCATCGTGACAGGATATGCCTTACGCAGACGATCATACACATTCTCATATGCCGCCTTAATAGCATCCGTATCCCCAGGATCAATATCCGCGAACTGTTTCACCTCGCTGTCGGTCATCTCGAAATTCTGCCACTTATCCTTGAATTTCTTCTTCCCGGCTTCATTCATGCTGTCAATCTCACGGACCAGATAACGCATGGCCGCCTGCGGATCATTATTCAGCATCGTGATTGCTGCTGCTTGGGAGAACTGTCCGGATTCTGTCAGAGCCTTACTCATGTCTCTTACAATCTGCACAGCTTCATCCACTCTTCCTGCATTGGTCAGTTCTTTTGCGATATTATATCCCAGAGGAACCGCAGCAGGATCCTTTTTGGTTCCATCGATCATCTGCCGGAACTGAACAATGGCAGAATCAATGTTACCGCTGGCAAGAATCGCATCAGCTTTTGCTTTGGTATCCGCATTGCTCAACTGTGTATACATATCCGGATTAGCAACAAATTCATTTTTCAACGCCTGCGGCGCATCCGTCTTATTGACAAGTGTGTCATTGTAACTCCGCATACGCTGATTTCCGGCCTGATCTGTGTTCTGCTGCATCTGCATGTTGTTCTGTTCAACGCTCTGTTGTACATTCTGTACAGGAGCCGTATTGCTCTGCTGATTCACATTTGCCGTGCTCTTCTTTGCCGCATCCCGCAAATACTTTCCATACGACATCAGAGTATCGACAAACTCTCCCTCTGTGAAAGATGTTGTCACACGGTTATTCTGAGACTTTGCAGTGCCCTTATCGCTTCCCTTCCGGGTATAGGAATGTCCATTCATACTGTCGTCGATCTCTGCGGCCAGTGTCACAGCCTTGTCGATGGCACTCTGATTTCCTGTCTGCAAATATTCATTGATGGCCGATTTCATATCAGCATACATAGAAGCGGTATCTTCACTTCCTTTGTACATACCAACCAAACGATCCAGTGCCTTGTCGAGATCATTGAAGCCTTCGATTTTCTTTGAATTATACTGGGTTCCGTTGACATTTTCAGCAGAATTAGGTATATTAACATCAGTAGCCTTCCCTGTAGATCGCTTAGGGCGTTGGGGTGTGGCAACATTAGTTGCAGCAGCCTCTACAGGGTGGCTATCTTTAATATACATCGTATCCAAAGATAGTCTATGCTTTCCTGCGCCAATAGCTTCGGCAACAATTATTTTCCCATTGATTCTTTTTTCAAACATCATTACCCTGCGCCCTCTGGTATCAGGGTTTGAAGAGAAACTGATCTCGTCTGGATTGTCAAATACTTGTGGAAGCTTCGCAATCAATTCTGCGTCCAAAGGGATTTGATTTCTTCCCGTTTCTGTTTTAACATCGCTGTGATCTTTGTATACATGCCGTATATTATCACTTGACATTTGAATGTTATAGTTTTCTACATCAATGCCTGTCTTATTAAATATATCTGCTGCTAGTTCCTCAGATACCTGTCCAAGGTAATAGTTTTTATTCCCACTTTTACCATCTCCAGATAATGACTCTTTTACGAAATCAGAAAATGACTTGTCCCTGCTGGTCACTCCCTTAGTAGAAGTAAGATTATCTGCCATCAAATCAGAAAACGGATCAACTCCATTTCCTTTTTCATAATGGGTAGGCTGAAATCCATCAGAATTATTGACATTCTGAGAGCTTTCCACTATATTAGTTCCAACGGAGTTATTTTCATGCACGTTTTGGACGTTAGCCAAAGGACTTGATGTATCAAGGGCACTAGGCACATGATAGGCTCCATTATCTAATGAGTTTGACAAATCACTCACACTGTTGGTAGGTGCACCTGCCTGTGTGGTTACGTGATTAGCTGCGGTGGGTAAAGGACCCATGCCAGGAGCTTCGGTCAAACTCATTTCATTTTGTGCATTTAATCGGGCATTACGATTACCGACAACTTTGCCAGCAAGCGCAGTACCACCACCCATGATACCACCGGAGACAGCACCGGCAAGACCGGAGTATCCTACCTGCTTAAAAATATCAATTACAGCCTGTTTCTCTGCCTCACTTTCTGACATCCCCTGCCTCTGATACTGGTCCACGGATTGTGCATAATTGGACAAACCACCGTTAATCAGAATATCAGCAACCTGGTCAATTCCTTCGGTTGTCATCTCACTGGCACCCTCATTAACCATCTGACTTAGCACAGATTTAATAATTCCTTTTCCTGCCTCTTTAGATACATTGCCTGTAAATATACCCTTTAATGCCTGCAAAGGTAGGGCTTCAAAGGCTCCCTCTGCCAGTCCCGCAATCGCACTGGTACCCATGATCTGATTCGGAGACAATCCCCTGTTTGCAGTATCAATAATACTGTTATTGTAGGAATTTAAACCTTGCAATGCACCAGCGACACCGGCATTACCGCCTGCGAGTGCCATAGCAGTTGCACTATCACCGATGGAAGTTCCGACATTGTATAACAGCTGCCCTGCTTTCCCGAAATCATTACTTACCGCACCTCTCATAGCATTCGACATATTGCTATAACTGTTGGCATAGCTGTTCGGATCAATAGGTTTTCCAGTTAGATAGTCTGCAGTATTTGCAATTCCTCCGGAGATTCCACCGGCAGCGTTAATAGGGAAAGTGACTGCGGTTCCTATGATTTTATGCTCATTTGCATAATTAGACCAGTTCTCCTGCTCTTTTGCCCGGTTCTGCCTCTGCGCATAGTCCAACACATCAGCCATAGATAATCCAGTACCTTTAACCTTCTGTGCAATTTCCTTTTTCTGTTTCCATGATTTTAAGCCATTAAGAACATCCAATCCCTGAAAGACAGAATTTCCCATTGTGCCGGAAGATAACGTGGACAGGTCATCAGATGTCACTCCTGCGCGGGATAATGCGCTCCCGATCTGGTTGCTCTTTTCCTGCTGATATCTCGGCAATCTCGACTGTTTTACCTCATACTCATACTGCTTGCGCGGACTGAATGTTCTCTCTACAATATTATAATTAGGGATGGATTCATAGCGAGATGTCGCAGAGGACTGTTTGATCCCCTGCGATGCCAGTGAATAATCAGGTTTCTGTGGCAAGCGTGACTGTGCCGTGCTTCTGTTGTTATTCTGCTTAGACTGGTTTTTCATATAAGCATCTACCAGTCTGGAATCCCATTTTTTATTATTTTTATCGTCAATATTTACTCTTGCCATATCCGATTCACTCTCCTAATATTCGATACCTGCCTCTGCAAACATCTGCTCAATCTGTGGAATTGTATATCCCTCCTGCGCCAGTGAAGATGCAATATCCGCTGCAACATAACCATTGTCACGCATATTCTTTACCCTCTTCACCAACGTGTTACTGCTATTTCCGGATCCACTTGTCTTGCTGGATCCTGATACCGATAATGTGGTCGGAGCCATTGCATTTTCAAGCATAGCCTTAAATGCCGTGTTCTGAAGATCAGCATTTGCACTTGACTGATTATTGATCAGATTACTCATAGCATTCGTATATGTACTGTCCATGTTGGCCAAAGCACTATACAGATCCTGATAGGATGATACTGTATTATTTGCAAGGTCATTCTCCAACTGCATCCGGTATGCCATGTTAGAATCATTTGCAGAGTTCACAGCATCATTGTATTTCTGCTGTGCACTTGCAAGATTGCTATTGTATGTCTGCTCCAACTCTCTCAGATTATCAGCAGCAGTATTCTGAATGTTATTCCGGGATGTGCCATAGTTATTGAGCATGGATGCGATTGCACTCTCACTTGCACCACCAGTAAGCCCCTGTGCATTCAATTGCTGTCTCAAATTCTTCTCATTCATCATCCGATTGATATAGGCTTCTCTCAGGGCATTCTCCTCGTTCTGCTGTAAACTGGTTTTGGAATTACCATAAGATGAGGATAACTGATCCTTCGTTGATGCCAGATTACTGTCCAGTCCCGACATTCTCTTTGCATATGCAGATTCCAAAGCAGACATATTGTTGTTATAGGCATTCTGTGCTGCCTGTCTCTGAGCTTCCTGTTGGGCTCTCAACTGTGCTTCATATGCTTCCTGCTGGGCTCTCAGTTGGTCGGATAACCGCTGTTGCTCCGACTGTTGCTGTGACAGTTGTTGCTCATACATAGACTGTAACATGCCTGAAATATCAGCATTGCCACTGGACGAATATGAGTAGCTTCCAGATGAGCCACT
>OGZH01001585.1_pt1 | contig 13895 bp, 9 predicted proteins | sample 1576741 | NCBI WGS metagenome assembly OGZH01 (sample SAMEA3541560, study PRJEB24748) | human gut metagenome | biome: human gut; feature: human-associated habitat; material: faeces | place: China | collected 2012 | reverse complement strand
CGCTTGACAATCTCCAGTGCGGAAGCGTTACGGCAAACGGTGATACGCTCACATATGAGGGTGCGTTATGGGATAACGGGCTTCGCTACTGCACTATATTCAAGGTAGTAAACAAGGGCGGAGAGCTTATCGACGCAAAAGACAGCATAATGGTCGAACACGCAGACGAGGTTTATATCTATCTCACAGCGTCAACCGACTATTCAAATAAATATCCGACATTCAGAACAGGCATAAACCCCTCAGCCGCAGTAAATCAGCGTATCGAAAATGCCGTCAGCAAGGGCTTTGACGCACTTTACGAGGAACACCTCGCAGACTACAAGGCACTTTTTGACAGAGTTACACTGAAAATAAACGAGGACACGGACGATATCATCCCCTGCGACAAGCTGATAAGAGAGTATAAGGAAAACGGCTCACGGAACATTGCGAACCGTCTTGAAACACTGTACTTCCAGTTCGGCAGATATATGCTTATAAGTTCGTCAAGAGCAGGCTCGCTCCCTGCAAACCTTCAGGGCGTATGGAACGAGAGCAACTGTCCTCCGTGGTGCTGTGACTATCATATAAACGTTAACCTTCAGATGAACTACTGGGGAGCATATAATACAAATCTCAGTGAAACTGTTCCTCCTCTGGTTGATTTCCTTGACAGTATGCGTCCGTCCGGCAGAAAGTCCGCCGAGGCGTATTACGGCATAAAGTCGGACGAAGAACATCCCGAAAACGGCTGGTGCGCTCACACGCAAAGCACTCCGTTCGGCTGGACAGCTCCCGGTTGGGATTTTTACTGGGGCTGGTCTACAGCGGCTGTCGCATGGCTTATGCAGAATATCTACGAGTATTTTGAATTTACAGGCAACAAGGAATATTTTGCGGAGCATATCTATCCGATAATGCGTGAAAGCGTTCGTTTCTATACGCAGTGGCTTATATATGACGATAAGCAGAAGCGTCTTGTTTCATCACCGACATACTCACCCGAACACGGACCTGTGACAATAGGCAATACCTATGAGCAGAGCCTTATAGAACAGCTTTACAACGACTTTATTACGGCGAGTGAGGCACTCGGTACTGACGAAGAACTGCGTAATATCGTGAAGAATCAGGTGGTTCAGCTAAAGCCCTTCAGCGTAAGCAAGAAAACAGGACTTCTCAAGGAATGGTTTGAGGAGGACGATGATAACTTCGACCACAGCAAGACGCAGAAGAATCACCGTCACATCTCGCACCTGCTCGGTCTTTATCCCGGCAATGCAATAAACTCGAATACACCCGAGCTTATGACTGCGGCAATAAACACGCTCAACGACAGAGGCGATGAATCAACAGGCTGGGCAAGAGCGTACAAACTCAACCTTTGGGCAAGAGTAAAGGACGGCAACCGTGCCTACTCTATCTTACAGGGATTGCTGAGAGGCTGTACGTTTGACAATCTGTTTGATTTCCATCCTCCGTTCCAGCTTGACGGAAACTTCGGCGGAAGCGCAGGAATTGCGGAAATGCTGATACAGAGCCACGAGGGTTATATAGAGCTTCTTCCTGCGGCACCCGATGCATGGAGGAACGGTGCGTTCACGGGACTTTGTGCAAGGCACGGATTTGTAATCGACGCAAAGTGGGAAAACTTCAATCCCACAGCGGTAACAATAAAGTCGACTGTAGGCGGTGTCTGCCGCATCAAATCAAGCTGTGAGGCTATCCTCTGCGACGGAAAATCGGTACCTATGCTATCAAATGACGGCATAGTTTCCTTTGAAACACTGCCCGACAGCGTATATACTTTTGTGTTCTGATTGCACAAAAGCCACAGAAAACATCAGATATAATTGTACAAGTTGTTGATAAGTAAAATTTTTTCGAGAAATTATAAAAAAACACTTGCAATTTGCTGTGGTTTCTGTTAAAATATTAATGTTGTATCGCTATATGTTAAATAGTGAATGGCGGACTCGTTATCCGCCGCAAGATAAAAGCAAGTATTGAAGGAGGTGCAAACCCCATGGCAAAATGTGATATCTGCGGAAAGGGCGTTTCTTTCGGCATCAAGGTTTCTCACTCACACAGACGTACAAACAGAGCTTTTAAGCCCAACGTTCAGAAGGTTAAGGCTATCGTAAACGGTACTCCTTGCAGAGTACACGCTTGCTCTCGTTGCCTTCGTTCAGGTAAGGTTGAGCGTGCTAACTAATTATAGCTAAAGCTGCAATAAAGATTGCTCCCTGTAATACGGGAGCATTTTTTATTATCATTTTACTTGTCCGCTGTGCATTTTCTATTGACACGAAAGCTAAAATATAGTAAAATTAGTTAGTAAGGTTTTACCTTATAATCACGCTAAAGCAATTTTGGAGGAAATATAATGGTAAGCGACGTACTATTACGTTTAAAGCCCGAACTGGCTCTGACCCTTGACGCAGACAACTATGCCTGCGGTACTTATGTAGGCTACGGGTTTACACTTCGGGCGCTCAATGATAAGAACTGTATTATTTTCAACTCGTGGGCAAGAAAAAGTGCCCTCACCACAAAAACTGTCGATGACTTTTTCAAGGAATATATGTCAAAGCCTGAGAACAGCTTTGTAAAGGCATACAAGGCAGGCGAGCCGAATATATCCGCTGTACTTTTCGCAGGAAACGATGACGCTCAGGCAGTGCTTGACATAAAGCGTTTCATTACCGATATGGTAAAGTATTATTCCGCAAACTACTACAGCAACGCCTGTGCTAAATGCAATTCTTCGATCGGTCTTAGCTTTGCAAAGGCGGCAGACGGCAATGTAAAACAGCTTTGTAAAATGTGCGTTCAAAGCGAAGAAGATGCCGCAGAAAAAGCGGATATGGCGCAGAGTACAAAGCCTGTCGATTCTCAGCCTGTACCGCAACCTATGCAACAGCCTGCTGTAAATCAGACACAGCAAACAGCAAATAGTGCTGTAGGAATTTACGGAATACCCGTTCCTGTGGCTCAGCCGACTGCCGATGATCAGGTTGTTGTTACGCCGACAACGGTTCTTCCCCCTGCGACAAGCAACAACTCTATGGACTCTGTCGACCCTGCAACAGCACCCGAAAGCACGGGATATTCAACCGCTCAGTCGCTGGCTGAACTCAAGCCTCCGTCAAACAGTAATCTGCCTCCTATCAGCGGAGGATTTTCACAGCCTGCATATTCACCGATGAACGCTAACGGCGGGTTTGTTCAGCAGCCGATGAACAGCTTCGGCAATGACGGACGCTTCGTTGCAGGAAGACCAACCGCTATATCACAGCCTGCAAATCCCGTTATGGGAATACTCGGCGCTATCATCTTCTCACTTATAGGCTGTGCGGTATGGATACTTATAGGTAAGCTCGGATATATTTCATATCTCGGCGGCATTGCAATGGCATTCTCGACAATATTCGGTTATCACCTGTTCGGCAAGAGGTTTGATACACTGGGACTTATAATCAGCATTGTAATAGTGTTAGTAATGGTTTTTGTAAGCAATATGTTCATCTACGCATGGCAGATAGTCAGCGAACCGGGAATAGAGGAAGCTCTTTCCCTGCTTGGTTACGAAGGCTTCTTCGGCGTGTTCTTCGGACTTTTTGACCTTATGAAAGAGGTTGACCTTTATGCAGGGCTTGAAGGTCTTGACTCAATGACAGGTTCTTTTATCAGAGATCTTGTCATCGGATACATCATTTCCGGCATAGCAACAGTTGCTATCGGTGTATCAATGCTCAAAAAAGACAGATAAAACCAACATAACGCAGCCCCCGCTCAACAGAGCGGGGGCTTAATTTGTGGTAAAAGTCTGAAATGCCGCCCAAATAGGCGGCACAGATTCTGTTATTTACTTGTTATTCGGCAGCTTTGCGTAATATCTCGCCAATGTCTTTGCGGAGTCCTCACTGTGCTGTACAAACCATATCTTATCAACGTCAAACAGGATACATCCGCAGTGTCCCTTGAACGTCGGAAAGCATATTACCTTAAGATGCGTATCTATCTCGGGGCTGTAGTCCATAAGTTCAAGCGTTTCGCCGTAAAGCGTAGAACGCTCATATCCTTTCAGCCACTTAGCGTCCATATTGCTGAACAGCGTACCAAAAGATTGTCCGACCAGCTTTTCGAGCGGGAGCTTTTCCAGCCTTGCAAGCGCTTCGTTTGCATAGCGGAATATCCAGTCTACCGCTTTACACTCCTCGTTGAACACCATCTCAATATCGGTAAACGCAAACGGCATCTCATCAAAGGAGCGGTAATAGTCGTGATACTGCTCTTCGGTATCCGGCACACCGTCATGATCAAAGCCTTTTATTATCCTCTTTCTGCTCGTCTGCAGGCTTTCGATTATGTTATTCTTCCTGCGGCGTGCGTATTCGAGTTTTTCGCCGTTTACAAGGTCTATCATATCAGATATTTCGTGAATAGCCATAGCTGATACTATACATCCTCTGTGTGCCTTGATAAAGCCGTCACCCAGCATTTCTTCAAGAGCCGCAAAGGTCATTCTTGTATTATATATCTTTCCGTCCGACAGGTGTATCTCGGCTGTTTTGCCTTCCATTACTATGTATAGTATAGAGCTGACGGAAATCACTACTTTCTTCCGCTCGCTTATTATTGTGATATACTCAGATTTATTAAAATTAGTCAAGGTGACTCCACCATTCTTTCACATATTACTGCCACATAATTCACATTATACGGCATTCCGTGATTAATTGCAATATCAATGAACCTTTTCACTTAATACGCACATTGCACGGCTGTAAAAGCATATCTCAGCTTACTGTTTCTTTATAAGAATATCCGCAAAGTATTCGCACAGCTGAGGATTTCTTATCAGCACAGGACCGATAAGATGAGTGCCGTAGAAATTACCGTAATGCACGCCCTCTTGGCTGTCATCCTTGCCGTTTCCGCTTCCCTGCTTTACATCAAACAGCGGTGAGGTAGCTCCGGTTGTAAGGCTTGCCTTATTCACAAAGCCTATTATATCTCCGCCGCACAGCGATGTGTCGCAAAGGCTGTCGGTAACAATTCTCTCTTTTCCTTCAACCGTTTCGTAAGGAAAGAACGAAAGTCCTTCGTGCTTTATACCGTCACAGTCGGTAACACTCTGTCCGAACATCTCAAACGAATTGCCCGTTGCAAGAATTACCGTACCGTTATCAAGAGCAGTTTTTATATTATCCTTATAACCTTGCAGATAATTAAGCGCTACTTTCTGATTCCTCTCGGTAGCAGAACCGATAAATACGAAATCCGCACCCGAAACATCTATCTCATCATCTATCGACTGATATTCAATTTCAACGTTCTGCCCTTTATTTTCAAGTGCTCTTTTCAAGCCGCATACATTGCCGTAATCGCCGTAAAGGTTGCACAGATCCGCAAATAAATGAATTATCCTCATACGTCCTCCTCTGCCTGCGTAAGCTCTACCTTTGACAAGAACTTCTCCTTATCAGAAAAGCAAGTGACAGTATACAGCTTGCCGAGCGGTTTAGCCGCAATTTCATCAAGTGCCGCAGGAATATCCTCGTTCACAGTCACCTTAGCTATATCAATATCCGTATACGAAAGCCTTGTTTCAAGATCCTTTGCGTGTCTGCCGAGCAGATAAAGGTGCTGTATGCAGTCAGCCTTAAGCACACCGTAGTCAATATCCCACAGCCAGCTTGTTTCACCCGTTGAATAACGACGGCTTACCGAATCTATTATTATGATCACCGAGCAGGGCTGATTCTTTCTTATGATATAATCATATACACGGTCGCTTGCGACGGAGTTTTCGTGCTTTGCGATAAGGAATGTGCCTTTGTTCACACCAAGCTTGAACTGCAAGATACGTCCGCTCTTAAGGAAATAGTGTGACAGTTCATCTGCTATGACATCACCGTCAATTCCGACAATAGAGCAAGCCGCAAAGCAGGCAAGAATGTTATATACGTTATAAACGCTCTTGAACAGCAGTTTTATCTTATATTTGCCGTTTATCGTAACAATACCGCTGTCATAATCGACATTCGTTACGGTGTACTGCGTATCGTGTTTTTTATGTCCGCAGTTGTCGCAGTGATAGCTTCCGATATGTGCATAGTGATAGTAGTCATAGCTCATTCTGTGCTTACATTCGGGGCAGAACGCACCGTCATTATATACGCCTGTAGCGTGGTCGGTGCTGAAATCCTGCTTATCCATACCGAACCATATCACATTATCTCTGTCCCTGCCGTATCTCGAAACAAGCGGATCATCGGCATTGAGAATAAGTTGTGATTCGGGTCTGATGCTCTCCTTTACCGATTCATAGACCCATTCGGGATGACCGTTTCTCGTAAGCTGGTCACGGTAGAGATTTGTAATTATATAGTGCGTAGGTGCAAAGAATTTAAATGAATACTTTGCGTATCTTTCATCCGACTCAAGTAAAAGCACATCGCCCTTTACCTTTCCGCCGAATGTGCAGTTGGATAATATTATCGCAGTAACTCCGGCTATCTGATTTGAGCCTTCTTTATTCCATATAACCTTTTTCCCCGATTTACGCATTACCTGTGCAATCATCTCAACGGTCGAGGTCTTGCCGTTGCTTCCAGTAACCGCAATGACCTGTTCGGGCAGATGCACCCTTGACAGTACATCGGGGCAGATTTTAAGTGCTATATCGCCCGGCAGACTGCTACCCCTGCCGATAAGTTTAAGTAAACATTTCGACACTTTACAAGCAAGTATCGCTAAGAACATTCTCATACTTTATTACTCCTTATGTAGTATGTACTTATTATAGCACAAACAGAGAAGTAATTAAAGCGATTTTATAAAATTTTAGTCCGCCTATCAAAAATGTTAATATCGTCATACAATTTCCGAGAATAAAACAAGACAAAAAGGTAACAGAGGTGCTAAAATAAAGGCAATGGTGTAAAGCACCGGAAACGTTTTGTATTTTACAGAAAGGAAATATTTTATCATGAGTGAAAACAGACTTATAGGCGATTATCCCGTAATAGGCATACGTCCCACAATTGACGGCAGAAGAGGTGTTCTCAAGGTAAGAGAATCTCTTGAAGAGCAGACTATGAACATGGCAAAATCAGCCGCAAAACTGTTCGAGGAAAATATCAGATATTCAAACGGCGAACCCGTAAAGGTCGTTATCGCAGACACTACTATAGGCAGAGTTGCCGAGGCGGCAGCCTGTGCGGATAAGTTCAAGAAGTGCGGCGTTGACATTACGCTCACCGTTACTCCCTGCTGGTGCTACGGCGCAGAAACAATGGATATGGATCCTATGACGATAAAGGGTGTATGGGGCTTCAACGGCACAGAGCGTCCCGGTGCGGTATACCTTGCATCTGTACTTGCGACACACGCACAGAAGGGTTTACCCGCATTCGGCATCTACGGTCACGATGTATGCGAAGCAGACGACACATCTATCCCTGAGGATGTAAAGGAAAAGCTCCTGCGTTTCGGCAGAGCGGCTGTTGCCTGCGCTACGATGAGAGGCAAGTCATACTTACAGATAGGCTCTATCACAATGGGTATCGGCGGTTCTATCATCGACCCTGCATTTATTGAAGAATATCTCGGTATGCGTGTTGAGTCTGTCGATGAGGTAGAAATAATCCGCCGAATGACGCAGGGCATTTATGATGAAGCCGAATATCAGAAGGCTCTTAAATGGACCCGTGAAAAGTGCAAGGAAGGCTTTGACAAGAACCCCGAGCAGTTCCGCCGCACAGACGAGCAGAAAGAACAGGACTGGGAATTTGTCGTTAAGATGATGTGCATTATAAAGGATCTGATGAACGGCAACAAAAATCTCCCCGCAGGCTGTGAGGAAGAGGCTGTAGGTCATAACGCTATCGCCGCAGGCTTCCAGGGTCAGCGTCAGTGGACAGACTTCTACCCCAACTGCGACTTCCCCGAGGCTATGCTGAACACATCGTTTGACTGGAACGGTGCAAGAGAGCCTTACATTCTCGCTACCGAAAACGATGTTCTCAACGGTCTTGGAATGCTGTTTATGAAGCTGCTCACAAACCGTGCTCAGATATTTGCCGATGTGCGTACATACTGGAGTCCCGAAGCTGTAAAGAAAGCCACAGGCTATGAGCTTGAGGGCGTTGCAAAGCAGAGCGGCGGATTTATCCACCTTATAAACTCAGGTGCCGCCTGCCTTGATGCCTGCGGTAAGGCTACAGATGAAAACGGCAACGGTGTTATGAAGCCGTGGTATGACGTTACAGACAAGGATATTGACAATATTCTTGACGCTACTACATGGAACTATGCCGATCTCGGTTATTTCAGAGGCGGCGGATATTCTTCAAGATTTGTAACAGAAGCTGAAATGCCCTGCACAATGATAAGACTGAACCTCGTAAAAGGTCTTGGCCCCGTATTACAGATTGCAGAAGGCTGGACGGTTCATCTTCCCGATGAAGTTACAGACAAGCTGTGGAAGCGTACAGACTACACATGGCCTTGCACATGGTTCGCTCCGAGAACAACAGGCGAGGGCGCATTCAAGACAGCCTACGATGTAATGAACAACTGGGGTGCAAACCACGGCGCTATAAGCTACGGTCACATAGGCGCAGACCTTATCACACTCTGCTCTATGCTGAGAATACCCGTTGCTATGCACAACGTACCCGAAAAGGATATATTCCGTCCTGCCGCCTGGAACGCATTCGGTATGGATAAGGAAGGTCAGGACTTCAGAGCTTGCAACGCTTACGGTCCTATGTACCGCAACATAAGATAAGGCGGCAGTATGAAAAACGTACTTGCCATTGACTTTGGTGCGTCAAGCGGAAGAGCCGTTATCGGCTCTTTTGACGGCACTGTAATAAAACTCACAGAAATCCACCGCTTTTCAAACGATCCCGTGATACTCGGAAAGACAATGTACTGGGATTTTCTCCGCCTATTCCACGAGATAAAGCAGTCACTTATAAAATCAAAGGAATACGGCGAGATAGACAGCATTGCGATAGATACATGGGGTGTTGACTTCGGCCTGATCGACAAATCGGGAAGACTGCTCGAAAACCCTGTGCATTACCGTGACAACAGGACAGCAGGCACTTCTGACTACAGCAAGCGTTTTATTGACCATAACAGGCTGTACGAAAAGACAGGCATTCAGATAATGGAAATAAACACGGCATTCCAGCTTTTAAGCATAATAAGAGATCGCTCCGAACTGCTTGACAGAGCCGACAAGATGCTTATGATGCCCGATCTGTTCGCATATTATCTCGGTGCAAAGCCCGTTGCGGAAATGTCGATAGCGTCAACCACACAGCTTTTTGACGCAAATACGAAAACGTGGTCGGAAGAATGCTGTGAACGACTTAAAATAAAGCATTCGCTTCTGCCCGAAATAGTAGCCGGCGGAACGGTAGTCGGCACACTGTCCGATGAAATCTGCAAGGAGCTTGATATAAAGCCCGCAAAGATAATCGCCGCCTGCGGCCACGATACGCAAAGTGCGATGGTCGCAGTACCCGCAGTCGAAAAGGACTTTGCTTTCCTGTCGTGCGGAACGTGGTCGCTTCTCGGCACAGAGCTTGACGCTCCCGTAATAAATGAAAAATCCGCAAAGCTCAACGTTTCAAACGAAACCGGCTACGGTGCAAAGACATCGTTCTTAAAAAACATAATCGGACTGTGGCTCATTCAGGAGAGCCGCCGTCAGTGGATAAGAGAGGGCAGGCAGTACAGCTTTGCCGAACTTGAGGATATGGCGAGAAAAGCCGAGCCGTTCAGGTGCTTTATAGATGTTGACGCTCCCGAATTTACCCCTGCAGGCAACATTCCCGAAAGAATAAAGGAATATTGCAAAAAAACAGGACAGTATGTTCCCGAAAATGACGGCGAGGTTATGCGCTGTATCTATGAGAGTCTTGCGATGAAGTACCGCACAGCCGTAAACGAGCTTGAGGACTGCACTGATAAGAAGTTTTCAAAGCTATATATGGTCGGCGGCGGCACAAAGGATAAATTCCTGTCGGAGCTTACCGCAGATTCGCTCGGCATAGAGGTTTCAAGCGGACCTGTTGAGGCGACCTCCTACGGCAATATAGCAATTCAGCTTATAGCTGACGGGGAGATAAGGGATATAGAAACGGCAAGAAAAATTATAGCCGCTTCGGAAAAACTCTGTACATTCGCTCCCGAAAATACAGCCGAATGGAACAAATACTACAAAATCTATCTTGAGAAGGTGAAATAATGCTTAAGAATATTCCTGCGATTTTATCGCCCGAACTGCTCAAGACCCTTTGTGAAATGGGTCACAGCGACAGAATAATAATAGCAGACGGCAACTTCCCTGCCGAGAGTATGGGTAAAAACTGCAAGGTTATCCGTGCAGACGGTCACGGCGTACCCGAACTGCTTGATGCGATATTGACGCTGTTCCCTCTTGATACTTACGTTGAAAAACCTGTAAATCTTATGCAGGTAATGCCGGGCGACACAGCAAAAACTCCTATATGGGACGAATACAAAGCAATAGTCGCAAAGCACGACGAAAGAGGAAACAACGCTATCGGTCAGATAGAACGTTTTGAATTCTATGAACAGGCAAAGACCGCCTATGCAATAATCGCAACAGGCGAAAAAGCCGTATACGCAAACATAATGCTCCAGAAGGGCGTTGTTTAAGCATACAGCAGCAACTTGAAAGGATATAAATATGTACGAAGAAATTAAAGAACAAATGGTAGACATCTGCCACAAGCTCTGGCAGAAGGGCTGGGTTGCCGCAAATGACGGCAACGTAACCGTAAAGGTTGGCGAGGGTAAATATCTTGCAACGCAGACAGGCGTCAGCAAGGCATTCATCACTCCCGAAAAGATAGGTCTTATTGATGATGACTTCAACATACTTGAAGCCGCTGAGGGATTCCGTCCCTCGTCAGAGGTAAAGATGCACCTGAGATGCTACAAGGAGCGTCCCGACGTAGGCGCAGTAGTTCACGCTCATCCTCCCGTTTCAACAGGCTTTGCGTGTGCTCATCTGCCTATGGATGATTACTGCATGATAGAAACAGTAATCGGAGTTGGCTCAATACCGCTCACTCCCTACGGCACACCCTCGACCTATGAAGTACCCGAAGCAATCGCTCCTTACTTAAAAGATCACGATTGTATGCTCCTTGAAAACCACGGTGCTCTGACTGTAGGTGCAGACCTTATCACAGCGTACTACAGAATGGAAACAATGGAGCTTCAGGCTCACATTTCTCTTGTTGCACGTCTGCTCGGCGGTGTAAAGGATATTACTCCCGACAATATCGACAGACTTATCGGTATGAGAGAGCAATACGGCGTTACAGGCAAGCATCCGGGTTACAAGAAATACCTTTAATGTAACTTTTACATATATTTGCCTCTCGAAATGTAAAACTTTTGTGAAAAGTGTTGCATTTTTTGACCAAAGGTAGTATAATGAATACAGCAAACGGAAATATATATATTCCGTGCTTTAAATTAAAAGAACAGGATGGTAAAGACCAATGGCTAATCGTTTTATACTTAACGAAACTTCATATTTCGGCGCAGGCGCAAGAGAAAACCTCGTTCCCGAGCTTACAGGCAGAGGACTTAAAAAGGTAATGTTCGTTACCGATAAGGTACTGCTTGAATGCGGAGTAGCTACAAAGGTTACGGCAGAGCTTGACAAGGCAGGAATCGCCTATGAAATATACAGTGACGTTAAGGCAAACCCCACAGTTGCAAATGTTCAGACAGGTGTTGCAAAGTTCAAGGAGATGGGCGCTGACTCACTCGTAGCGGTAGGCGGCGGCTCAGTTATGGATACAGCTAAGGCTGTAGGCATCATTATAGCTAACCCCGACTTTGCGGATGTTGTATCGCTTGAGGGCGTTGCAGACACAAAGAACAAGAGCGTTCCGCTGATTGCACTTCCCACAACATCGGGTACAGCGGCAGAGGTTACTATCAACTACGTTATCACAGACGAAGCAAACAAGAAGAAGATGGTTTGCGTAGATCCCAAGGATATTCCCGTAGTAGCTATCGTAGACAGCGATCTTATGATGGGTATGCCTAAGGGTCTGTGTGCATCTACAGGTATGGACGCACTGACACACGCTATCGAAGGATATATCACAAAGGGTGCGTGGGAGCTGTCCGATATGGTTGAGCTTCGTGCTATCGAGCTTATCGCAGGCTCACTGTACGACAGCGTTCAGGGCGACCCCAAGGCAAGAGAAACTATGGCACTTGCTCAGTACATAGCAGGTATGGGCTTCTCGAACGTAGGTCTTGGTATCGTTCACTCGATGGCTCACCCTCTCGGTGCATTCTACGATACACCCCACGGTGTTGCAAACGCACTTCTGCTCCCCTACGTTATGGAATATAACGCAGAAAGCCCCGCAAAGCCCAAGTACAAGGCTATAGCAAAGGCTATGGGCGTACAGGGTACAGAGAATATGACAGATGAAGAAGGCGTAAATGCTGCTGTTGAAGCTGTACGCAAGCTGTCACTGTCAATAAACATTCCTCAGAAGCTCCACGAGATCAATGTCAAGGAAGAAGACCTCAATGATCTGTCAGTAGCCGCATTCAACGATGTATGCACAGGCGGTAATCCCAGAGAAACCAACTCCGACGAGATTCTCGAAATCTACAAGAAGGCATTCTGATAAAACGGTTTTTAGAGCAATAACATCAGACCCCTCCGTGAAAACGGAGGGGTCAAGTTTGTCATAAACGTTTATTATTAAGACTGTATGTTGCACTTGATTTGATAATCCGACTACTCAGGATTCGAATGAGATGACGATTTTCCCAATACAAAAAGCCCTGAGCGTTTGCTGATGTGTGATAAAGAAGTAGTAGAAGTGTAAAAAATTTTGCCGTTCCTATCCGGCGTTTGCGCATTGCGCCGGATAGGTCGGGCGGTCATTCGGGCAGGTCTACCTTGCCAACGAAAGAGTAATAAATATCAATGTCCTGTCTGCGTGTGCCGTTCTCGTCATAGCTGCACTCATGCACAACGATTTTCTCCACAAACTCACGCAAAAGGGTAGGGGTAAGTTCTTCAAAGCTGGTGTACTTGCGGACAACATTCATAAACTTTTCTGCGTTTACCGTGGCTTCCTGCGCTTTGGAAAGCTCTGCCCGGATAGCGGCGGCTCTCTCTTTCAGTTCTTTCTGCTCGGCTTCATAGTCTGCCGACAGCTCCGTGAAACGCTCGTCTGAAATGCGCCCGGTCACGCTGTCCTCATACAGCCGCTTGAAGATAGCGGATAACTCGCTGATACGCTTCTCGGCGGCTTCCAGCTCCTTTTTCCTTGCGGCGTTCCTGCGCTTGCCCCCGTCCTCGTTCTGCTCGATCAGCAGCTTCATAAACCGGGCTTCGTGCTTCGCTGCATAGCTGGTGACTTTCCGCAGATTGTCGGTCACTCCGGCGGTCAACAGGTCGGTGCGGATAAAGTGCGCCGTACAGTCACGGGTACGCTTCTTGTAGCTCCCGCAGATATAACAATCCTGCTTGCGGGTGGCGTTCTGGTAACGCTGCTGGTAAAGGACGCTGCCGCAGTCGGCACAAAAGAGTATGCCGGAGAATAAGCCCACTTCATCATAGCGGTTCGGGCGTTTGCGCTGCTTGCGTAACTCCTGCACACGCTCCCACATCTGGGTGTCAATGATAGGCTCATGGTGGTTCTCGAAAATCGCCTGTTTCTCAATGGGGTTCTCTACGCTGTGCTTGGTCTTGTAGGACGGCTTCTCCGTCTTGAAGTTTACCAGACAGCCCGTGTACTCCCTGTTTTCAAGGATATGTACCACGGTATTGGTCGCCCACTTGCACTCATAGCCGGGGTGGTAGCGGCGGGTGC
>OGZH01001575.1_pt1 | contig 13938 bp, 9 predicted proteins | sample 1576741 | NCBI WGS metagenome assembly OGZH01 (sample SAMEA3541560, study PRJEB24748) | human gut metagenome | biome: human gut; feature: human-associated habitat; material: faeces | place: China | collected 2012 | reverse complement strand
ACAAGTACGCAAATCCACTTTACACATGTTTTACTGTGCAAATATTGCTCACGTTTCCGCTGCGCAGGACGGGCTTTCTGTTTACAATCCTCCCCAAATAGGGTATAATTTTAAATAGGTATATTCTACGTATTCAACGCACACAATGTTTATGATACAGACAGGAGACAAACCTATGGCAAAGAAGAATCGTCCGAAAAAGAGCAAAGCACTGGTCGTCTGGGCTATTGTGACGGTTATCGTGCTGCTGGCGGACTGCGTTGGCAACTATCTGGTCGTCGGTCTGTCGGGCAACATGAACAGTCTGCTGGACAAGCCGATGGCGGCGATTGGGGAAGCCATTGACTTCAAACTGAGTGCGGGTGAACTCGGCGGCTTGATGGACACGCTGTTCGGCAGCCAGCGCCCGATTTACAGTGACGAAGTGACCTCTGTGTACCCCACACAGAAGGCAACGAACAAGGCAGAAGCCTTTGCGAATGCGCAGGAAGTTAACCTGAAGCTGGCAGAAGAAGGCTTTGTGCTGCTGAAGAACGAGAACGCTGCGCTGCCCATGAACAAGGGCGCGAGGATTTCCGTGTTCAGCAAGAACAGTGTGAACCTGTCCTATGGCGGCTCCGGTTCGGGCGGCTTCGATACGAGCAATAACAAGGACTTGTATGAGAGCCTGAACGACGCGGGTTTCGTCACCAATCCGACGCTGAAGAACTTCTATGAAAGCAGCCAGTCCGGCCCGGTGCGCACCGCGAACTCCAGCGACCTTGACAACGGCGACAATCAGAGGATTGCAACCGCTGAAACGCCCCAGAACAAGTACACCGACGCGGTGTTGGATCGCAACGGTCTGCGTCCCGCACGCTACCTTATTACGCACAACGACATCATGGTAGTGGCAAGTGAAGTCGGCGTAATGGATTTCGAACCGGGCGACATCAAAGAGAAAGGTCGTCTGCAACCCGGCAAGATACTTTTGATAGATACCGAGAAAGGCGAGATTTACTACGACGGCGAACAGAAAAAGCAACTTGCCGAAGCCAAGCCCTACCGCACTTGGCTCGCCAGCAACCGCATCGAACTGAACGAACTGAAAAGCGGGCGCAAAGTGCCCCACAACGTGGACAACTATAACAGTATGCTACGTACGTTCGGCTTCTCCAAAGAAGATGTCGAGAAAATCATCCTACCCATGGCATCCAACGGCGCCGAGCCTGTCAGCGCAATGGGTAACGACACCCCGCTTGCCGTACTTTCCGACAAGCCGCAGCTACTATACAATTACTTCCGCCAACAGTTTGCGCAAGTCACCAATCCGCCTATCGACCCTATCCGCGAAGAGTTGGTAATGTCTCTCACCGAGTACATCGGCGCAGTGGGCATGAACATACTGACACCCAACGAAAGCCATTGCAAAATGGTACGGCTGAACCACCCCATCCTGACGAATGCGCAATTGGATATTCTCTGCAACATCCGCTACAAAGGCTTCAAGACCGTAAAGCTGCCGATACTGTTTGAAGTCTCCAAAGGACGTGCAGGACTGCAGGAAGCGCTTGACCGCCTGTGCAAGGAAGCCGAAGAGTCCGTCACCGAAGGCGTGAACTACATTGTACTGACCGACCGCAACGTAGATACCGTCCATGCCGCCATCCCCTCATTGCTTGCCGTATCGGCAGTGCACCACCACCTCATTTCGGTAGGAAAGCGCGTACAGACCGCATTGGTCGTGGAAAGCGGCGAGATACGCGAAGTGATGCACGCCGCACTGCTCCTCGGATTCGGTGCAAGCGCACTGAACCCCTATATGGCATTTGCCGTACTGAACGAACTCGTTGCCAAGAAAGAGGTACAGTTGGACTATGCCACCGCAGAGAAGAATTACATCAAAGCCATTTGCAAAGGCCTGTTCAAGATTATGAGCAAAATGGGTATCAGCACCATCCGCTCCTACCGGGGCGCAAAAATATTCGAGGCTGTCGGGCTGAGCGAAGAATTGAGCAACGCTTACTTCGGCGGATTAAAATCGGCTATCGGCGGCATCCGTTTGGATGAGGTGGCACGTGACGCCATCACTTTTCACGACGAAGGAGAAGCGATGAAAAAGGAAGAAACGCGCATGAAGAATGATGGTGGTGAAGCTCCCCTATTGCCGAACAAAGGACTGTACGCATACCGTAAGGACGGAGAAAAGCACGCTTGGAACCCAGAGACTATCAGTACCCTGCAAATAGCTACTCGTCTGGGCAGTTACAAGAAATTCAAAGAGTTTACCCGCTTGGTCGATGAGAAAGAAAAGCCTATCTTCCTGCGCGACTTTCTCGACTTCCGTCACAACCCCATTTCCATAGACAGGGTGGAACCGGTGGAAAGCATTCTGAAACGTTTCGTTACGGGCGCTATGTCTTTCGGAGCCATCAGTCAGGAAGCGCATGAGGCAATGGCGGTTGCCATGAATAAACTGCACGGGCGAAGCAATACGGGTGAAGGCGGTGAAGATGCCGCACGCTTCGGAACTGAAATGCGCAGTGCCATCAAACAGGTAGCATCCGGACGTTTCGGGGTCACTACGGAATATCTGGTGAATGCCGACGAAATACAGATAAAAGTGGCACAAGGCGCCAAGCCGGGTGAAGGCGGCCAGTTGCCGGGATTCAAAGTAGACCAAGTGATTGCCCGCACGCGCCACTCCATTCCAGGTATTTCATTGATTTCTCCCCCGCCCCATCACGACATCTATTCCATCGAAGACCTGGCACAGCTTATCTTCGACTTGAAGAACGTCAATCCGAAAGCCAAAATCAGCGTGAAGCTGGTAGCCGAAAGCGGTGTGGGAACTATCGCCGCAGGTGTGGCGAAAGCCAAAGCCGACCTCATCGTCATCTCCGGCGCCGAAGGCGGTACAGGCGCATCACCCGCAAGCTCCATCCGATATGCCGGCATCTCGCCCGAACTCGGACTGAGCGAGACGCAACAGACACTGGTACTGAACGGGCTGCGCGGACAAGTGCTGCTGCAAGTGGACGGACAACTGAAAACCGGACGCGACGTAGTACTCATGGCCATGCTCGGTGCGGAAGAATACGGTTTCGCCACCGCTGCCCTCATCGTATTGGGATGCGTGATGATGCGCAAGTGTAACCAAAACACATGTCCCGTAGGTGTAGCCACCCAGAACCCGGAACTGCGCAAACGTTTCATCGGCCGTAGCGAATACCTTGTGAACTACTTTACCTTCCTTGCCCGCGAAGTACGCGAGTATCTGGCAGAGATTGGAGTGGAAAAACTGGATGATATCATCGGGCGTACCGACCTCATCATCCGCAGACCGGATGACGGCATCAAGAAACATCAACTCATCAACTTCGACAAAGTACTGGCGCGTGTGGACAACGGAGCCGCCATCCGCCACATCATAAACCAGCAACACGGCATCGACCGCGTAAAAGACGTGGAAATGCTGAATGCCGCCGCCAATGCCGTAGACGAACAGAAAGAAGTTTCTCTCGAATATACCATCGCCAACACCGACCGCGCCTGCGGTGCGATGCTCTCCGGCGCTATCGCCGCCAAGTACGGCGCAAAAGGCCTGCCCGAACATACACTGAACGTCAAGTTCAAAGGCTCGGCCGGACAGAGTTTCGGAGCATTCCTCGTACCGGGTATCAACTTCAAGCTGGAAGGTGAGGCCAATGACTATCTGGGCAAAGGGCTGAGTGGCGGACGTATCGCCGTACTACCCCCTGTACGCAGCAACTTCGAGGCCGAGAAGAACACAATTGCCGGAAACACCCTTCTGTATGGTGCAACCAGCGGCGAAGTATATATCAACGGTCGCGTAGGCGAACGCTTTGCCGTCCGCAACTCCGGTGCAATAGCCGTTGTAGAGGGTGTGGGTGACCATTGCTGCGAATACATGACCGGCGGACGTGTAGTGGTGCTCGGACAGACGGGACGTAACTTTGCCGCAGGTATGTCCGGTGGTGTGGCCTACGTCTGGAACAAAGACGGAAACTTCGACTACTTCTGTAACATGGAAATGGTGGAACTAAGCCTCATTGAAGAAACCTCATACCGCAAGGAGTTGCACGAACTCATCCGCCAGCATTATCTCTACACCGGTTCCAAACTGGCGCGCATCCTACTCGATGACTGGACGCACTACGTAGACGAGTTTATCCAAGTAGTCCCTATCGAGTACAAGAAAGTGCTGCAAGAAGAACAGATGAAGAAGCTGCAACAGAAGATTGCGGATATGCAAAGAGACTATTAAATTAAAAATTGAGAATTGAGAATTAAAAAATACAGAATAGTGCGTACTTACAAATTCCACGTTCTTTTTAATTTTCGATTCTCTGAGTATTATTTCTTAATTTTCAATTTTTAATTCTCAATTTATCAATCATGGGCGATTCAAAAGCATTCTTAAATATCCCCCGCCAAGAAGCGGGCTACCGTCCGATACACGAACGTATCACAGATTTCAGCCAGGTGGAACAGACGCTGAACAGTCACGACCGCAAGCTCCAAGCCTCACGCTGTATGGAATGCGGTGTACCTTTTTGCCATTGGGCATGTCCGTTGGGCAACAAGCAACCGGAGTTTCAAGACGCACTCTGCAAAGGAAAATGGCGCGAAGCCTATCAAGTACTGAACGAGACGAATGATTTCCCCGAATTTACGGGACGTATCTGCCCCGCACTTTGTGAGAAGTCATGTGTGCTGAAACTCTCCTGCGATGCTCCCGTAACCATCCGCGAGAATGAGGCAGCCATTGCCGAAGCCGCTTTTCGTGAAGGATATATCGTGCCTGTCCGCCCCGAACGCAATGGCTGGAAAATAGCTGTCATCGGTGCAGGGCCTGCCGGGCTGAGCGTTGCCGCACGGCTGAATGCCCGTGGCTACGAAGTCACGATATTCGATTCCAAACCGATGCCGGGCGGACTGCTTCGCTACGGTATTCCCAATTTCAAACTACCCAAAGAAGTGATAGACCGTCGCATGAATGTACTGAAAGCCGAAGGTATCCGGTTTGAAATGGGTGTCTGCATCGATATGCAGAAGCTGCCCGCAGGTTTCGATGCTTACGCCGTCTGCACAGGCACTCCCACTGCCCGTGACCTTACCATCCCCGGCCGTGAACTGAAAGGTATCTACTTTGCCCTCGATATGCTGGCTCAACAGAACCGTATCCTCGACGGAGAGACATTCCCGAAAGAGCAGCTTGTCAATGCCCGTGGCAAACGGGTGCTTGTCATTGGCGGTGGCGACACAGGCTCGGACTGCATCGGCACGAGCATCCGCCAAGGAGCTACGAGCGTGACACAAATAGAAATCATGCCACAACCACCCGTAGGCCACAATGACGCTACGCCCTGGCCGCAATGGCCCGTTGTCCTGAAAACCACTTCCAGTCACGAAGAAGGATGCACACGCCGCTGGTCACTGGCATCCAACAGATTCATCGGCAAGAACGGAAAGGTTTGCGGCGTGGAAGTGGAAGAAGTGGAATGGCTTCCGGCAAAAGACGGTGGCCGCCCCACCATGAAACCTACGGGTAAGAAAGAAGTCATTGAAGCCGATATGGTGCTGTTGGCTATGGGCTTCCTCAAACCGGAACAGCCGACATTTGCAGAGAATGTATTCGTGGCGGGAGATGCCGCCAATGGTGCAAGTCTCGTAGTACGTGCACTGGCTGACGGTCGCAAAGTAGCCCGGCGGATTGACCAATACTTCAACCGGTAGTTTTGCGGCAACGAAAAAAGTTTCAAAGAGGGATACCAAGAGTTTCAACGCATGAAACTTTCTGTCCCCCGGTGTGAAACGACTCGTTTCAACGCTTGAAACAATCCGTTCCAACGGACGAAACTGCCAGTCTCACCCGATACAACTAACATCATCCCGATATCAACTTCTAAAACAACTACAACCATGTGTGGAATAGCAGGTATTTTCAACATAAAATCCCAGACTCCGGAACTCAGGAGTAAAGCTTTAAAAATGGCACAGAAAATCCGCCATCGCGGACCGGACTGGAGCGGTATTTATGTAGGCGGCTCCGCAATCCTTGCACACGAGCGGCTTTCTATCGTCGACCCTCAATCGGGTGGGCAACCTCTGTACTCGCCCGACCGCAAGCAAATCCTTGCCGTCAACGGTGAGATATACAACCACCGCGATATCCGTGCACATTACGCCGGAAAGTACACCTTTCAGACGGGTTCGGACTGCGAAGTCATCCTCGCCCTCTACAAAGACAAGGGCATCAATTTCCTCGAAGAACTGAACGGTATCTTCGCCTTTGCCCTCTACGATGAAGAGACGGACGATTACCTCATAGCCCGCGACCCCATCGGAGTGATACCTTTATATATAGGCCGCGACAAGGAAGGCCGCATCTACTTCGGCAGCGAACTGAAAGCTCTCGAAGGCTTCTGCGACGAGTACGAGCCTTTCCTGCCCGGACACTATTACCGGGGACGTGAGGGTAAAATGCACCGCTGGTACACTCGCGACTGGATGCAATACCTTGCCGTAAAAGACAACTATCATACTGGTTACCCTGACGTCAATGCCACAACCTACCAAACTCAGGTTTCTGCCGTACATGATGCCCTCGAAGCCGCCGTACAGCGCCAACTTATGTCGGACGTACCTTACGGCGTGTTGTTGTCCGGCGGGCTGGACTCTTCCGTAATCTCGGCCATCGCCAAGAAATACGCCGGAAAACGTATTGAGACGGACAACAAGGCAGATGCGTGGTGGCCTCAACTCCACTCTTTTGCAGTAGGCTTGAAAGGTGCTCCCGACCTCATCAAAGCACGTGAAGTGGCGCAATACATCGGCACTATCCACCATGAAATAAACTACACCATTCAAGAAGGGCTGGACGCCATTCGCGATGTCATCTACTTCATCGAAACCTACGACGTAACCACTGTCCGCGCATCCACGCCCATGTACTTGCTGGCGCGTGTCATCAAGAGCATGGGCATCAAGATGGTACTTAGTGGTGAAGGTGCGGACGAAGTATTCGGCGGCTACCTCTACTTCCACAAAGCGCCCACACCACAAGCCTTCCATGAAGAAACAGTACGTAAGCTCTCCAAACTGTACCTTTACGATTGCCTGCGCGCCAACAAGAGTCTTGCCGCTTGGGGCGTGGAAGGACGTGTCCCGTTTCTCGACAAAGAATTTCTGGATGTAGCCATGCGACTGAATCCTGCCACGAAGATGTGTCCCGGAAAAGAAATTGAAAAGAAAGTGGTTCGCGAAGCCTTTGCGGATATGCTGCCCGAAAGCGTCGCATGGCGTCAGAAAGAACAATTTTCTGATGGTGTGGGTTACAGCTGGATTGATACGCTGAAAGCTGTCACTGCCGCTGCCGTCAGTGATGAACAGATGCGGAAAGCCTCCGAACGCTTCCCCGTAAACACACCGATGAACAAAGAGGAATACTACTACCGCACTATTTTCGAGGAGCACTTCCCCAGCGAGAGTGCCGCCCGCAGTGTACCCAGCGTACCGAGTGTAGCCTGTTCCACCGCCGAAGCATTGGCATGGGACGTCTCATTCCAAGGGAAAAACGACCCTAGCGGACGCGCCGTTGCCGGTGTGCACGAAGAAGCCTACAAGGACTGAACCTTAAAAAAAGTAACCACACGGCAAATGCAACGGATTTTTAATATACTTTCTGTTTCATATTCGTAAGCTTATGCTACCTTTGCGAAAGAACGATGAAAATAATTAATTCTAAAGCCCATGAAACTGAAAAGCCTTATTATCACTTCCGCCCTGCTACTTGCCGCTTGTGGCTATACACAGGCACAGTCCACCCAAGTCATTGCTCACCGCGGCTTCTGGAAAACAGACGGTTCGGCACAGAATTCCATTGCCGCACTGGTGAAAGCCGACTCCATAAATTGTTACGGTTCCGAGTTCGATGTATGGCTCACCGCCGACAACCAACTTGTAGTAAACCACGATAGCACTTTCAAGGGAGTGAATATGCAGAAATCCACCGCACAACAGTGTACCGCCGTCATACTGGACAACGGAGAGCAACTCCCCACCCTGCGGCAATACTTGGAGAAGGCCGGACAACTGAAAACGCGCCTTATTCTGGAACTGAAATCCCACAAGACACCCGAACAGGAAACACGTGCCGTAGAAAGTATCGTGAAGATGGTGAAAGACATGGGATTGGAGAACCGCATGGAATACATCGCTTTCTCGCGACACGCCACCAAAGAATTTATCCGTCTTACCCCCAAAGGAACTCCGGTATATTATCTGGAAGGCGACCTCTCTCCCAAAGAACTGAAAGAATGGGGATGCGCCGGACCCGACTATCACTTCAGCGTATTCAAAAGACATCCCGAATGGATTAAAGAGTCCCACGACTTGGGCATGAAAGTAAATGCTTGGACCATAAACGATGCCAAAGACATGAAGTGGTTGATTGACCACGGTGTGGATTTCATCACTACCAACGTCCCCGTAGAACTGCAAGAAATATTACAGTAAAAGCATCAGCTTACAATACATTTAGAAAGTTATTACAGACAAGCTGCTTCATTATGAAAACAATGAAGCAGCTTTTATATTTCAAAAAGGTAGTAATAAGCGAATAAAACAATCATTTTTATTATTTCCCCGCAAGAGTGCGAGAGCATTATATTACAATCTTTACGAATATAGCATCATATACTTTTAAATTGAAAGGGAAATCATATATATTTGCACTGAATGAAAGCAGGAATAGAAATAAATAGAAAACAGATATCAATATAGATAAAAATCATCCAAAACGTCGTATATTTGCATTGAAATAAGACAAAAGGATATAGTCAACTAACCAAGTAAGTACAAAATGACAAGAAGCATAAAGTTTACCAAGATGCATGGCGCAGGAAACGACTACATATATGTAGACACTACCCGCTATCCTATCGAGAACCCGGAGAAACTCTCGAAGAAATGGAGCGCACCGCATACGGGAATCGGCAGTGACGGTCTGGTACTTATAGGGCGCTCCGACAAAGCCGATTTCAGCATGCGCATTTTCAATGCGGACGGTTCGGAAGCCAAGATGTGCGGCAATGCCAGCCGGTGCATCGGCAAATACCTTTATGACTACAAGCTGACTTCCAAAACAGAAATCACACTCGATACCCTGTCCGGCATCAAGATTCTAAAACTACACGCGACAGGCGATAAAGTAGACACTGTAACCGTTGACATGGGTATTCCGTCTGACGAACCCGTGAACTATGACGGCAAGGGGAGCAAGCCGATGACAGAACATCCCATCGAAATAGACGGCATACGCTATACGGGTACTACCGTATCCATGGGAAACCCGCATCTGGTAATCTTCGTGAACGACATTACGAAGGTAGACCTCTCCTCTATCGGCCCCAAACTGGAGAATCACCCTCTCTTCCCCGACCGCACCAATGTGGAGTTTGCCCAAGTATTGGAAGAGGGAAAGATAAGGATGCGCGTATGGGAACGGGGTTCGGGCGTCACCCGAGCCTGTGGAACAGGAGCCTGTGCCACAGCCGTAGCCGCTTTCCTCACAGGACGTGCCGGAAGAAAATCAATCATCGGCATGGATGGAGGAACACTCACCATTGAATGGGATATAGCCACCAAGCACGTCTTTATGACGGGAGAGGCAACCAAGGTGTTCGAGGGAGAGATGGAGACGGATGAAGAATTATGAATGAATATACGCTTTTGTGCCACATGGCAATTCTTCATTATTAATTCATCATTATTAAATAATTAAACCAACAGAGATATGGCATTAGTTAATGAACATTTTTTGAAACTGCCCGGAAGTTACTTATTTTCGGACATAGCTAAAAAAATTAATACTTTCAGGATAACGCACCCTAAAAAAGAAGTCATCCGTCTGGGTATCGGAGACGTTACCCGTCCGCTGCCGCAAGTTTGCATCGAAGCGATGCACAAGGCAGTGGATGAGATGGCTGATGCCAAGACATTCCGCGGATACGGTCCTGAACAGGGTTATGACTTTCTGATTGATGCCGTTATCAAACACGATTACGCGACACGCGGCGTTCATTTCAGCCCACAAGAAATCTTCATCAACGACGGAGCCAAGAGCGATACGGGAAACATAGGCGACATACTCCGCCATGACAACAGTGTGGGAGTAACCGACCCTATCTACCCCGTCTACATTGACAGCAACGTAATGTGCGGACGCGCCGGCATATTGGAAAAAGACGGCAAATGGAGCAATGTAACCTATATGCCCTGTACGGCCGAAAACAACTTTATCCCCGAAATACCGGACAAACGTATCGACATCGTCTACCTCTGTTACCCCAACAATCCTACGGGTACTACCCTTACCAAACCCGAACTGAAAAAGTGGGTGGACTATGCCCTTGACAACGACACGCTTATCCTATTTGATGCCGCCTACGAGGCTTTCATCCAAGAGGACGATGTGCCCCACTCCATATACGAAATAAAAGGGGCGAAAAAATGCGCCATCGAGTTCCGCAGTTTCTCAAAGACAGCCGGATTTACAGGCGTACGCTGCGGCTACACCGTAGTACCGAAAGAACTGACCGCCGCTACGCTGGAAGGTGAACGTATCTCCCTCAACAAACTGTGGAACCGCCGCCAATGCACCAAGTTTAATGGTACAAGCTACATTACCCAGCGTGCCGCCGAAGCCATCTACACCGCAGAAGGCAGACGGCAGGTAAAAGAAACGATTGACTACTATATGAACAACGCCCGCACCATGAAAGAAGGACTGGAAACATCCGGGCTGGAAGTGTACGGCGGTGTGAACGCTCCATACATCTGGCTGAAAACCCCGAACGACATAAGCTCTTGGCGGTTCTTCGAACAAATGTTGTACGAAGCCAATGTAGTGGGTACTCCGGGTGTAGGCTTCGGGCCAAGCGGTGAGGGATATATCCGCCTGACCGCTTTCGGCAAACACGAAGACTGTGTGGAAGCCATAAAACGCATCCGCAACTGGCTGAAATAAAAGTGAAGAATATAAACATCCTACTATTTAATAGTTCAAGCACAATACTATACTAACAGAACCGGACTGATCATCCGCAATTTTTCTAACTAAAAAGGTAAGAAGGTATGAAAACAAGAAACACAAAATTAGGAGTAATAGCAATAACGTTACTATCAGCTGCAATGCCTTTCACGGCAAAGGCACAGGACAAAGTAAAAGCATCCGTAGGCGCAGACATCGTAAGCGGCTACATCTGGCGCGGACAAGACTTGGGCGGTGTAAGCCTTCAACCCAACGCATCCATCGCCTATAAAGGTTTGTCTTTGGAAGCATGGGGATCGGTAGGTATTGAAAAGACAGATGCCGACGGTTACGATGCTAAAGAGTTCGACCTCACACTGGGCTACTCCACCGGTGGTTTTAGCGTATCAATTACTGATTATTGGTATAATACCGGAGCAGGTTACTTCCACTACGGTGCCCACAATACAACCCACCTGTACGAAGCCCAAGTGGGTTACGACTTCGGACCGGTAGCAGTAAACTGGTACACCAACTTTGCCGGAGACGACGGTGTCAAGGAGAATGGTGACAGAGCCTATTCATCCTATATTTCCATAGCCGCTCCGTTCAAATTGGGCGGACTTGACTGGACAGCCGAAGTAGGCGCCACTCCATGGGAAACGGACTTCTACGGAGCAAGCGGATTTGCCGTATGCGACGTCAGCCTCGGAGCTACAAAGGATATCAGGATAACCAATTCATTCTCCCTGCCACTCTTTGCCAAAGCTACTTGGAATCCCTGTTCGGAAAGAGCATACTTCGTAGTAGGATTAAGTTTTTAAGAACAATAAAACACTTAAGGTATGAAAAAGATTGAAGCTATCATCCGCAAAACCAAATTCGAGGAAGTGAAAGACTCACTCCTCGAAGCAGATATCGAATGGTTCTCTTATTACGATGTAAGAGGTATCGGAAAATCCAGACAAGCCCGTATTTACCGTGGTGTACTGTACGACACCAGTTCCATCGAACGTATCCTCATCTCTATCGTTGTACGCGATAAAAACGCAGAAAAGACAGTACAAGCTATCATCAAAGCCGCACAAACCGGCGAAATCGGCGACGGCCGTATCTTCGTCATCCCCATTGAAGACGCTATCCGCATCCGCACCGGAGAACGGGGTGACATTGCCCTCTATAATGCCGAACAGGAAAGATAACCGGCAGCACTCAACCCACAGGATTTTCATTGAGCGGCGTGCTCAGTGAAAAACAAAATACAAGTACAACTAAAAACCCAAAAGATTATGGACAAATATATGAAACGCAGTTTCACAAAACTGCGTACGGCCCTTGCTATACTCATAGCTTGCTGCCTCACAACAGATATGTATGCACAAACCGCCGTAGCTGCGGATAGTGTGGCAACCGATACCGTCGCCCAGTTGGTTTCCGGTGTCAACACCGTCTGGATGTTACTTGCAGCCATGTTGGTATTCTTTATGCAACCGGGCTTCGCATTGGTGGAAGCCGGTTTCACCCGCACCAAGAACACCGCCAACATACTGATGAAAAACTTTGTGGACTTCATGTTCGGCTCACTTCTTTACTGGCTGGTAGGTTTCGGCATCATGTTCGGTTTAGGCGACTTCTTCGGAACTCCTCACCTCATGAGCCTGTTGTTCGATAGCAATGGCCTGCCCGACCCCGCTTCATTGCCTACCGAAGGTTTCCTCGTATTCCAAACCGTATTCTGCGCCACTTCCGCCACAATTGTTTCGGGAGCTATGGCGGAGCGTACAAAGTTTTCCATGTATCTGGTTTACACAATCTTCATCAGCGTACTGATTTATCCCGTTTCCGGGCACTGGACTTGGGGTGGTGGATGGCTGATGAACGGTGAAGCAGGTTCCTTCATGACGGAAACATTCGGAACTACCTTCCACGATTTCGCAGGTTCTACCATTGTACACTCCGTAGGCGGTTGGATTGCATTGGTAGGTGCAGCTATCCTCGGTCCGCGCATCGGCAAGTACGGCAAAGACGGCCGGTCAAAAGCCATCCCCGGACACAACCTCACCATTGCGGCACTGGGCGTGTTCATCCTATGGTTCGGATGGTTCGGTTTCAACCCCGGCTCTCAGTTGGCGGCAGCCACTACCGAGGATCAGGTAACTGTCTCGCTCGTATTCCTCAACACTAACTTGGCAGCTTGCGCTGGTGGTTTCTTTGCCCTGGCCGTCAGTTGGCTGAAATACGGCAAACCGTCCCTGTCACTCACGCTGAACGGTATTTTGGCGGGATTGGTAGGCATTACGGCAGGATGCGACGCCGTTGCTCCGCTGGGTGCGGTCATCATCGGCGCCATCTGTGGCGTACTGATGATATATGCCGTAGAATTCATTGACAAAGTACTGAAAATTGACGACCCCATAGGCGCATCTTCCGTACACGGCGTATGTGGTTTCACGGGAACGGTACTTACCGGACTGTTCTCTACCAGTGAAGGTCTGTTCTACGGTGCGGGTGCGGGCTTCCTCGGAGCACAGATATTCGGTGCGGTAATTGTCGGACTTTGGGCGGCAGGTATGGGCTTCATCATCTTCAAAGTACTCGACAAGATACACGGCTTGCGTGTTCCGGCTCGCGTGGAGGAAGAAGGACTTGACATCTACGAGCACGGAGAGTCCGCTTACAACTAAAACAAGTTTTTTTATTCTATCATATATTTATAAACCAACAATTACAATTCTAAGGTATTATGTCAAAATTGAGATTCAGAGTAGTAGAGACGGCGTTCAAGAAGAAACCCGTTGCAGTGGCAGTCCCGGCGGAACGTCCGTCGGAATACTTCGCCAAGTATGTATTCAACAAGGAAAAGATGTTCAGGTATCTGCCGAGCAAGGTATATGCCAAACTGA
>OGZH01001570.1_pt1 | contig 13961 bp, 7 predicted proteins | sample 1576741 | NCBI WGS metagenome assembly OGZH01 (sample SAMEA3541560, study PRJEB24748) | human gut metagenome | biome: human gut; feature: human-associated habitat; material: faeces | place: China | collected 2012 | reverse complement strand
GAAAGCTCTATTTCTGTATAGAATTCCTGCATGTAAAACCAGGTAAAGGTAACACTTTTATGCGTACTAAACTGAAAGATGTAGTTAGCGGATACGTTCTCGAACGCCGTTTCAACATCGGTGAAAAGTTGGAAGATGTACGCGTAGAACGTCGTCCGTACCAATTTTTGTATAAAGAAGGAGAAGATTATATCTTCATGAACCAGGAAACATTCGACCAACACCCTATCGCTCACGATTTGATTAACGGTGTTGACTTCCTGCTCGAAGGTGCAGTATTGGAAGTTGTTTCTGACGCTTCTACTGAAACTGTTCTTTATGCAGATATGCCGATCAAGGTTCAGATGAAGGTGACTTATACAGAACCGGGCGTGAAAGGTGATACAGCTACTAACACACTGAAACCTGCAACTGTGGAATCAGGTGCAACAGTACGTGTTCCTTTGTTCATCAGCGAGGGTGAAACAATCGAAATCGATACTCGTGACGGTTCTTACGTAGGACGTGTGAAAGCATAATTTGCAAAAACATATAAAAATAGCCGGGAGTCCAAGGACTTCCGGCTATTTTTATATTCATACAGTTCTATTATTTATATCCTGCAGCTTTCGCAATTCTTTTAGGAATTTCTGTATTGTCAATCTTCTCACCAAACAGTTGAGAACCTGCACCAATAGCAAATACAGGAACATAACCGGCAGAGTGCCCGCCACTTACCCAACCTATCATAGCGATTTCATCCATCACTTCCTTTGCACGTGCAGCCATCGGTTCGCTCTTAGAGTACATACTTTCAGCAAATACGACTTTATTCTTCACGAATGATTTCTCAAATTCATCACGCAACGTCTTTTCCTGTTCCCAAGAAAGAGGGAATTGTTTCCAGAAGCCCATTTCTTCGCCGAGGAATGTTTTCATGTCCTCCCAAGTGACTTTATTGCCTTTTGATTTTCTCAATTCACTGATACGTTGTGAAAGTCCGTCAGCAGAATGTTTCTGATATTGCAATGCTTTCAGGTTCAACGCATATTTTCCCGTACCGAGCACGATACCACCTGTTTCATGGTCTGCGGTAATCACAATCAGCGTTTCTTTCGGATGTTTCTTATAGAATTCATAAGCTACTTTGATGGCATTATCCATGTCTTTCACTTCGTTGAACACAGTAGCGGCGTCATTAGCGTGGCATGCCCAGTCTATTTTACCTCCTTCTACCATCAGGAAAAAGCCTTTATTATTGCCTTTAGTAAGAAAGTCAATAGCACTTTCCGTAATTTGTGCTAATGTCAAATCATTCTCTTTGCGGTCAATAGCATAAGGCAGACAAGAAGGATTGGCTCCCTCTTCCTGAATCAAGATCATCTTTTCTGCTTTTGCAGCTTTTGCCTTATAGTCATTGTAACCACGTGCTACTGTATATCCTGCCTCTTCAAAAATAGGGAAAATGCTCGGAGCTTCTTTCTTGTCATAAGTGGTGGTAGGTTTCAAGAAACCACCGCCTGCATAAAAATCGAAATTGGCTTTCGGCAAATCAAGAGCAATTTCATAATTCATATTACGATCGGGTTGATGTGCATAAAATGCGGCAGGAGTAGCATGATCCACACTGACAGAAGTCGTTACGCCCACCTTTTTTCCTGCTTTCTTTGCTTTTTCTGCGACAGTCTGAATAGCATTTTTATCTTCTCCTACAGAAATAGCGCCATTATAAGTTTTCTTTCCTGTTGCCAATGCAGTACCTGCAGCTGCAGAGTCTGTTACTGAATTTTTAGCAGAGAAAGTGGTTGCTACGGTAGCAACCGGAAATTGAGTAAATAACAAAGGCTCGACTCCAATACGACCATTTTGAATTTCCGCCTGATACATCTCCGTACCATTTACTTGATTGACTCCCATTCCATCTCCGATGAAATAGAATACGTACTTTGCCTGCCCGTTGGCTACAACGGAGATAAGGACAAAGAACAGTGTGTAGACTAACTTTTTCATTTTCTAGTATATTTATTTTAGATTAGTTGTCTACAAAGGTAGAAAAAAAGAGAGATGCACAGTGGATTATTGAACACTAAAAGTAGATATTTGCTTTATACACAAGCATTATTGGCTCGTATATTACGAAGTAATAACATATTGCTATCTGTGAATAACATTATAGGTTCATTACATTCTGCTCGAACATATCTTTATCTCCGGCAGCTTTATTACGCATCCGGCTACGATAATTATAGATAGTTGCCAAAGAATAACCCAGAAAATGAGCAATCTTGTTACTGTCTACTACTCCCAGACGGATAAGGGCAAAGATACGAAGTTCTGTTGTCAGAAGTTCATCGGATTTAGGATACACTCTTCCTTCTTCTACCAGCAAATTATTGAAAGCTGAAATAAAGTTCGGGAAAAGTTTCAGAAAAGACCTGTCGAACTCATTATAGAATTCATCCCGCTCATCCCGGATAAACTGTTCGGACTTGATAGCTTTAAACAAATCTTCGATACGCGATGCCATTGCCAATTTTGCCAATGAACGACGATAAGTTTCCAGTTTGTCGAGATAGTTGACACATCTGTCCAGATAGCGGGCGATATAGACTTCTTTTATTTTTCCGGTTTGCTCCAGTTCCGCGTTGACCGCAGACATTTGTTTGTTAGCCAGACTAAGATTCCGCCGCATAACAGACAACTTCTTCATCCAACGATATAGATAGAAAATAGCAATCAGAAGAAACAAAGACAACAAACTGACACTAATCAACATAGCGCGGGAAACGGCACGTTCTTTTTCTTCTTTTAATTTATACGCCTTGTCGATAATCGGAAAAAACTCCGTCACCTCAATAAACCGCAAACGGGCATTACACGCCACAGCATCTTCCATCGAGCAACTCAAGTATTTGTAGGCACGGTCAATATCTCCTGATTCATACATCAGATGCGCGAGTTTCTGCAATGAAGCATACTCCCTCACCGGAGTTTCCAGATCCGCAATGGCAGTCAGAATCAGATAGTAAACTTCTTTTTCGATATCTTTCTTCATACTATAAGCTTCGGAAAGAGTATAATAAATATATACTTTCTGACGTTCATCCTGAATTTCTTTCAAAGCATTGTTCAGCATATCCACAGCGACATCGGCTTTCCCGTTCATTATGCATTTTTCGGCTAAAACAATCGTTTTGTTTGCCTCTGGAGGCATCGCAGCAATAATGGAATCTCTATATAAATCGGTTTTCTTCAAATACTTTTCTTTTTCATTCTTATTGGTCGTATAATCTGCTAACCACCCGTAGCAGGCACGATACGTCTGATAATAAGATAACCGAGTCCACTCATTCAATTTTTTAGGATCAATCCTCTCCAACTGTTCAATGGCTTCTATATACATTCCCATTACTCCCATTACCGTAGCACGATTAATGATGATCTCATACTCCAATTCCGGGCGGTTCAACAATGGAAGGATTTCCATCTCACGGTTAATATAATATAAGGACGAGTCTGCCTGATAATGCAAATAAGCACCAAAAAGAGAGGCATATAATTCATATTTTCGAACAGGATCAGTAGAATGGGCAAGTTCTAATTTCAAGTTATTAATCTCTTTCTCTTTCCGAATCTGGAAAGTCTCTTTCTTGCTTATAACTTCATCCAGCTTTTTAAGAGCAGCCGCATTATCCGTATGCATTGCACACAACGAAAAAGGAAAGAGCAAAAGAAGAAATAGCATATAAAGGGTTAGATTTTTCATAAGGTTCCTTTTTAAAGATGTTACAAATATAAGAAATATAGTAATGAAAACGAAAAATATGGGTATAACTATTTTCATTTTCACTTGTATTTTTCGGCATAAGGTATTAGAATATCCAACTAATTATCAGCAACATAGTCAGATAACAGGTTTATATTTCCATTCTAATCTCACAAAGGTGCACAGCATCCCCCTACATTTGCATCATCGGTTCTCCGAGCAAACAGTTAAAAATCTAGCTACCATGAAACGAAATTTGTTATTTGCTATTTTACTATTACTTCTATCGGGTTATCATCAAGCATTCGCCGCAACCAATATAAAGAAAGTGGCTCCTACCTTTTGGTGGGCAGGAATGAAGAATCCCGAACTACAAATACTTCTATACGGCGATGGCATATCATCCGCAGAGGTAAGTATTTCTTCTAATGACATCACCCTGCAGGACGTGGTGAAACAGGAAAATCCTAATTATCTGATCTTATATTTAGATCTTTCAAAAGCTATCCCTCAGCACTTCGACATTCTCCTGAAACAAGGTAAAAAACAGACTAAAATACCATACGAACTTAAACAGCGCAAAGAGAATGCTTCAGCAGTAGAAGGCTTCAACTCCAGTGATGTACTTTATCTCATTATGCCGGACCGCTTTGCCAACGGCAACCCCTCCAATGATATAATTCCCGGAATGTTGGAAGCAAACATAGACCGCAACGAACCTTTCGCCCGTCATGGCGGTGATTTAAAAGGAATAGAGAAACATTTGGATTATATTGCAGACCTCGGAGTTACGAGTATATGGCTTAACCCGATTCAGGAAAATGACATGAAGGAAGGCTCTTATCATGGATATGCCATCACCGATTACTATCAAGTAGACCGTCGCCTCGGAAGCAATGAAGAGTTTCGCAATCTCGTAAAAGAAGCCAATGCTAAAGGGCTAAAGGTAGTCATGGACATGATCTTCAACCATTGCGGTTCGAACAATTATCTATTCAAAGACATGCCTGCCAAAGATTGGTTCAACTTTGAGGGAAACTACATGCAGACCAGTTTCAAAACTGCCACCCAAATGGACCCTTATACTTCCGATTATGATAAAAAGCTGGCCATTGACGGTTGGTTCACACTGACTATGCCGGACTTCAACCAACGAAACCGTCACGTAGCCACTTACCTGATACAGAGTAGTATCTGGTGGATAGAATATGCGGGTATCAACGGAATCCGCCAGGATACACATCCTTACGCCGACTTTGAAATGATGGCGCATTGGTGCAAAGCGGTCAATGATGAATATCCTTCATTCAACATTGTCGGTGAGACATGGCTGGGCAGCAATGTACTGATCTCCTACTGGCAGAAAGACAGTAAACTTGCTTATCCGAAAAACAGTTATCTTCCTACTGTCATGGATTTCCCACTGATGGAAGAAATAAATAAAGCTTTCGACGAAGAAACCACCGAATGGAACGGAGGACTTTTCAGACTCTACGAATACCTCTCACAGGATATTGTCTACGCCGATCCAATGAGTCTGCTGACCTTCCTCGATAATCACGATACTTCCCGTTTCTACCGTTCGGAGGAAGATACCAAGAACCTGAACCGATATAAACAAGCCTTGACATTCTTACTGACTACCCGTGGAATTCCACAAATATATTATGGAACTGAAATCCTGATGGCAGCCGACAAAGCAAATGGAGACGGATTACTCCGATGTGACTTTCCGGGAGGTTGGCAGAATGACGCCAAAAACTGTTTTGAAGCAACCAACCGTACTCCGCAACAAAATGAAGCCTTCTCTTTTATGCAAAAACTGCTCCAATGGAGAAAAGGAAATGAAGTCATCGCCAAAGGCAAACTAAAACATTTCGCACCCAATAAAGGCATTTATGTTTATGAACGCAAATACGGTAACCAATCAGTCGTTGTCTTTCTGAATGGAAACGACCGGGAACAGACTATTGACTTACATCCTTATCAGGAAATACTCTCCACCTCGTCTGCTCATGATTTGCTCACAGACAAAAAGATTGAATTAAGAAATGAATTAACACTTCCAAGCCGTGGGATATACCTTTTAGCCTTCTAAGCAAGTTCACTACGACTTATATTTATCCAATGAAATCAGATAGATAAACAATTATAAAACAAGATACTAGCATTTATACAAACTTGTATTTTTATTCTAATCAAGCAAAAAAGTGAAGGTGGTTGCTACATTTGCAATATCCGAAACAAACAGGAATAGAAATATCGGTTAGCTTACAATTTAATACCATAAATAGAATGAAAAAGAAAAAGTTTTTTTCGATCATCGCATTCCTTTGCATCTCATTCATTGCGAATGCACAACAGAAACTGACCTCACCGGATGGCAATCTGGTTCTGACCTTTCAGGTTAACAAAGAAGGCGCACCAACCTACGACTTGACTTACAAAGGCAAGGTGGTAATTAAGCCGAGCACTCTCGGACTGGAATTGAAAAAAGAAGATAATACCAGAACCGACTTTGACTGGGTAGACCGCAGAGACCTCACCAAGCTCGATTCTAAATCCAATCTTTATAATGGCTTCAAGCTGAAAGATGCGCAAACGACTACCTTTGACGAAACCTGGCAACCAGTCTGGGGAGAAGAAAAGGAAATCCGCAATCAGTATAACGAACTGGCAGTCATTCTGTTTCAGCCAATGAACGACCGTTCCATCGTTGTTCGCTTCCGCCTGTTCAATGATGGTTTGGGATTCCGTTATGAATTTCCGCAACAGAAATCACTGAACTACTTCGTTATCAAGGAAGAACATTCCCAATTTGCCATGGCAGGCAACCATATCGCATACTGGATACCGGGCGATTACGACACTCAAGAGTACGACTACACCATCTCCCGTCTATCGGAAATCAGAGGTTTGATGCAACAGGCGATCACTCCAAATTCTTCTCAAACCCCATTTTCACCGACAGGTGTACAGACGGCACTGATGATGAAAACAGATGATGGTTTATACATCAATCTGCACGAAGCCGCTTTGATTGATTATTCTTGTATGCACCTCAATCTGGACGACAAAAACATGATATTCGAATCCTGGCTGACACCGGATGCAAAAGGGGATAAAGGTTACATGCAGACTCCGTGCAACTCTCCGTGGCGTACGATCATCGTCAGTGATGATGCACGTAACATTCTCGCCTCCCGCATCACCCTCAACCTGAACGAACCTTGTAAGATTGCAGACGCCGCCTCCTGGATTAAACCGGTGAAATATATAGGCGTATGGTGGGACATGATTACCGGAAAAGGTTCCTGGGCTTATACAGATGAACTGACCAGCGTGAAACTTGGCGTTACAGACTACTCCAAAACCAAACCGAACGGCAAACATTCTGCCAATACAGCTAACGTGAAACGTTACATCGACTTTGCCGCAGCCAACGGATTTGATGCAGTGCTGGTAGAAGGTTGGAACGAAGGATGGGAAGACTGGTTCGGCAACAGCAAAGACTATGTATTTGACTTCCTGACTGCATATCCTGATTTCGACGTACAGGAAATCCATCGTTATGCTGCAAGCAAAGGAATTAAAATGATGATGCACCATGAGACTTCTGCATCTGTTCGCAACTACGAACGTCACCTGGATAAAGCTTACCAATTCATGGTAGACAATGGATATAACTCGGTTAAAAGCGGTTATGTGGGTAATATCATTCCACGCGGAGAACATCATTACGGTCAATGGATGAATAATCATTACCTGTATGCCGTGAAAAAAGCCGCCGATTATAAAATCATGGTCAATGCACACGAAGCAACCCGTCCAACCGGTATCTGCCGTACATATCCCAATCTGATCGGTAATGAATCCGCACGTGGAACAGAATATGAATCATTTGGAGGAAATAAAGTATACCACACGACGATTCTGCCTTTCACACGCCTGGTCGGTGGTCCGATGGATTACACTCCCGGCATCTTCGAGACTCACTGTAACCAGATGAATCCGGCAAACAACTCCCAGGTACGTTCAACCATTGCACGCCAACTGGCATTGTATGTCACCATGTATAGCCCTTTGCAGATGGCTGCCGATATTCCGGAAAACTACGAACGCTTTATGGATGCTTTCCAGTTTATCAAAGACGTCGCTCTCGACTGGGACAAAACAATCTATCTGGAAGCAGAACCGGGAGAATACATCACAATTGCCCGCAAAGCAAAAGGAACGGACGACTGGTACATAGGCTGCACAGCCGGTGAAAACGGCCACGACTCCCAATTAACGTTCGATTTCCTGGAACCGGGAAAACAATACGTCGCTACCGTATACGCAGATGCCAAAGATGCCGACTGGAAAGATAACCCGCAGGCATACACCATCAAAAAAGGTATCTTGAATAATAAAAGCAAACTGAATCTGCACGCTGCCAATGGCGGTGGATACGCAATCAGTATCAAAGAGGTGAAAAACAAATCAGAGGTTAAGGGATTGAAAAGACTATAAATAAAGGATAGTCTTAAAAAAAGTGTTTTCAATAGGTATTTTTAAAGAAACTTTTAAGAGAGAGAAATAATATTACTATATTGTTAACTTTAATTTTTTAAATGCATGAAGCAAGTTAAATTTAGAATCGTTCAAACGATTCTCCCCTTGTTAATAGGGATGTTTTTATCATTGGGCGCTTATGCACAGCAAATCACAGTCAAAGGACATGTGAAAGATGCTATGGGCGAACCCGTGATTGGCGCCAATGTCATTGCCAAGGGTACCACAACGGGTACCATCACTGACTTTGACGGTAACTTCACATTGAATGTTCCTCAAAATTCTATTCTGTCCATTACATTCGTCGGTTACAAAGCAGCAGAAATTAAAGCAGCTCCTTCGGTAATGGTCACACTGGAAGATGACTCTCAAGTATTGGACGCCGTAGTCGTTGTAGGTTACGGAACAGTAAAGAAAAACGACTTGACGGGATCAGTTACTGCCATCAAGCCGGATAAAATCAGCAAAGGAGTAACCACCAGCGCACAGGATATGATAACAGGTAAAATAGCCGGTGTGAATGTAATTTCCAGCGGTACTCCGGGTGGAGGAGCTACGATTCGTATTCGCGGTGGTTCATCATTGAACGCCAAAAACGATCCGTTGATCGTTATCGACGGACTGGCAATGGATAATAGCGGTGTGCAAGGTTTGACTAATCCTTTGGCAATGGTAAACCCGAATGACATCGAAACTTTCACTGTTTTGAAAGATGCTTCGGCCACCGCCATCTATGGTTCACGTGCTTCTAATGGTGTGATTATCATCACTACAAAGAAAGGGAAAGCAGGCAGCAAACCACAGGTGAACTATGAAGGTAACGTTTCCGCCGGTATACTGCAAAAGACAATAGACGTAATGGATGCCAATGAATTCAAAGGATACGTATCCAAACTTTATGGTGAAGGAAATGCTCCAAGCCCCTTCGGTGAAGCAAACACTGACTGGCAGAAAGAAATTTTCCAGACAGCCGTTAGTACAGACCATAACGTGACTGTAAGCGGTGGTTTGAAAAATATGCCTTATCGTGTTTCTTTCGGTTACACCAATCAGAATGGGATCCTGATGACATCTAATTTCGAGCGTTATACCGCCTCCGTCAATCTGACACCCTCTTTCTTTAAAGATCACCTGAAGTTCAATATCAATGCTAAAATGATGTGGGCCAACCAACGTTATGCTGACGACGGGGCTATCGGCGCAGCTTTGACCATGGACCCGACCCAACCTGTATATGACTCTTCGGACATGTACAAAAACTTCGGTGGATTCTACCAACCGACCAGTGACGGTAGTTCATATAACGATCCGGAATGGCCGCTTACACTGGAAAGTAATTCAACCGCCAACCCTGTTTCCCTACTGAAACTAAAGAAACATACTTCCAGAAACACCAGTTTTATCAGCAATGTAGAAGTAGACTATAAATTCCACTTCCTCCCTGACCTACATATCCATGCTAACGTAGGCGGTGACTACTCGGAAGGTAAGGAAAAGAATGTAAATTCACCTTATGCCCCGGGCTCTTATTACTATGGTTGGAACGGGACTGACTACGGCTACAAATATAACCTGTCGGTGAATGCCTATGCACAATATTCCAAAGAAATCGGGGATCATTATGTCGACGTAATACTGGGTGGTGAAGAGCAACATTTCCACTATACCGGATATAAAGTCGGACAAGGAACAAATCCGTTAACAGGCGAAGCCTACAATCCGAATCTGCGCTCACAAACAGCCTGGGGACATCACAGTACATTAGTTTCTTATTTTGCCCGCGTAAATTATACATTACTTAGCCGTTATTTGCTGACAGCCACTTTCCGCCAGGACGGTTCTTCCCGTTTCTCTAAAGACAACCGTTGGAGTAGCTTCCCTTCTGTTGCTTTGGGATGGAAACTGAAAGAAGAAAATTTCCTGAAAAACGTAGAAGTATTGTCAGATCTGAAACTCCGCCTCGGATGGGGTATCACGGGTCAGCAGAACTTAGGCGACGATTATGATTTCCCTTATATGGCACTGTACCGCGTCAACGCAGCCGGAGGTTATTATCCTTTCGGGGATACCTATTATGGCACTATGCGTCCTAAAGCTTATAACGAAGACCTGAAATGGGAAGAGACAAGGACTTATAACGCAGGTTTCGACTTTGCTTTCCTGAACGGACGTATCTCCGGCTCGATGGATTACTATTACCGGAAAACCGACGATTTAATCAATACCGTAAAGATTGCGGCGGGGACTAACTTTAATACCCAACTGATCAGCAACATCGGTTCATTAAAAAATACGGGGCTTGAATTCACCATCAATGCCAAACCTATTGTAACCAAAGATTTTGTCTGGGACTTGGGATATAACATCACTTGGAACAAAAATGAAATCAGTAAACTGACCGGAGGAGATGATTCTAATTACTATGTAGAAACCGGAGGTGTATCTACTGGTATTAGCGGTGCAACCTGCCAGGTACAGAAAGTAGGTTATCCGATGAACTCATTCTTCGTTTACCAACAAGTGTATGATAAGGATGGAAAACCGATTGAAAACATGTTCGTAGACCGTAACGGAGATGGTGTCATCAACGCTTCGGACAAATATATCTATAAAAAACCTGCCGCTGACGTATTGATGGGACTGACTTCCAAATTCACTTATAAAAATTGGGATTTAAGCTTTGCCCTCCGTGCCAGCCTGAATAACTATGTGTACAATGACGTACTGGCCAGTAAATCCAGTGTCGGCAAGGGAGGAATCTTTAATCATGGATACTATTCCAACCGCCCGACAGCTGCCGTGAATCTGGGATTTGAAGGAAAGGGAGACTATTATCTGTCCGATCGTTTCGTTGAGAATGCTTCATTCTTGCGTTGTGATAACATAACAGTAGGTTATAGCTTCAAAAATTTACTGAAGTCCCAGGCTTATAAAGGTATCAACGGCCGTATTTACGGTACTGTACAGAATCCCTTCGTTATCACCAAGTATACAGGACTCGATCCTGAATCGGTTATCAGTTCAGGAAATGATGCCGGAGTAGCAGGTATTGACAGGAACATTTATCCTCATCCGATCACTATCCTGTTCGGGCTAAGTCTTCAGTTCTAAGATTGTAATTTATTAAAAAGTAGACTATTATGAAGTTCAAATATATAAAATCAATAGTTTCAGCAGCGTTGTTCCTTAGCCTGACCACCGGAATGACCTCCTGTATCAATGACCTGGATATATCTCCAATCGATCCTCAGATGACTGCCACCTTCGACCAAGATATGTACTTTACCAAACTATACGCTTCACTGGGACTTACCGGACAAAAATTGAGCGAAGATCCGGATATCGCAGTAAAGGACGAAGGTCAATCCTGTTTCTATCGCGCTCTTTTCACTAACAATGAATATGGCACTGATGAGATGATATGGACCTGGCAAGAAAATGCCGGTATCCCCGAACTAACTTATATGCGTTGGAACTCCTCTCATCAGCAGACAGAAATATTATATAATCGTTTAGCATATAATATCACACTCTGCAATTTCTTCCTGAATCAGATCGCCGGAAAAGAGGATGCTACCTCCGTTCAGCAACGTGCCGAAGCCCGTTTTCTCCGTTCCTTATTTTACTATTATCTGATGGACACCTTCGGAAAAGCTCCTTTCACCGAACACTTCTCCAAAGAGAATCCTCCTCAAAAGACGGCCTCCGAACTGTTCGCTTATATTGAAAGCGAACTGGAAAGCATCGAAAATGATATGAGCGAACCGCGTCAAGCTCCTTTCGGACGTGCCGACAAAGCTGCTTGCTGGTTGCTGCGTGCCCGTTTGTATCTCAATGCCGAAGTATACACCGGACAACCGCGTTGGAATGATGCTATCACCTATGCCGGCAAAGTGCTCGATCCCTCCAATGGATACGGATTGTGTGGAAATTACGAACAACTTTTTATGGCAGACAATGATGAAAATCCCGATGCTAAAAAAGAAATCATCCTTTCTATCCGTCAGGATGGTGTACAAGCAAAGAGTTACGGAGGAAGTTACTTCCTGATTGCTGCAACGCAAAAGAGCGACATGCCGAATCGCGGAACAAATGACCCTTGGGAATGTATCCGTACACGCAAAGCACTGGTTGACAAGTTCTTCGCAAACAGTGAGGATATTCCTTTCACCGAATATACCGATAATAAATGGCAGAATGTGAGAGATGTGCAGGCTGCTGCAAAAGATGAACGCGCCTTGTTCTATACAACCGGTCGCAAAGCCGAACTGGAAAGTGTAGGTAAATTCACCGACGGACTTTCATTTATGAAATGGAGTAATCTGCGCTCGGACGGACAACCCGCTCACGATGCTAAAATTCCTGATACGGACATTCCGTTCTTCCGTTTGGCGGAAGCTTATCTGATTCGCGCGGAAGCCTATTTGAGAGCAGGCGGCGCAAATGCACAACAAAATGCCTGGTTGGATATCAAAGCCCTCAGAGACCGTGCCAAAGCAACAGAAATACCCTCTGCCAATAACCTGACATTAGATTATATTCTGGATGAACGTGCCCGCGAATTGTATCTGGAAGGATTCAGACGCACAGATTTGATCCGTTATGGCTATTTCACCTCAAGCACCTACCTCTGGGATTGGAAAGGCGGTTCCTTTGAAGGAAACGGTGTGAGTTCGATCTATAATCTCTATCCGATACCGAAAACAGAAACGCTGACGAATACAAATATGACTCAGAATCCGGGATATTGATAGAACCTTTATTCACGTTTTAAAGACTGAAAACAATGAAAAACCTATATAAACTATTTACATTGACAATGGGGCTACTAGCTCTGTCCGCCTGTGAAGCAGACCGTGACAGCAACCCTGTGTTGAACGAACCGGATACGTTCGTACTGAATGTGCCAGCTTTTGCTTCCAACAACGTGTACGACCTTAAAAACTCCGAATCATTGGAATTAACCTGTACCCCATTTATCACGGGGCTTTCGTGAGCCATCAGCTTCTTCACGAATAACGGAATAACAGCTGCATAAACCCCAAATGGATCTTGGCGACGCCCAAACACATTGAAATAGCGCAAACCGATACAATCCATATGGTATGTGCGAGCAAAGACATCCGCATATAGCTCATTGACGTATTTTGTAATGGCATAAGGCGACAATGGCTTACCTATAACCTCCTCCACTTTTGGAAGAGATTTACTATCCCCATAAGTAGAAGAACTAGCTGCATATATCAAACGTTTCACACCTGCATCACGGGCAGCTATTAGCATATTCAAGAAACCGCCAATATTGACATCGTTGGTAGTTACTGGGTCTTTGACTGACCGAGGTACGGAACCTAATGCCGCTTCATGAAGCACGTAATCAACGCCTTCAACCGCCTTCTGACAATCAGAAATATTGCGAATGTCTCCCACTATCAACTTGAAGGTAGTGGAATATTGATTCAACAATGGAAGAAGATTCTCAATCTTTCCCGTAATAAAATTGTCCAAGCAGACAACCTCATAATCATGAGCAAGCAGATGCTCACAAAGATTAGAGCCTATAAATCCAGCTCCACCCGTAACTAATACTTTCATTGTAAACTACAAATATTAATCAATAAATATCTATTTTGAGCCCCTCACTAACAAGTTCCAACTATCC
>OGZH01001566.1_pt1 | contig 13973 bp, 15 predicted proteins | sample 1576741 | NCBI WGS metagenome assembly OGZH01 (sample SAMEA3541560, study PRJEB24748) | human gut metagenome | biome: human gut; feature: human-associated habitat; material: faeces | place: China | collected 2012 | reverse complement strand
ACAGTCATTAATTTATGGATTTTATATGCTTTTGGTTGTAGATCAGATGCAGATATGATGTTCTCCGGATTGAGGACCGCGCCCTCACCGAACTGCTGCCCGCATCGGGCCTGGAAGTCGGCGACCCTGTCTTCCGCCACCCCGCAGCCCTTCAAAATGGCCCCTATCTCCTGGGGAGAAACCGTCAGCGGCTCTGGGTCCTTTTGCTCCTTGTGTTGCTCGATCCTGTCCCGTAGTTGCTCGTGAATCGCCTGCACCACATCCACCCGGAATTCCTCGCCCAAGGCGCCGCTGAGGGCTGTTTGGAAACCATCCCGCTGTTCTGTTGCAGAGAGGGGCGGTTCAGAATGGAAGACGGCTTCTATGAACTCGTGGTGGATCTGGTCTGGCATTCTGGTATAGAGAAGTGCATTGTAAATGTTTGCAGACCGGTCATCGAAAGCAGGAAAGAGGAAACCAAGTTCCGGCTGCGAAACGATTTGACTGGTCATACAACTGTGGAATTCATTATCCCCGGAGAAAAAGCCCAGTTCCGGTTTTCCGTCCTTGACCGGGCAGATGCTGCAGAGAATGTAGCGGAATACCTCGTCGGAAGCGTCTGGCTGGAGATCATCGTCTTTGCCCCGGTGCGGCACATCGTAGATATCACAGGCCAGGAGAATCAGATAGTTGCAGTCCTCCATCTCCAGGGAGTCAATGACAATCTGATAGAATTTATGCCGAATCTCCGCATCCTTCAATTCAGAATCCCGCATGGCAGTCAACAGACGGTGTTCATCGCTGTCCATCACTTGCTCTGTCGAGAACACAATGTCAATCAGGTTGCGGCCAAGTCCGCCGGAAAGCCCCTTCTTCAGAAGACTAAGATACTTCTCTGCCTCCTCCTCCGGCATGGTACCAAGGGATTCGTCCAGATAGGAGATGATCTCTTTGTTGCTGTTTACATAGCACCCGTAGATGCGGCTGATAGCGTTTTTATTGGGGCGAAGGCGGCGACGAAGTTCACCGAGTTCTTTTACTGTCATGCCGATACTCCTCTTATAGTCGTTGAATTTTGCCGTGTATCAGAATGCGGCGTGTCCTATTTTAGACGATATGACATCAAAAAGCAATGGTAGTGCTGACGGTACCTTGAGCTGGGCGATTTCCCTTGAAATCCTCCATATCTGTTCAATAATCTTACTCCTTAGAGCGGAATGGGCACAGTCCGGGATTCTTACTACAGGTGTTGTCCCACTGCAATCCCGGCATCAAAAATGGGACCATCCTACACTGAACAGAGCCGGTACTTCCCTCCAGCCAGAAACCTTCATACTCTGGGCATTCACTGCGGTACCAAGGTTTCCCGTCCTTGATAAAGCAGGCCAATTTGCTTGATGGGTCAACGACATCGTCAATCCAGGTGTCTGGTAGACCTTTACTTCGCAAATAGTTCCGAGCATCCATAAAGCCGGGAAGATCCCATAATTTGTCCTTCAACGGAGGTGTTATCCCTGGCATCGCTTTTTTCCGTTGACTCAGTTCTTCTAAGATGGATTCTTTACCTTTCATTTGGACTCCTCCTATGAAATAGATTTTTTACTAAAACAAACTCAGACAAAAGGAAGGCGGGGTGATCCTTAACCGGACCACCCCACTCAGTAAAGATCTCAAACTTACATTTCTTTAGGGAGTTTGTTATTGTGGGTGCATTTACAATGCCCACAAAGATCTCAGGTTCTGGGTCAGCAGCTGCACACAGCGATAATAGCCCACAGTTCCTGCACAGGGCACGCAATCATTTTTATTACCTTTTCGGTTTGGTGGCCCAAATTATTCCCTATGAGTTTGTTCGACGAATCGGATCCTATTTTAACTGATGGATAATCAATCTGCCGCAACAGTAACATAACTGTTGTAGTAGACAGTATCCTCTTCCGTTGAGCAGTAGACGCCGATATATAACTGGTGTCCAGGGAGTTTCTCGGGGTTGTGCTCCACAAAACAGACACGCTCCGAACCTCCATCCTTCTGGAGCAGGTCGATGTTGATACAGGGGTATTCATCATTGGGGAATACGCTTACTTTAAGTGTGGATCCGTCAGGTGTGACCAGTTTGGCTACTGGGCCGTCTACCTCAGCCGCTCTGAAGTCGACCTGAGTAAATCCCAGTTGGGTGTAGAGATAAAACCGACCGTCCAATTTCACCACATCTCCAACCGACATACTGCGGCTGGTCTTGGGGTTCGGACGGTCATCACGGTTATACAGATCTAAGAGATACTCCAGTAGGTTGGTTTTTCGGATATCATGTTCTTGGGGCATAGTCCCAGGGTATTCCAGGTTCCCATGAAAAACTGGCATGTAGTACTGAGAGGGGACAGGACCAGTATAGGGGCGATTGCGCTCGTACATTTCCAGCAACCCGTGCTCTCGCAATACGGCGAGGGGCGCCTGAAACAGCGTGATGGGAACGATGGTAGCATCCTCAGTCGCGGAATCGGCAGTCCCCGCGGAATTGGCCCGCAACTCTTCGAGGCAGCTGCGGCAAATATCGCCGCCGACATAGTCACTGGATGCCTGATAGTATCCAGAGATCTTCGGATGCTCCCAGGTCAGTTTAGCACCGCAGCGCCGGCAGTAGGTGGAGTTGGGATCTTTGGACCGTAGCATTTTTTACCTCCTGTTTGGTATGTCTCATGCAGGATGGCATGAGGACTTATTTTTCTTTGGACTCTGGCTGATACTCATTCTGTCTGGCTCTGGTAGCGTCCCAATACGGCAGGTATTGCGCTTTGCCATACTTCAGATAGAAGCAGCAACTTTTGAGTCCATCGTCGATTTCAACAATTTCTCCATCGTTTACATTGGTGCCTAAGAGATGTGCAGCCGATGTAGTTGCCAATTTGGACAGGAATGTGGCAGGGGTCGCCTCGACTCTTCCCTCCAATCGTACTGCATAGCGATATGCGCTCGGAACCCGATCCTCATCGAACATATTGTGCATACAGCGAGACATTACATCCTTAAAGGCATAGATTCGATACTCGCACGGCCACTTCTTTTTTGGACACCAGTCTGGCGGATAGGACTTAGCCTCTTTCTTTTTGAGAACACGGTATCTTTTCCTGGCAGTGCAATACGTATGACCGAATTGCAGGCTGACACCATGTTCCCGCCGGGAAACTTGCTCCAGGTAGGTCAACTGATTTGGGCATTGAGAGCAGCGGTAAGGTGTAACTTGTTGTCCAGACATTTTGTTACCTCCAGTTTTTCAACAATTTGTGTTGTGGTCGGTTGTAACTTGGCTAACTGGCGAATCAATACCTAACTGACCGACCTCAATCTGAATAAAATCATAGATGCGAACAGGCTGGATTACCCAGTCCCAATTACCTGTTGGGCAGGCATTGAGCCAAGCGGAGTCCTTGCTTGCCTCGAATTCATCGCCTTCAACATGTCCTCTGTTTGCTTTGTAAGCGGCCTGCACCTCGCTGTACTCCAGATTTCCCCGCCTGCACATTTCAGCAAGCATTGCCTCCTGGGCCTGCCGATGAGTTGGATAAATTTCTGGAAGCAGAATATCACGCTCATTGACACCCTGCAGTTGATAGAGCAAAAGGCAACATACTCCGGGCACCCAGCCTTCTGGCTGCCTCATATAGGCATCCAATCGAACACAGAGGTCTTTTCCATTCAAACAGGAACCGAAGACCGAGTAACCAAGACGTCCTGCCTGATAGGCTTTGTTGTTACTGCTGACCAGGTACGTTCTATCCAACAGTGTGTAGTTGGCATCTTCAAATCTTCCTAAGTCCGGAAAGGTAATCAGTCCATCCAGATGGTATTTGGGTTCTGTTGATTCGTGCTTACGGAAAATCTGCTCTAAGTCTCGATATTCCATTGCACAGCTCCTTTCTTTTGTCGGGTATTGATCTTGTTGTTCTCATATATAGAAACGGGCTTTATGGCCCGGAGCAAAGAGTTATGCTTCCGGAGCGGAAGCGTATCTATATAAAAAAACGAACAGGAATGTCCCTGTTCGCTTTATTGCCGGCAACGGCGCAGAAAACAAAAAATGCCATCGCCCCGGAGGGGTGATGGCACATTGGAAACACGGTCTACTTTGCCGAAAGGCTCAGATACTGTTATCCTGAGTATATCTTATCTATGGGGAAAATGCAATCCCCGTGACGGAAATCCTCGCCCGTCAGGATAAGGCTTGCATTTTACAGACTGGTCGGATATAATAGCGGCATAAAGTATCTGTTGATTGCACCTGCAGTCATTAGTTGCCGTGTTTCAAAGCGCCTGAAGGCAGACCAGCCTTTGGGCGCTTTTTTATATATAGTAAGGGCCTTCGGGCCAAAGGATGGGACGCTGAAAGGCGTCCCTTTTTTCGTTTCCGAGGAGGTGAATGTTTTGGAAACCGAGAAACCGAATGAGCAATTTGAGCCACGCCTGGAACAGAGCATCCGCATCGTGGTGGAAGACGGCTGCATCCAGAATGTGTACGCAAGCCACTCTCTGGCGCAGGTTGATGTGGAGATCCTGGACCTGGACAATGCAAAGGTGTCGGACGAAGCAGTATTGCAGTCCGTGTACCGGAGCATCGCCGAAGCGGAGGTCCAATTCACTAAGATCTATTAACAGGAGGCAGACAAATGCAAAACATGGAGCGAATGAGGGAACTCATTCAAACGATTACCCAGGCAGACGAGGCCTACTTCAAGTATGATGCCCCGATCATGACGGATCTGGAGTATGACCGTCTGTATGACGAACTGGTAGCTCTGGAACAGAAAACGGGGATCATCCTGGCCTCGTCGCCCACCCAGCGGGTATCAGGCGAGGTGCTCGAAAGTCTAACCGTCGTGCGTCACACCCGACCGATGCTGTCAGCTGATAAGCGGAAAAGCGTTACGGATATCCACAGTTACCTGGGAGGCCGACAGGCAATCCTGAGTTGGAAACTGGATGGGCTCACCCTGGTGCTTCGCTATAAGGACGGGAAACTGGAGCAGGCTATTACCCGCGGTGACGGCCTGCAGGGCGAGGATGTCACACACACGGTGCGCGTCATGAAAAATGTTCCGCTTGCTATTCCCTGCACAGAGCCCCTTGAGGTTCGTGGTGAAGGAGTTATCAGCTGGAAGGAGTTTTATACTCTCAATGAGACCCTGAACGAGCCGTATGCACACCCGAGGAATCTTGCCGCCGGCAGCGTCCGTAAGTTGAATGCCGAGGAAGTCCGGGAGCGTGGGCTTTCGTTTATGGCGTTTGACCTAATCAGCGACAATCTGGGCGGAAGTACCAAGTGGGAGAACCTGCGTTTCCTTGCACAAATGGGATTTACCACAGTTGGCTACTCCATCTTGGCAGCAGGCGCATCTGAGGAGGCTATCCGGCATGCGATGGACTACTATAAGCCCACGGAGTATGCCTTTCCAGCCGACGGCCTGATTTTCGAGTTCAACGACTTGGATTATGGTCGTTCACTGGGAGCTACCGGACACCATGAAAATCGCATGGTCGCCTTCAAATGGCCAGATACCAGATATAAAACGAAATTCAGCCATCTGGAGGTTGCTACTACCCGCACGGGGATGATCAGCCTGACCGGTGTTTTCGATGATGTGATCATTGATGGTACCACAGTCAATCATGCCTATCTCCACAACCTGGACAACTTCACACGGTTGGCTCTGGGACCGGGGGACACCATCAGCGTGTATAAGGCCAATATGATCAATCCCCAGATTGCAGAGAATAAGACAAAGAGCGGTGGTTGTCCCGTACCCAGTGTCTGCCCATGCTGTGGTAGCACACTCGTGGTCCGCCAGAGCAGCGGCGGAACTCGTCAGCTGTACTGCGAAAACGAGGCGTGCCCCGCCCGCCTGGTGCGGAAGTTTGTCCACTTCTGTAGCAAAAACCGAATGGAGATCAAAGGCTTAGATGAGCAAACGCTGACGATCTTTGTGCAGCACGGTTGGGTCAAAGACTACGGCGACCTGTATGAACTGGAGCGGTACAGAGAAGAGATTCTCGAAACTCCGGGTTTTGGTGAGAAGTCGTTTTTTCGGCTCCAGAAGGCAGTGGACGAGCGCCGGTCCTGTACGCTCAACCAATTTATTGCCGCCTTGGGCATCCCGGAGGTGGGGCGTCATGCCGGCCGCATTCTCAACCGAAAGTTCGGTGGTTCCTGGGAATCTTTCGAGCAGGCCATCCTGGAGCATTTTGACTTTACTCAGTTGGAAGATTTCGGTCAGGTAATGAACGACAACATTTACAACTGGTACAACGATGCGAGGGAGGCCAACCTCTGGCGGCCCGCCCTGAAGCACATCACATTTTTGAAGGAGGAAAGCATTATGCCCGAAGTGCAAAACAACCCCTTTGCCGGCAAGACCGTTGTGGCTACCGGTAAGTTGGAGAACTACACCCGTGACGGGATCCAGATGAAACTGCTGAGCCTGGGTGCCCGGCCCGCCAGTTCCGTCAGCAAAAAGACGGACTACCTGATTGTGGGTGAAAATGCTGGCAGCAAGTTGTCCAAGGCGCAGGCGCTGGGCGTCACGACGCTCACAGAGCAGGAGTTTCAGCATATGCTCACTGACGCAGGGCTCGAGGCATAACCAATCTGGAACCGGAAGGGTCATAACATTGTGCGGGGTATCTGGAAACGGATATCCCATTTTCTTTTGAAAGGAAGAGGTTAATATGGACATCAGAAAGAAAGTAGAACAGGGAATGTCTCCGGAGGAGATTGAGAAGGATTTGTTGGACCTGGATTCCCAATTTCGATTCAAGTGTCGGCGATGTGGTAAATGCTGCAAGAACCAGGACACAATCCTTTTCAATGCTCGTGACATCTACAATATTGCCAAGAAACTTGGGAAGACCACTGAACAAATCATTGAGGAGTGCGCGGAGGTTTACATCGGAGACAACTCGCAGATCCCTGTGGTACACATGGTTCCGGTTGGCCCTCAGAGACGCTGTCCACTGCTGTCACATGATGGCCGATGCAGTGTCCATGACTGTAAGCCCACAGTGTGCGCGCTGTATCCGTTGGGACGTGTGGCCATGTTCCACGATGTCAAGGGCGTAGATTCTGAGATCACCAGAGAGAATATCCGGGTGAAGTATATGATGAATGATTACACCTGCGGTTCAGCCAAGAAAAACAATACTGTGCGCGACTGGCTGGCTAAGTTTCAGATTCCAGAGGAGGACGAATTCTTTATTCTGTGGAATGTCGTACAGGCCAATTTGTGCATGGTGGTGCGAAAACTGGAAGAAAACAAGTGCCCTGGACAAGAACTTAAATTGTTATGGGATATTATGTATTACAACCTATATGTGTGCTTTGATACAAGCGAGGAATTCATGCCACAGTTTGAAAAAGCGGCGGAGCGGTTACTCGATCTTTGTAGGATAATTCGGGAGTCCAAATTGAATGAAGAATCCGAAGAGAATGGAGCTGAGAGCAGAAATGGTGATCAGACTCTGGTGAATGGGTGATTGGCGTGGAAAACGACAACAAACAGGTATCACAAGACAACTGGGGGCAGATCATTCGCAAGGATGCGAAAGACTGCTTTGTGGAGGTTAGAAACGATACCTTCCACCTGGGCAAAGTACACCTGCAGTTCGTATCATATGACACCACAAGGCCCAAGGGCAACCGCTATACGAACAACATCAGTATCTACATTGACGTGCCGGAATTTCTGGTTTTGACCCAAGAGGCTGCTTCGGGTGCCCTGCACGTGCGGATGCAACAGTATAAGCAAGCAGGAAATAAAGCCCCACTGTACGAGCACTTGGGTGGCACCTCAGCCAAACATCTTGAAAGATATGGCCGACCCCGACCGGATGGCAAGAGTTTGTCCCGGGTAGTGCGTTTGACCGTGGCAGCAAAATCTGATTATTTCCTCACCGCCGACAGCGGTCCAGGTGAAGAAAATAAGACCGGGCTCATTGTTCCGCGGTTTGGATCGAAGCCGGAGCAGCATGTCTCCGTGATTCTCAGTTGGCGGCAACTCAATGAACTGTTGATAACGGCAGTCGAGCACTACCGCGCTTGGCTCTCTGCGAAGTATATGACAGAATGGGCTGCTATCCATGCACAACGTACTGGTGGCAGGGACAGGTCTTATGCGGGTCAGAAAAAACTACAGCAACCGGCATCTGCCCCAGCATCAGGACCACAGGCAGCCCAGAACACAGCAGCAGAAACTCCTGCGCCACAAACTGGATTTGCAAGTTCCTTTGGCAGTGTTTATGGCAGTGGAAATGGCAAGTCTGGTGCGGGTGACAGGCAGATATTTTGATGGTATAATCCTATTATCTACTCCTGTCTTTAAGAGCGGACAGCAATAACGCTGGAAATTCAGACAAGGAGTGGATCTTATGAAGTACTGTCCCTATTGCGGCGCTTCCCTTCTGGGAGGCGCCGTCTCTTTTTGCGCAGAGTGCGGCAAAAAAATCCCTGAGCAGACAGAGCCATCGCAACCGAAATCGAGTTCCAAGGAAAAGGCGACTGTGAAGAATCCTCTGGAGAATGCGAACAGGCAAAGGAAACCCCATGGGGTGCCTCCGCATCCGCCAAAAAGGAGAAAGAATCCCATGGACGTGAATTACGACGGTTATTATGATGACGTAAAGCCCGTGGATGCAGGTAAGCAGGAGGAACGCATGGATCCTGAACTGGTCAAGAGAGTTGCCCTCCTCCTTGCTGGCGTCTTAATTGTGATCCTGGCCTCCGTGGTGCTCATGACTTTGTTGTAATTGGGTTGCCCTATCCGTGTAATAGAGCAAAAGATGAAAAGAATGGGGTGATTGAATGATGTACTTATCCAAGGGACTGTCTGTGCCGGGAAAAGACGGCACCGTACGGGTTTCTCACTGCGGCACGATCTTCGCGCTTGGGCCGGAGATGGCTGCTCTGTGGGAGGCTGCCAGGCTGGCGCCGCAGCCAGTTCCGCAGGGAAAAAACCGTTTTATTGAGCGCCTGGAGCAATCTGGTCTTGCCGTTACCACACAGGAAGAGGGGCGTTTGGCACTTTACCGCCTGTTTGCCGGGAGTATTATCTGTCCCCAGGCGGAAATGGATGGACAGGCTTTGAAGGCAGACAGCGACGACCGTATCTGGTGCTGGATCCAGTTTGCTGGTCTGCGCCTCACAGCCAGTGAACTGATCTGCTTGGAGGAACAAGGCACAACGCCAACGCCTGATCTGCTTGGAGAACATGGACGGCAGGAACTGACGGAAAAAATCTACTCTCCCCGAACAATCCAGGAAGGTGCTTTAGAGCATGAAATGGAATACTCTCCGGCGCGGGACGGCCTGATTGCGGCGCTCCTTCGCCTCCTGCGCGCAGGTTTTCTGTTTTTAGTATAGGGGAGGAAAAAACAATGAATCAGGATTGGAAATCGCTGCCTCCTGCGCTGCAGCAACAGCTAATCATACAGATGGGTCTGGCGCTATTCTGCCTTGTACTGGCGATTGGAGCTTTTGTGTTTGTCTCTTTCACTGTGTCTATCCCATTTCTATTAGGAGCTGCTGTGCTGACCATTAGTGCGGCGCGACTATACCGTACGGGGATGCGTGGACAGTATCTTATCCTAAGAGGTGTTATTCTGAAGGTGGAGCGGACCACTCTACGTCAACGGCCTAAATCCATACTTCTGGAGGCAAACGGGAAGGCTCTTCTGGTCATGCTCCGCAACAGGCATGCCACCGTCCGGGAGGGTGACACAGTAACGCTATATATCGCGGATACCACTCCACTCTATGAGTGGCGGGGTGTTCATCGCCTGCACGCTTACTTGGCGATGGTACCGGGTGCGCAGGATACAGCCGGATGAAAAGAAAGTTCGTGAAATCAATTAACTGCATTATCCTGAGATTCAGTTGGGGCAACGGTAAATATTGACCTTTGCATTCCTCCATGCTATAATCAAGTCAATAGTAACCGTGTTTTCAACTTGAAAACAAAGTTCCCGTGTACCACAGTGTCAAATGGCGCTATAGCGCCGTTTGGCACTTTTTTTGTTTTCTGCCCGCGAGAAGCGGGTTGAAATAAACTTATTTGAATGCAGGGTGAGACCTGCGGAAAGGAGTAGTAACAGCCATGATGAAAATTTTTATCTCAGATGCCGTTGTGTCCAGAGGGTATGACGGTGCGCCAGCGATCCGCTTTTTCAATAGTGAGAATGGTGGAGAGTTTGCGGTTTTCCAGGTCGGCAAGCGCAAATATGACAGCCGGGCGGAGAACAACTATCGCTGGGTCAATCTAAAGGTCAAGGCCTTCGGCGATCTCTGCGAACGCATCAAAAAGATGAAACTCAAGGAGGGGTCGTTTGTCACCTTATGCGGCGACTACGACGAGGAACGCTGGAAGGACAAGGAGAGTGACGACATTCGGACCTCGCCTGTCATCAGCCTTGACGACATCAAGTTTTCCCATACCGGCGGCCAGAAGAAGGAACAGAACGGCGGTGGCCAGGATACGGGAAATCAGGGCCAGCAGGGCTACCCTTCGGCGCCCGCGAATTCTCAGGCTGCACCGGCTGCCACGTCAGCGGCACCGCAGTCCGGCCAGCCCATGCAGGCACCCATGGAAATGCCTCAGAACTTTACGGGGTATGAGAGTTTCAGTGGGGGGCAGAACCCCTTTTTCCCGACCGAGTAATTGGCAGCAAAAAATGAATACTGGCGTTAAAGAGCGCACATGAGACTGGATCCGTCCACTCCATGTGCGCTCTTTTTTGCGTTTCTGGGGGAGGTGATGGATTTGAAGAATGAGAATTTCGTAGATATGGACTTCAAAAACCGCGCGAAAAAACTGGATGTTGTTCTACGCCGGATGACCGGTGACACCATGACTCAAGAGCAACGTCAGCGTCTGCAATATGCACTGGGCTACCGGAGGCAATATCGGCTTAGGCTCTGTAAATCTGACTGTGATTTTAAGCAGGCCGTATCGCCGGAACAGGTAAGCGCAGGCAGCCGAAAAAGCGTCAGGATGCTTCTTGGCGAGAATAGTGGCATGTTGGCTGCGCTCGTCAGTAATCGGCAGTCGGAAGGGAGCGATAACACCGTCTACCTCTACCTGCCAAATTCAAAGGAGGCATTGCGTGATGAAAGACAAGAGGAAGATGTCAAAGAAGCATGATGTTTTGACCATCATCGGCATGATGATCTTGCTGGCGTTTATTCTCAGGTTGTGGCCAATTCTGCTTTTAATGCTGATTGGCGTGTTTTCCTTTGCGCTGTGGATGCTGTTTCGCATAGATATAGCACCTCAACAGCCGGAGCGGGAAACTCCTTTGGCACTGCCTGCTCCTGCCTCGGAAGAGTCAGTTCTGAACACTGCCTTCTCCGTACTCCAGCGAAGGATCACCGAGCAGGTGCTGCTCCAGTATCCCAATGCCAGATGGGTGTGGGGCGTTGCAGATGCCCGCGAACGGTTTGCCCATGGCGGAGAATTGAGCATCCTGTTAAATCGTGCCGGTGGATACCGGCGAGCGTCGGTGTTGGTAAATAACCTCCAGTTTTGCGGACTTAGCTATCCATCGGCCGAACAGTCGCAGCAAACAGTGCTGGAGACGGATACTGAACTGGCTGAGAACCCAGAAGAAGAGCCAGAGACAGTAGACTATGGTCTTCTGGCATTTGAGTGGGTGGAGGCAAATCTTCAGGCTCTGAACGCCCAGTGCAATGAGGTGATTGGCCAAGGTAAAGACAGTTTCCGAATCCCAGCCAGTCAACTCCCCCATGGGGATAGTTGGCCGCTCATCTGTAAGGAACTGTTGAGAAACGGCTTTGCCTTTGCGGAACCGCTGGCGGATGGCATCCAGGTGCAGATCAAAGTTAAATAGGGAGTGTGATTAAAATGAGTTCAAAACTGTTTGTATTTGGCCGGCCTTTACCTTCACCGTTTGATAAGGTGAAGAAAAAGGTGAAGGTCTCGTCCAAATACGGTGACGGGACAGAAGCAACACTGTGTAGCACGGTGGTGAAGGCCGTCCAGGCGTACTTCAAATGTAAGGATGGTTCCACGCCGGGTGCAGTCGGACTCTGTGGATCCAAGGGTGTCGCAGAGTATAAGTCCAGTATGGGACCCGAGTTCTTCCACCTTGCGGTATATGACCCAACTGGGGGGTCTCTCTTGGCCGGTATCTACAATAAAGACACAGAAATGATTGAAACCTACGCTGTGCGAAATAACGGTCAAGATGGGGCTGCAATTTTGATGGCGATGCTTCCAGCTTTGCTTGAAGATAGTGAGTTTAGAGATAACCTGGCAGCGTTGGAGGTTCAGTACCAATCGGGCTACCCAGATATTGACGAAGCGACGAAACTTATGGCCATTCTATGTGACAATGCCTACCGCCGTGTGCAGGACAGTACCTGTTCGGCTCATCTTCCGGTCAGTATTGACAGTTCTGGCAACGTGATGCGAGTGTCCACTACGCATCTTGACGCCGGAAATTTCCGGCCGGATACCGTACTTGCCGGAATGTTCACGATCCTGGCCAACAGCAGCGTGCCTGAAAAATTGGAGATGCAACCCACAACACCTCATAGTGATTTTGTTGGGAAATATGTATTGGATCCAACACGGGTACTCACACCCTTCGAACAAAGCCTGGTGCCTGTTCTGGCACCCTGGTATGTGCTGCCTGAGGAAGTGGTTACCATCTGCAAGCATGCAAGGAAGTCCACTGGTAAGGCGCTGCCCATGCGCAATTTTCTGCTGCGCGGTCCTGCTGGAACCGGAAAGACCGAGGGCGCACGCGCTATCGCCGCAGGCCTCAATCTGCCGTATATGAAATACACCTGCTCTGCCGGGACGGAGATCTACGACCTGATCGGACAAGTGTTTCCTGAAACGGATGGCCCATCCACCGGCGATGCTGAATTGGACCAACAGCGGGCGCAGCTCAAGGAGATGGGGGGCATTACCTATGAGAACGTCAAGAAACTTATGGGTCTGCCCGACCTGGATGACATGGATTACGACCCCGCTGGCACCTATCAAAAACTGGCTGGCAGGGAGAAAGCAAATGCCACGTCCCAGGATTGTATGGGCCTGGTCATGGAAATGGTCACCGACAAATTGCAGCAGCTTTGTAAGGTTAAGCCTGAGACTTCCGATGGGCGGCAGGCCTTCACCTACATCGAGACAGATTTTATCCGCGCACTTAAACATGGGTATGTTGTTGAAATCCAAGAACCTACGACCATCATTCAGCCTGGCGTTCTGGTAGGCCTTAACTCTCTACTGGAACAAGGCGGTTCTATCACTCTGCCTACCGGTGAAGTGATTCACCGTCATCCGGACGCCGTGGTCGTAGTGACCACCAATGTCAGTTATGAGGGATGCCGGGGCGTCAACCAGTCTGTTTTGGACCGTATGAATCTTACCCAGGATATTGAACTGCCTTCGCCGGAGATTATGGCGCAGCGCGCTATGAGCATCACCGGCTGCGAGGATGATATCCTGGTGGGTCGTATGGTGCAGGTCGTGACAGACATGGCGGACTATTGCCGAAAGAATGGCATCTCAGACGGCAACTGCGGAATGCGCAGCCTCATCGACTGGATCATGAGCACGGAGATCACTGGAGATCCTTACAACTCCGCGCTCTATACCATTGTGAGCAAGGCCACCGCTGACGAGGAAGATCGGGCCGCGCTGATTGCGACTGTGCTGGAGCCCATCTTCGCCCCCAAGCGCAAGAAGGCAGTCTAAAAAAATCTATTGTTTAGAAAGGAGGACAGTTACTCTTGGCAAGAGTGAGTCATAAAAAGATAAAGCAACTGATTGCACAGAAACAGTCCAAAATCACAGACCGCCAGTTTTTCACCTCCCGTATCTTGGCGACCCATTTTGCTGATATTGCAGCCGCACAGACGCGGCGGTACGGCTACCGGCGGCGGGTAAAACTTGATATTAAGTGGGAGCCCAAGAAACCAAGAT
>OGZH01001563.1_pt1 | contig 13989 bp, 13 predicted proteins | sample 1576741 | NCBI WGS metagenome assembly OGZH01 (sample SAMEA3541560, study PRJEB24748) | human gut metagenome | biome: human gut; feature: human-associated habitat; material: faeces | place: China | collected 2012 | reverse complement strand
GGCCCGCAAAAACGATCTACGAAGATCACGTCAGCCTGCTGAAAGCCATTGAACATAAATATAACAGCAAAAAAGATGCTGTAGATGCTCATATAACACGACTTATTGCTGAAATAGATAATCCTAGTGCAATGGGAATTGGGGAGCGTTTTGAAAAAATACTTGTAGAACTTGAAAAGACGTTAGGTACTACAATACAAAGAGAGGCAAAGATCGGTAATACCAAGACACAATGGCTCGCAACGATTAATTACTATCAAACACAAGCATATGCACAATTGAAATTATATCGAGCTCAATGTGATAAAGAGACTGCTCAAATTCAAAATATGATGAACTCTAAAGAATTAGGAAAACTGATAAAAAATTGTGGTATTGCATTATCAGACGTCAATAAAATGAGTAGTATTGATAATGAAATCATTGGAGCAGCGGTAAATGATCTTACTAATGGCTACTCGTACATAAAAGCCAATTCTCAATATATTAATTTTAAAGATAATGATAAAGAACGTTATACCCGTGAAGGTACAATGCCGGAAGCTAAGGAGATGTTGAGTGTTCCTGATGTCTGGAAAGATTTCTTAACTACTGATAAATATAGTGGTCATGGCTTTATATGGTGGGTATTTATTGCTCTACTTGTCGATCTTGCAGCTTTTGTATTTTTCGACCTAACCTTATCCAAGAATAATAATGCTATCATCTAACCTGTAAAAAAATAGACTATGCAAAATTTTGAAAAACTTGTAGATAATAATACATCTACTAATGTACGGACAAGCATAAATTCGGCTGCTATTAATAGCAATTCTAAGGTTGTGAAAGAAACCTATACAGAGGAAGAGACAAAGGATGTAAATAATATTACAGTTACAATACCAGACCCTACTACACCTATAGTCGTGTTTTTTGGCTCACCAGCATCAGGTAAGACTTTGGCCTTATTGAGGTTAATCAGATTTTTAGAACAACATGATCATCAAATAGTCCCCGAGGAGGTGTTTAGACCACAAACAGATCGCCATTATGCAAAGATGTGTAAAGGGTTGAAAGACATGGCTTATAGTACATATGCACCTGGAGGTAATGATGTTATTAGTTTCATGCTTGTAAAAGTACTTGATAGGGTTGGTAATTCTGTATGTCAAATTCTTGAAGCACCAGGAGAGCACTACTTTGATGGTGCTGCGAGTCTGACTTTCCCTACTTATATAAATAAAATACGCACAGCTCCGAATCGTAAAGTATGGGTATTCTTTGTTGAACAAGGTTGGGGTGGTGACCAAAATGAACGTAATCTGTATGCACAGAAAATTTATAGTATGCAAGGATTGATATCTCCTAATGATAAGGTTGTGTTCTTATTCAACAAAGTGGATAAACATAGACAACAGTATAAACCCAATGGAGAACCAAATAAGTCTGTTTTCTTTACGAATATAAAGAATCAGTATCCTGGTATATTTACCCGATATGCTAATTCTGGTTTAAGCAAGATTTTGTATGGTGAGTATAATTTTAAAGCAGTATGCTTCTCTTCCGGTGTCTTTAATACGACCAATGATGGACGTGAAGTTTGGACGCCAGAGAAAGATTGGTACTGCCAAGAATTGTGGAATGCAATTCGTTAATGCGTATGACTTATATCACTTTTATATTAAAAATAAATGATAAAAACGTTTATATTTGGAACTCCTCACGGATTTGACTTTTACGAGAAAGATTTTGCTTATAATGAATATTTAAAGGGATTTTATATTTCTTCTCGTAAAGGCAGTAGACTTGTTGTGAATCGTCAATCTAATGGGTATACGATTTATAGTTATCTCAGATATGAATTAATGGAAGTCAAAGGACGACCAAATTCTTTTTTTGGTATGTCTTTATTATTAGACAATAATACTTACTGTAGTGATTTTAAAAAAATATTTGATTGGTTTGAATTTCTTTTTGGGAAAATACTTGAACGAAATAATTTGTTTAACAAGAATGAGTCTGGTATAATTCAATATAAGATTGATAGATTTAAAGAAAATCAAGAAGAAATAGATTGGATTAAATCTCAGTTACCAAATATTTTCTCATCTGCAGCAGATACACCTATTGATGACTATACGAATAGCTTTTCTTGGTTAAAAAACGGACAGGTAGCACTTCATAATAATGAAGATGATAATGTTGATATTTTAGCAGATTTTAAGTTATATAGTACAATAGCAATATCTTCTGATTTCCAAAAGGCGATCGTTCTAGATTATGGAGAGATGGCTGATTTACTTAATGATTTTAATGAGAGACTTTTACGTATTATTGCAGGTGGAAAAGATGCAGAATCTTATGACGAATTATCTAAACTGAGTAATGAGTTCTCGGATATTAAAGTTCTATTAGATAAATATAATGAAAATATTAAAGATAAAGACGAGTTTGATATTTTTTCAGACTTAGGAGAGAAATATGCTTCTAAAGGGGAGCAAATAGAGATATTAGTTGCTAATTATGCAGAGAAACCTAATTCATCTATTTCCCCAATATTGGAACCTATCGGAAAGAAATCTAGTGTGGAATGTAAGATAGAGAAGGAGTTTCCAGATTTTAATTTGCAAGATGATTTGGTATGTTCAGATTGTAAAAAAAATGAGATCGCTGTAGTAAATATGGAAAAGGATAAGGTATGTGGTAAATGTGGAAAACGAAAACCTTATACGGAATTTGAGAAAGATGAAAATATTTGTATAGAATGTGCTTTGAAGAGACCTCAAGTAAATGCTTTTTTCAAACAATTGACTGTTAGAAATATTCTTATTGGTGCTTGTGTAATATTGCTTTTAGCAGTAGGAGTTGCCGTTATCTTTTTGTTTCCTAAGGATTCTCCCCTTCGTCCAAATGAGAATTTAAGAACTGAAGATTCGATTAATGATAGCGTTACTAGTATTAGTACTATTCCTTTTGATAGGGAGACTTTTAATCAATATTGCACGAATGGTCAATTTAGAAAAGCGTATGATTATTGTTCACGGTGTAAAGATGTTGATTATAAGGATACACTGAGATTGAAAATTGAGGACAAGCTATTAGGTATTGTAAAAAGTACTATAACTTTAGATAAAGTATTATTAGCAATGGATTATCTATATACCAATCATAAAATGGCTATGGATTCTGTCAATGTAGACATCCCTGGTTGGAAAGTTATTGCGAAAAAATATGATAAAATAAAGAAAATACTAAAGGAAACTCAAATAAATGATGATGATTATAAATCAGGAATGTCGCTCATTGAAGCTATGCCATCCAGAGGAATGCAGGATTCTTTGAAAAATATTTTAAGTAATAAGCCTAAACAATCTGTAGCAAAAAAGACAAAATTTCCAACTTCGATTACAATAGCCTCACAAGATTCAAGAGGTAAAAATCAAAGTGAGGAGAGAGACGTTACTAGTAATATAGGCATAGAATATAATATAGGACAATATGTAATAATAAAATATCCGGAAGGTGCAAGTGTTAATATAAATGGATGTCCATTTGAGCTTAATTCCCAAGCAGGTTGGCTTCGAATACATGTGGATAAGAGTGAACAATATACGTTTTATATTGGTAAAATTGGAATTACGATAACTGGTAAACTCAATACCTATTAAATAATTATTGATATGAAAATAATAGTGATACTAACATTTATATTATTTGGATTGCAAAATCTTGGAGCTCAAACAACGAGTGATAGTTGCGATATAATGAATATATTGTCTAGAATTGGTAACAGAGACACTACAGTTAGAGATATTAAGAAGAAGGATGTCTTGATAGATACTTTATATGCACAAGTGAATGATTATAGAAATCTGGTAAATATTTTAAATCAAAGTGTGTCGGTATTTGATGAAGAGAACCAAACTATATCTCGTTATTTGGATATTAAAAATCTGCTGACATCTAGTGATACAATAGTTTTTAGTAAAGAATTTTTTGATATTGTTGAAATACCGGTTTGTTTAAAACAGCATGCTCAAATTATAAAGAAAATCGTCCAAGTCAAACTTAAAATAGAACAAGTCGAATATCAAATCATAGATATTTCAAAGCGTCTACAAGGATTGAATATTGACGTAAAGGAAGCTATTAGAAAAAGTATAGAAAAAGAAGTTTTTGAGTTGGATGCTATGATTGGAGAACTGGTAGAAATGGACTTATCAACTCTTTCCAATGTTCAAAAAGAGTACTTCCGTCCTAGGCTTACGAATCGTTATAATAAATTTCAAATATATTTTGAGAAATGAAAAAAATATTATTCTTACTATTAGCATTAATGTTAGTAAGTACTTCATGCAGCAATATGCAGAAACCGTCTAAACGTGAGAGTGTTTGGAGTGAAAGCGCAGACACGATATCTATTCAAGAAGTTATATTAAGTGGAGACAAAGTTATGGTCCCATTTAAACGTACAGAATCGGGTCTTGCAGAAGTGCAAGTTTCACTGAATGGAGTTCCGTTCAACATGTGGTGGGATACTGGGGCATCTTTAACAAGTATCTCTTTGTTAGATCTTCAGAATTTAATTAAGCAGGGTAAAATTTCTGTTGATGATAAAATAGGTTCAGCTATTGTCAGTCTTGCTGATGGGTCAAGTTCAGAAGAAGTTGTTGTGAATCTAAAAGAGATTTATATTCCAGGTCAAGATAATAAGTATCTTGTATTAAAGGATATCGCTGCTTTAGTATCTAAAAACATAGAAGCTCCTTTATTAATTGGGCAGAATGTAATCACTAATTTGCCTAAACACTCTTTTAATGAGAGCAATGGTGTTATTGAATTTGATAAATAGTAATGAATTTCAATTTTTATATTTATGGTAACCCAATGGGGAGATATAATCAATATCCAGATGATTATATTGCTTCTAAAATTGTGGGTTTAAAAGATGGCTTAAAAGGTTCGCGGTTAGTAATTCACCGAGACATGGATTTGGTTCATTATATTTATACAGAAAGAATTGATGACAATAACTATATAGGCTTTTGTCTGATTTTTAATAAAGTACGTCTTCTTAAACCAAAAAAGTTGATAGAACTGTTTCGACTAATCATAGAAGAACGAATGGTTAATTCAGGCCATATCATCAAATATTCGACTGAAGGAAAATTACAGTATATTATTAAATCATTTAACGAAAGCATTAAAGAATATGAGAAACTGAAGTTTTTCATCAATTCTGAACTTGAGAGTAATTATAACAAATATAATATTGAAGAACTGCATTCTATTTATAATGGAGAAAAGTCGTCTGTGATACTTGATAACATGGTTACGGATGCACAAATAATATCACTTACAGATAAACATAATTATGTATTTGTAAATGAAGATGCAGGGATTGAGAATGGATATATCCAAGAAATAATGACTTCGATTCGAACTCAAAACATTAATGCTAATAAAGAAATAGAAGAACTACACTCTAAAATAGTAATACTCAACCGAAGAAAAAACCAATATCGAAAAGTTGTATTGTTATTTATTTTGGTTATTTTCTGCTTCATGGGGTTGTTTGCTTTGTATAATAACTTAGATAGAGCAGAGCAAAATCTAGTAAATTCTATGAATAGACTTGAACTTGCACAGGATACAATTAGAATTTTAAATGCAAATATTTTAACTAAAACGAATGAGATCTCAGCACTTGAAACGAGATGTATGCAGGAGGAAACAAAGCGAAGGGAAGGAGAAGCATTGATTAATGATATTACATCACAATATCCAATAATAATAAGAAACACATCATTTGATTTCTCAAGAAAGATCTTAAAAATAGAATATTATGCAGCAGATGAATGCATAAAGGATGTTAAGGTTAAAGCATTTAGTGATTCGTCAAATCAATTAGTAAATATATCTAAGGGAAATAACATAAGCTTTTATAAAGGAAATGGAAGCCTTTCAAGTAATTTTTCATATTCTTTCAATTCTTCAAATTGGTATACTTTTGAAATTTGGGTTGGAGGTAGATTGGTAGGGGGAGGTAGGCACTAAATTCTGTAATATGAGTAGCCTGTTTCTTTTGAAATATAATGAAATATGATAAAATTATAGGCTTAACTGTATAATTAATTTTATATCTATAATAAACCACGAAAAATTAACAATAGGAAAATTTTGTTTAGTTGTTAGACTTGTCATTTCGTACTTTTGGATATATATTACTTTGGGATTACAAAATGTCCGGATAGCAAAAAATGCGATATTATATGATAGAAATGTGAATGTTGGGTGCTCAGTAGTATTATATAATGAACACCAAACATTAAAATCATATCTAACATGAAACGATTATTTCTATTTTGGATTATTGGATTAGGGACTATACTGTCTGCTTATTCACTGAGTCGGGATTATTATTTGAAACAAGCTGAGGACTATCAACGTGAAGCTAAGTTCTATTTTAATCAGGCTGAAGGCTATGAACGCGATGTTCAGTATTATAATAATCAGGCACAGAAATATCTGAAAGATGCTGAATATTATGCAGGAAAAAATGATCTGGATAAAGTCGCTACTTATCAAAGATGGGCAAAGGATGCCTTGGATAAGGCGCAGATGCGTACAAGGTGGGCAGATGAGGCTAGAGATAAAGGTAAAACGAGATTAGAATGGGCGAGAGAAGCTTTAAGAAAGGCAAGTAATGAGGATTAGAAACTCTAAAATGATGAAACTTTTATTAAGTATTTTGTGTTGTATATCGTTATTTGCTTCTTGTGGAGGTAATGCTAAACAAGATGCGATAACGGCTGATGAAACAATCCCTAATCAGGTGAAGTTAAAAGTGAAAGATAAGCCAAGAACTATTCATGTTTATCTTTTCGGTAATTTTCCTACCGACTTGGGAAAACAGATGATTAAAGAACTTCAAGAAGTATATCCTTCAGTACATTATGCTCGACAAATATCCTTGCCGGATTCAGCTTATTATGCTCCAAGAAACAGATATCTGGCAGCTAAGCTATTGAATACAATGATGACTTTACAATCTAATAATGATATGGTCCTAGGAATGACGACAAAGGATATCAGTCTAAAATACAAAGAACATGAGAATTGGGGAGTGATGGGATTAAGTTATTTGAATAAAAGGGCTGCTGTAATATCCACTTATCGGCTCCGTATACCATCAAAACGCGCGGAGCATTTGAGGAAGTTAATGTTACATGAGCTAGGACATGTAGAAGGTTTGCCGCATTGTAAAGTAGAAAATTGCATCATGCATGATGCGGAAGGTCAGAATCGATTTTCTCAGTTAGATGATTTTTGTTCTTCTTGTAAAGCCGTCTTTAAAAGTAAAGGTTGGAATATGAATTAAGTCCGGAATAGTTTGGAGTATGAAACTGAAAATATTAGTAGTGATATTCGGTATGTTTTTCTTTTTGTCTTTGCAAGCACAGAATAAAAGAGCACTGGTCATAGGGCTTGGAGAATATGAAGACTCTAATTGGTCTACTATTCATGGTGATAAAGATGTCCCTATTATTGTGGAAATGCTGAAACAGTATAAGTATAGTGATATAAAAACGTTAATAAATCAACAGGCTACCAAGAAACAAATAGTATTTGAATTTAAGAAATTAGCCAAACGGTGTTTGCCTGGTGATATAATATATATTCATTTCTCAGGGCATGGTCAGCGAATGACAGATTTGGATGGAGACGAGGAAGATGGACTGGATGAAGCCTGGATACCATACGATGGCTATTTACAATATGGAGATAAGGACCGTGGAGAGAAACACTTGGTGGATGATGAGATAGGCATACTACTAACGGATATTCGCAATAGAATTGGAGACTCCGGACACTTGTTGGTATCAGTAGATGCTTGTCATAGCGGAGATTCGTCCAGAGATATAAAAAAGGAGTGCGTAAGAGGGACGGAAAGAGTATTTGTGATTCCTGTTGATGCGTCTCTCGTTGTTAAGAAAGAAAAGGCTTTGGAATACTGGCTGACGTTGAGTGCTTGTAAGAGTTATCAATTTAATACCGAATTACCAAATGGATATGGAAAATTGAGTTATGGCTTATATAAATATAGAGAGATATTAGCCGGTTTGTCTAATGACCAATTAATCCAGTGTTTAAAACTATTTATGGACGAGAATCGGAGAAGTTTGCCGCAAACCCCTATCTTGACGGGGCAGTTGGAATATGAGATAGCAAATATATTTGGAGGAGAAAGATAATGTTGAGATTTACATCATATACAGATGAATTTTATATTCAGGAAATCCATAACGGTAATAAGAAAGTAATTGATCACTTCTACACTTATTGCCGGGATTATTATTGTAAGACCTATAAGAAATTGTTTCAGGAAGAAAATCAGGAAGCCGATTTCTTTCAGGAAGCTTTTATCAAACTTTGGAAAGAGATCTGTCGTTGTTCTATTTTCGTGAAAGATAATCAAATTTACAAGATGAATGCGGTTGGAGAGATAAATCCGTTGAAATGCAGTTTGCGAACTTATCTGATGGATATAACTAAAAATGATTATAACCAGTATCTTAGAAAAAAAGAAGTGGGCTTGCAGTATATGGAACAACTTCTGAATGATAAAGTGGATGATGTAGATAGAACGACTTATATAGAGGAATTGAAATCAAAGATTGTTGCAGAGTGTGTGAAAGGTTTGCCTGCCTCTTGCTACAAGATTATTTCACTTTTCTATTACGAGCAAAAGAATTATGATGAAATCATGGAGATATCTGATAATTATACAAGCAAGGATGCATTGAAAACACGAAAATATAAATGTATGGAGCAATTACAGAAGCGCATTGAAGAGAAGTTCTGCATGCATAACTTGAAACCTTATATATATGAAAGAGGAAACTTTAAATAAAATAGATCGCTACCTACGTGGAGAGATGACGGATCGTGAGAAGAATGCCTTTGAGAATATATTGGCAGGAGATGATGCTTTACGCCAGCGTGTAGAATTGATGAAAGATATAATAGATGCAGTTGAAACACGTGCAATGAAAGAACATTTGGCAGCACTGGATGTAGTACGGTCTAAACGAAACAAGGTTTACAAGATTGGAAGGGTCGTATCTGCTTTGGCTGCTTGTTTGGTATTGGCTGTTTTCTTTCTTCGTGTAGGAGATGATCATTTGTCTATCCCTGTGACTATCCCATCTGACTTGGGGATATACGAACGGGGAGGAACATATACTCAGGAGGTCGTAAAGTTATTGAATGATAACCAATATGAGGAAGCTTTGATTTTAATAGATTCTTTGAGAACTGTATATAGGAGTGAAGACTCTCTGGTATTAGCTAAAAAGATAAAGACAGAGGAAGATGTCTATGTACATGAATGTGACTCTATTGTTCTCTATCAGTTAGAGTGGTTACGTATTCAATCATTAATCGGGCAAAAAAAATATAATGAAATCCGTGAATCGTTAGAACAGTATAGATTGCAGGAAGGTGATTATCGCGATAAGGCGGATTCATTATGGATGTTACTTAGATAAAAGATGATAGGATGAGACGTTGGGTGGCTTATACATTATTCATAATGGCGACTGTCGGAGTAAATGCCCAGGAGTATACTGAAACGGAGCCGGACTCTACTTACTACTCACGTGCTTTGGAGCTGATATTAAAGCGTGATTACGAAGAGGCGAGAAGTGTATTGCATCAAGGTTTGACGTTTGCTACAGGCGAGATGCGCATAAAAAGCATACAGAAAATAGGATTGAGCTGGTACTTTGAAGGTTGTGTTCTTAAACTGCAGAATAAGAATAAAGAAGCATACCAATGTTTTATAGAAGCACGTAAATCTTTTCAGGAGATTTCTGATAAGAGAGATGAGATGTCCGTATTAAAGCAAATGGCTGAGATAGAAAAAAGATTCTATTCTGCTGATGAGGCTATGGAAAGGTATAACGAGGTGGTGCACATTGCCCGGCAAATACCTGATACACTTATGTGGATTGATGCCTTGAAAGGGCAAAGTGTTGTATTGAAAGAGCTTGGAGAGTGGGAGGAATATGTGCAATTGTCACTTAGACTGGATTCTCTAATGTCAAACATTGATGATGTCAATATTCAGATGGAATTGAATTATGAAAGAGGGGACAATGCACAAAATTTGTGGGGAAATGATGCACTGGCAGAATCATTTTATTTAAAGAATTTAAGTCTGATTCCCAGTTTGCAGGAAGGGGTAAGAAATAGCCAGTTATTTATAACCAGCTTGCGCTTGTGTGATCTTAAAATGGCACAGAAAAAATATGGTGATGCATTAAAATATAACACTCAATGTTTGGCTTGTTATGCTTCAGAGTTTAGTCTTGCGTCAGCTAATCGTTATTCTCCTTACCGGAACCGTGCATATATTTATCAGAAAATGGGATTAAAGGATAGTGCTTTTTGTTGTATGGACTCTTTGTTCCTGAGTCATCAGCTGAAGTCGGTGTCTGTGGAAACGGTTGCCGGTCATTATGTACAGAGAGGTTTATTATATGCAAACTTTAATGAATACGACTTGGCAATAGCAGATTATAAATATGCAGCCAGTCTGCTGTCTGTCCGTTATCCGGAAGATAGTAATAGTAGAATGCATCTTTTGCTGGCTATAGCTAATTGTTGGTATCATAAAAGAGATTTTGCTGTCGCTAAAAAAAAATATTCCCATTATTCAGTTTTGTGTAAATCTAAATATGGAGATCAGTCTGTGGAGTATGCAAATTCACTTTACTATTTAGCTAACATCGAGGGATTCACTAATGAAAAGCAAGATGGATATAAAGATTACAGGCAGGCTGCATTTTTATTGAAAGAGCTTATTAAAAAGCAATTAAGATATTTGCCAACGAACGCCAGAACTAAATACTGGAATGACCTTTCTGATATATTATGGAATATGACTGCTTATGCTGTAAAAACAGGAGTCAAGCAGGAATCTTTTGCCTGCGATGCATATAATGCATTGGTCTTTTCGAAAGGATTGTTATTGGAGTCTGAAAGGTCTATGAGGAATTTACTGCGGCAGAGTGGTACGAAAGAAGACTTGGTACTGTATAATAAAATGCTACTGTTACAAAGTCGATTGACCGAAGTAGAGCGAACTACAGATAAGGGGATAGAGAGTGCCAATGAACTTTATTCTCAGATTGATCAGATTGATAAACAGTTGACAAGCAGGTGCTCTTTTTATGGAAACTATACCCAGTTCTTGAATACGCAATATGAGGATATAAAAAATGCTTTGAAAGAAGGTGAGGTTGCCATTGACTTTACGGATTTTAAATTAGATTCCGTTCATTGTTATGCAGCTTATGTTTTAAGGAAAGAGTGGGAATATCCTTTATTGGTTCCGCTTTTTAATCAGAATCAATTGGACTCATTATATAATACTGTAAATAATATAACAGACCGTCTTTATCATCTCCCTTATTCTCAATCTTTGTTGAAGCTTTGTTGGGAATCACTGTCTCATTATATTCATTTGGGTGAGACCGTTTATTATGTTCCGGCTGGTACTTTACATCAGTTATCTCTTGAATCTATTGCTGTTACCCCTGATTCTATATTGGGCGATCAGTATCATTTTATACGATTGTCTTCTACCAGAGAAATCTGCAGGCGAGAATTACAACATACTGGACATACAAGTGCGGTTTTGTACGGAGGGTTATATTATGATGTCGATTTGTCCGTTATGGATGCGGAAAGTAAGAAATATGATATATCCCGACTTTTTGCATTGCGTGGTGGAGCCATGGTCAGTGATTCTGTTTATCGCTATCTTCCTATGACCCAAGAGGAGGTAAATAGTATTGCAGATTTGCTGGGAGGCTGCCGGATAGATACGACTATTTATACCGGAACTCAGGGTACTGAAGAATCTTTCTTTCATTTGGATGGGCGGGCACCTCAAATTATTCATTTGGCTACACATGGCTTCTACTATACTCCGACGGATGCGGAGAATGTATCAAGGTTGACAGGATATCAGAATGCTATGTTGTTATCCGGTGTGATCATGTCCGGTGGTAATGCAGGGTGGAAGGGAACCATACTACCGGAAGGTGTTTTAGATGGCATTATGACTGCAGATGATATTTCCCGTTTGAATTTGAAAGGTGCGGATTTGGTCGTTTTGTCTGCTTGTGATACGGGACTGGGCAGTATCAACCCCGAAGGAGTTTTTGGACTACAACGTGCTTTTAAGAAGGCCGGTGTGCAAACTTTGGTGATGAGTTTATGGGGAGTGAGTGATTGGACTACCAAAGAATTTATGGTGCATTTTTACAGAAGTCTGACAGAAAACGGCTGGAATAAGAGAAAGGCTTTTGAAGATGCAAAAGCATTCATACGGCAAACTTATCCTGAACCTTTCTACTGGGCAGGCTTTATTATGCTGGACTGACACTAAAAAATAGAAAATAATACATTTTTCTTCCAAAGTAGGGTTACTTTGAAGGTATAAAATACATTAAGTGGTAAATTAAAGGTTTACCATTATGAAATCGTATGCTACTAAAAGTCCTTTATTAAGTGATAATGACTATATCCATGGTCTTAAAAGTCTGGATAACAGGGTAACTCATCAATTCTTTTATAAAGAATGCTATTTTTTATTGAATGAAATCAAGTATTCACTTTACAATGGTAAAGTCGGATATGATGAACTTGTGAACGAACTATATCTGGAACTCAATGCTGGAAACTGGAAAAGACTAGATTCTTTTTCGGGGGTAAATGATTGTCATCTGAAAACGTGGCTCTCTATCGTGTCATGGCATTTTTTCTATAAAAAGAAGATGGTTTTGATGGAGAAGGATTCTGAAGAGGAGTTGATAAGTTCCTGTAAAAATACGTATAATACAGAATTGAATATTGAAATAGCTATAGATGTGAAACGGGTAATGTCTCTGATGAAAAACGAACGTTATGCGGATATTCTGAGGTTAATGATCATTGAGGGATATTCTCCTGAGGAAGTTGCCCGAAAATGGAATAAAACTGTGGATAATATCTATAATATTAAACATCGGGCTATAAAGGAGTTTTTAAGTATTTACAATGGTAATATAAGTACGTATAACCGAATTAAAATGAATTGAACATGGACAATTGGAACCACATTGATATTGCCGGAGATCAGGACAATATCTTTTTATCTGCTACAATGACTGGTAATTTGCAACTGATCCGTTTGGAACATATTGGTTATTTTCGCTATAACTCGAAAAGTAATCAATGGGAAGCCGTCTTGTGTGACAAACATACTCTGATGTTGAAAAGGAATACCAATTCGCAAAAGATACTGAGTTATCATCCTCACCTGGTTCAGGTCAGTCAGTCATTCATCATTAATGTGAGATATCTGATCCTGATAAAGGATAATAATTGCGTGTTGCTTCCACCGTTTGATGAGGCAGATACTTTACAGATAACCAAGCCTTTTATGAAAAAATTGAAAGAAAAATATCCAAGTATTTAATGGCAAGGAGGAATTATGAATAATAGGGTAATGTATGAAGTGTGCACTTTACACTTGGCGATATGGCGGCATACTACATGTTGGAGAAGGAAGATAATCAGATTGAGTTGTTATTGATCCCAACTCAAAAAGAAAAAGAATTAACAGAAAAACTGGACGCAATGCTCGACAGCAAATGCTTACATGGAGATAGTCTTGTTCAGGTAAAGCTGCTTGATGATATGTATCCGGGTGCATACGGACCGGGCACAAGTATGCGAAACAGTGGGACAGTCGACGAATGCCGTTTTGAAAAGCAGGTACATAAAATCGAAGGCGCAAAAGAAATTGTAGAAACATGGTTTGAGGATGGAAGAGATCATCACTTTGTTCATACACTGACATGGACAAAGGGCGAGTATGCGCTGGGCAGCACAACCTCTATAATCAATAATGACGATGCTCCAACCACCCTCGAATTGCTGACAAGCTTCTCCATT